>SWBW01002631.1_pt1 | contig 12400 bp, 10 predicted proteins | sample 4693041 | NCBI WGS metagenome assembly SWBW01 (sample SAMN10267271, study PRJNA491770) | bioreactor metagenome | isolation source: DHS bioreactor inoculated with marine methane seep sediment | place: Japan: Omine Ridge, Nankai Trough | collected 2006-05-06
CAGCTGAAGTCTTGGCGCCTCCTTTCCCGCCGTCGCCAGCAGAAGCCGGGCGGCCAGCTGCGGCGCCGCCAGGGGGAGATCGCCGAAGACCCTGGTTTCGCACAGCGCCAGACACAGGGCGCGAGCGTCACCATCTGGCTGCAGGATACCGGTGAGCAGGAACGGAGCGGCCTCACCATCCAGTTCGGCGACACCGGCCACGCAGAAGGTCCCCTGATCGAAGTGGACGCGCAGCTCTCGAAAGGGACCGACCTGACCAATCCTTTGCGCCAGCCAGCGCCCGGCGTCGACGTCCCCGCAGTGCAGCGCCGCCCGCAGCAGGCGGCAGCGGCGGTGGCGAAATCGGCGCGCACCGCCGGATAGGTCAAAGGAGAGGCCAATATTCGGGATGAGCAGCTCGAGGTGATCAAGGCTGAGTGGTCCAATGGACTGTGGTCGGGCGAGGTTGATAATCCCCTGGCGATCGACCAGGTTGAGGCCAAACGAAAGCACCCCGTCCTCACCTCGACGAGAGAGGTCTTGCTCGGAGGGGCTAGCCATGGAAGGACCACCTTACCACCTACAGCCCACGCTGGCGAGATCCTCAGCCGCTCGATATACTCGAGGCCCAATTGGCCGTCGGATGGTGTCCCGGCGGCCTCAGACATGAGGAGAATGCCATGCGTTTGGCTGCCCTGAGTGTGGGATTCACCCTGGTGGCGCTTTGCGTCACCCCGAGCGGTGCAAGGGGGGAGGGCCTGCTGCGTTCAAACGCCGCGGATATCCGTCACAAGCATGGCACGAAGCTCTTCGCGGCCGGCAAGTACCACGCCGCGTTGAAGGACTTCAAGCTGGCCTACAAGATCCGGCCGCGGCCGGAGAGCCTGATCAGCATCGCTGCGTGTCACGAACAGCTGGACCGACCGAGGGAGGCCATCAACGCCCTGGAACTCTACCTCAGCAAGTACCCCCAACACTCTGGCAACGCCAAGGCGAAGGAAAAGGTCGCCGAGCTGAAGCGGCGTCTGTTACTGGATTACGGCGACGCTGGCGAGGAGGAGGCGGAGGAGGGCGCGGTTTTGGAGGAGACGCCAGGGTGGCCCAAGACCCTGGGCTGGGTCTCCCTCTCCGTGGGAGCGGCCTTCTTGGTCACCGGCGCCATCTTCTCCGCTTTGGCCTCTGACAAGGCCAAGGAGTACGACGATAATAAAGCTGTCAACACGTTCACCGCGCTGCAGGATATCGAGCAGACCGGTGCTCGGTTCGAGGCCGTCCAGATCTCGACGCTGGTCATTGGGGGCGTGCTCGCGCTGGGGGGGGCTGTGCTCGTTTGGACTTTTCAGGAGCCTGCCCAGGTCGGTGCGCCGTCCACCGCCACGCTGGCGCCCTTTATCAACGGCGCCGATGGGGTCGGGCTGGCCGCCGTCGGCCGGTTCTGAGGGAGATGCGCAGATGCCACGAGCTTTGAAAACGAAACATCGCCTCCTCATGCTCCCGGCGGGGTTGACCTTTGTTCTTCTCACGAGCGCTTGCTTCAACGTTGAGGCGCCGCAAACCTACCGCTGCAGCGCCGCGGAGCCAGCGTGCCCGCCTGGATTGATCTGCAACTCGAACCTGTGCGTGAACAAGGGGGCCGCGGACGCCGCGTCCGACGTCGCAGCCGACTCGACCCCTGATATCTCCAAGGACGTGTCCCCCGCCCCTGACACACAGATGGACGCCTCCCCCCCCACCGACACATCCACCAAGACCGACTCATCCACCAAGGTTGATAGCTGACCCCCGATGGTGTCACCCGCCCAACGGTGCTATACCGCGGCGTGACGGGAGAACCGCTTTCATCCTGGACTCGATGCACGTAGCATAGCGCCGCCGCAGGGCGGCGACACGAACCTGAAGGAGAGCACCGTGAAGCAGCTTAAGGACATCATCGAAGACGAGGCCAAGCGAAAGACCGTGGTCGCCGACTGCGTGGTGCTGGTCAACAGTGAGGTCAAGTCGAAGGGCGGCCTGTCAGGCCTGGCCGTCAAGGCAGCCTTCGCGCTGGTCAAGGCGATCAAGCCCCGCATCCTGGAAGAGTCTGTGGACGGCCTGATCGACGACTTCGTGGAGGTGCTCCAACCACACTACGAGTCCTTTCAAAGCAGCGGCTCCGGGACGCTCGAGACCTACCTCGACCAGCGCGGAGAGCAGGTCGCAGAGAGTCTGCTCGGGATCACCGATCGGCGCGCCGAGCGTTCGAGCAACAAGACGATGGTCAAGGCCTACAAAAAGCTACGCCCCAAGGGAAAGGTCCACGTCGAGCAGGCGGTGCCCGGCATTGGGCGGGTTCTCAACCAGCACACAGCCAATCTGTAACTAGCAAACGCCCCATATTTACCCCCGACCCGTTAGCTTCCAGCCCACCAGCCCCGTCCCCTTTCATGCGGCATGTTGCCTCGTGACGCAGGCCTGTGAAGGGCTCCAGTCACGCCTGTAAGCACATCACCTACATTGGTGTTTTTTAGACACCCAAAGAGCGCCACGTATAATCAAACCTGGGCTGTTGGAATAGCTCCAGGTTCAAAGCAAAGGTTAATTAAAACGTGAAGTTTGGCCGATGGATCTTCCGATTGTTGCTCGCTTGCACGCTGGCAGTGGGATTCGGATACCTTCCCTACAAGGCCTATGGGCCTCAGGGGGTCGGCAAGGCTCTGCGTTTGATGAATGATCTCGACCGCCTCCAGCGACGAAACACGGAGCTGAGGCGGAACAACCACGTGCAGCGGAGACGAATTCAGAAACTCAAGCAGGATCGCGCGATCATCGAGCAGGTCGCGCGTGATGAGCTGGGGATGGTTCGCTCCGAAGATATCGTGTTTCAGCTTCAATGAGCAGATCTTGAAAACGACCCTCTACCACCTCCGACGTTTTGTTATTGCACGGCATGCACCGCTGGCAGCCATCGGAGGGGCTGTGCTCCTGGCCCAGGGGTACTTCGGTCATTTTCAGCCACTGGAGCGCTACTGGCCTGCAGTAGGCGTCACCTGCCTGATGAGCGCCCTGCTGCTCTTTCGGCTCCTGTTGGCGCCCGACAAGGTGACCGAGGGCGCAAGCAGCGGGGGCACTTCGAGGGGGAGTGACCGAGCGGCGCAGGTGGCGCGCCTGGAGAGCGGCCTGCTGGCGCTGACGCTGATCTACGTGGCGGTCCAGGCCACGGGAGGCCCTGGTTCGTGGGTCCAGCCCGGCGTCTACCTCGCCGTGGCGTACCTCGTCGGGTTCAGCGCGCGCTGGGTCGGGGCGCTGATCACCCTCGCAGTGTTGGCGCTCCAGGGGACGCTGCACCTGGCCGCCGGGGAGCTCCCCAACGACTGGCGCCCCCTGGCGACCCAGGTTGGCTTCATTGTCCTCTTCGCGCTGGCGAACATGATCTTCCTGCAGGTCGAGGTCTCCCGGCGCCGCAAGGAGCACCGCCAGCGCCTGACTGCGGAGATTCAGGCCATGCGTGACGAGGCGCGCGACTTTCGCCTCGTTAGCCCGACGGTCAGCTCCGGGGAGCAGGTCGATCGCGCCGAGGAGGAGGCCAAGCTGGCCCGGGGCGCCGTCGAGGCGATCCACCAGAGCATGTTCTTTGTGCTCGAGCTGCTCAAGAAGTCGCTAGACCTGCAGACCTGCGTGCTCCTGTGGCTCGACTCGGCGGGCAAGCGTCTCCGGATCAAGGAGCTGGTGACCGACAGCAACATGGTGCGGGAGGTCTCGATCTCGGCGCACGCCGGGGCGCTGGGCGGCGTGGTGAAGAACCGCCTATTGCTCAACCTGCGCTGCTCTCGTCGCGCGCGGACGATTCCGTACTACGAAGGACCGGAGAAGGTGGGTGCGTTCATTGGCGTGCCGGTGATCCAGGACGGGCACCTGCGCGGCGTCCTCTGCGGTGATCGCCGAGAGGACCGTCCCTTCGCCGAGGCTGAGGAGCAGCTGATGCTGGGCGCCAGCCGACAGGTGCTGCGGGCGATCCAGTCCGAGCGGGTCTTCGCCGCCGTCGAGCGCTCCAAGTACGAGCATGAGCGCTTCTACCGGGCGAGCAGCATGCTCAACACCGCCCTGACCCTAACCCAGGTCTATGACACGGCCATCGTCGCTGCCCAGGAGATCGCGGGCTTCGACTTTGGAGCGATCACGCTGGTGGACCACAAGCGTCGCAAGCACATCATCTGCCGCGTACTGGGCGCTGACCGCGACAAGTTCGAGGGCCAGGAGTTCGGAGCCAACGCTGGCCTGGTCTCGATGGTGGTGAAGAACAAGCACTACCTGCCGGCGGGCGGTGACCTGCGCGAGCGTGACACCGTCGTCTTCACCAAGAAGCTGCGGCTCAAGGGGATCGAGTCGCTGGTGGTGATGCCGCTGATCGTGCAGGATACGGCCATCGGGACCTTCGTCCTGGCCTCCCATCAGCGCGGCCAGTTCTCCAAGCGGATCCGCGAGATGCTGGGCGTGATCACCAACCAGGTTGCGATCTCGGTGGAGAACGCCAAGATGTACAAGCAGATGGAGGAGATGGCCACCACCGACGGGCTGACCAACCTGCCCAACCACCGGACCTTCCAGGCGCGCCTCTCCGAGATGCTCTACCGCGCCGAGCGGCACGACAAGCCCGTCTCGGTGGTCCTGACCGACATCGACAAGTTCAAGCTGGTCAACGATACCTACGGTCACCCCGTGGGGGACGTTGTGCTGCGCCGGGTCTCCAAGGTGCTCGCCGACCAGGTTCGAAAGGTCGACCTCGTGGCCCGCTACGGCGGCGAGGAGTTCGCCATGGTGCTGGAGGAGACCGACGGGGCCGGGGCCAAGCTCTTCTGCGAGCGCGTCCGCCAGGAGATCGCCGCGCAGGTCATGTCCTCGGACAAGGGCCCCTTCCGCGTGACGATCTCGCTGGGCATCGCCAGCTATCCCGTGGACGGACGCGACAAGCAGCTGCTGATCGAGCGCTCAGATCAGGCGCTCTACGCGGCCAAGGAGGGCGGCCGTAACAAGACGGTGCGGTACGAGGAGATCAGGAGCCGGGAGGGAAGCGAGGCGTCTCGGCGGCCCACTGGAACCGAAAAGGAAGCAGGATGAGGAAACGATTCGTTCTCGACACCAACGTGCTTCTCCATGATCCCCGGGCGCTGGATCATTTCGCTGACAACCAGGTGATCATCCCGATCTATGTGATCGAGGAGATTGACCAGTTCAAGCGGGAGCTCAGCGAGCGCGGCCGCAACGCCAGGCTCGTCTCACGCCACCTGGACAGCTTACGCACCGGTGGAGGTCGCCTCGCCGAAGGCGTGGAAACCGACAGCGGGGGCAGCATCCGCGTCGCGCTGACCTCCCACGCCATGCCGGCCAAGAGGGGGACCCAGACCACGGCGGACGATCTGATCCTCTCGGTGGCCCTGCACGAGCAGGAGCTGGAGAAGCAGTCCCCGGTGATCTTCGTTACCAAGGACGTCAACCTGCGCATCCGAGCTGACGCGCTCGGGCTGCAGGCGGTGGACTACACCGAGGAGACGGCCGACATCTCCGAGCTCTATCTGGGCACCAAGGAGGTCGCTGTCACGGGCGACGAGGTCGATCGCTTTTACGCCGAGGGGCGCATCGACGCCCCTGACGAGGAGTTTTCGCCCCATCAGTACATCCTGCTCAAGAACCAGGACAACACCAACCACTCGGCGCTGGGGCGCTTCGACGGCCGCGAGCGCGCCATCGTTGGCCTACTCAATATCAAGCAGGGCGTCTGGGGCATCCGTCCACGCAACAAGGAGCAGCACTTCGCGCTGGATCTGTTGCTGCAGGACGACGTCAAGCTGGTGACCCTGGTGGGCATGGCGGGCACAGGCAAGACCCTGCTGGCCATCGCCGCGGGGCTGCAGAAGGTGGTGGAGGAGCAGCGTTACCTCAAGATGCTGGTCAGCCGCCCGATCTTCCCTCTGGGGCGCGACGTGGGCTTTCTGCCCGGCGACATCGAGCAGAAGCTCAACCCCTGGATGCAGCCGATCTTCGACAACCTCGAGTTTCTCAGCCGCGTCTCCAAGACGGGCAAGAAGGAGCAAGGCTACACCGAGTTCCTGAAGATGGGCTCGGTGGAGGTGGAGCCGCTGACCTACATCCGTGGGCGCTCGATCCCCAACCAGTATATGATCGTCGACGAGGCACAGAACCTGACGCCCCACGAGGTCAAGACGATCATCACCCGGGTGGGGGACAACACCAAGATCGTGCTGACCGGTGACCCGTACCAGATCGACAACCCCTACGTTGACTCTGTTAACAACGGATTGACCACGGTGGTGCAGCGCTTCCGCCAGTACGAGCTTGGCGGCCACATCACGCTGGTTAAGGGCGAGCGCTCGGAGCTGGCCGAGCTAGCAGCCAACGTGTTGTAGATCGCGATGCTCGTAGGGGCCCCACAGGTCTCCTGCCGTCGCGCGATTTGCGCTACGATGACTGATGGACCTAAGCTAACGCCACCGTGCGCAAACACCTCATTCAGTATCTCGAGAGCCTGACCCACGAGCGCCGCGCCTCTGCGCACACGGTTCGCGCCTACAAGCGCGATGTGACTGAATTTATAACGTTTATCAAGGATAAGACCGGTCGAGAAGCAAAGGTGGGTGACCTTGACATCCCCCTGGTGCGTGGTTACCTTGCCTCGCTGTTCGGACAGAACGCCGCGTCTACAATCGGCCGAAAGCTGAGCAGCCTTCGTAGCTTCGGGACCTTCCTGGTGCGGCGGGGAGTACGGGAGGACAACCCGGCCAAACTAGTGGCGATGCCAAAGCGGGCCCAGGTCTTGCCACGCTTTCTGACGGAGGAGGAGGCGGGGGATTTGATGGACGCCCCCGAGGGCGAAGGTCCGCGAGACTGGCGTGATCGCGCGATCCTGGAGCTGCTATATGGCTGCGGGCTCCGCGTCTCGGAGGTCTGCGGCCTGGATCTGGGGGACGTGGAGCAAGGCGAAGGTGTTGTCAGGGTCCGGGGTGGTAAGGGCGGCAAGGACCGAATCGTACCCATGGGAGGACCGGCATTGACTGCGATTCAGCACTACCTGGAGCAACGTCCCTCGCTGCAGCACCCACGCAGCAAGCGACAGGATCCAGCCGCGCTCTTCCTCAACGCGCGGGGCGGTCGACTGACGACCCGCTCCGTCCGGCGGCTGGTGGGTCGTGAGGCGCTCCGCGCCGGGACCCGCGCCCACGTGACGCCGCACGGGCTGCGTCACTCCTGCGCTACCCACATGCTCAACAGCGGCGCTGACCTGCGGGCGATCCAGGAGATCCTGGGTCACTCCAGCCTGCAGACGACCCAGAAGTACACGCACGTCAGCATTGACCACCTGACTCGAGTCTATGACGACGCACACCCGCGGGCGAGGAGGCCCCATGCAACGCGAAAACAGAGGCGCAAGGACCCGTAGCACCACGATCCTGGCCCTGCGCCACAAAGACCAGCTGGTCATCGCCGGCGACGGACAGGTGACCCTGGGCGACACGGTGATCAAGGCGAAGGCGCACAAGGTCAGGCAGCTCCTCGACGGCAAGGTCGTGGCCGGCTTCGCCGGATCCGCCGCCGACGGGATGACGCTGTTCGATCGCTTCGAGGCCAAGCTGAAGGAGTACAGCGGGAACCTGACCCGCGCGGTGGTGGAGCTGGCCAAGGACTGGCGCACCGACAAGGTGTTGCGTCGGCTCGAGGCGCTGCTGGTCGTGGCGGATAGCGAGCGGATCTTTCTGCTCTCGGGGACCGGGGACGTCATCGAGCCGGACTGCGGGGTGGTGGGCATCGGCTCGGGCGGGAACTACGCCCTCGCCGCGGCCCGGGCGCTGATGCGTCACACCGAGCTGAGTGCGCGAGAGATCGCCGAGCAGAGCATGGCCATCGCGGCGGAGCTCTGCGTCTACACAAACGAGAATCTGACGATCGAGGAGCTATCGTGAAGCCGGAACCACGGATCGACCAGGCGTCGCTCGGCCGCTCGCTGACGCCGAGAGCCATTGTCCAGCAGCTGGACCGCTTCATTATCGGGCAAGACGATGCCAAGCGCGCCGTGGCCATCGCGCTACGAAACCGCTGGCGGCGGCAGCAGGTCCCTGAGGCGCTGCGGGACGAGATCGTGCCCAAGAACATCATCATGATGGGCCCCACCGGCGTGGGGAAGACCGAGATTGCCCGGCGCCTAGCCCGGCTGGCTCAGGCGCCGTTCATCAAGGTCGAGGCTTCGAAGTTCACCGAGGTGGGCTATGTCGGGCGCGACGTCGAATCGATGATCCGAGACCTGACCGAGCTCGGGATCAACATGGTCAAGTCGGAGGAGCGGGATCTCGTCCGTGTCGCGGCCAAGGAGCACGCCGAGGACCGGCTGCTCGATCTGCTGTTGCCGCGGCCGCCCCAAGGCGCGAACCATGACTTCGGAGAGGTTGACGACGACGACCCGCCGGGGGATGCGGCCGCCAACGACGCCACCCGGGAGAAGCTGCGCGGCATGCTGCGCGCCGGCAAGCTCGACGACCGTGAGGTGGAGATCGACTCCCAGGACAAGACGCTCCCCGTCTTCGAGAATTTCAGCCCCTCCGGGATGGAGGAGATGGTGGTCAACATCTCCGACATGTTCGGCAACGCCTTCCCCAAGCGAACCCGCAAGCGCAGGGTCAAGGTGCCCGAAGCGCTGGAGCTGATCGAGGAGGAGGAGGCCTCCAAGTTGATCGACTCGGACAAGGTGATCCGCGAGGCGATCACCCGGGTGGAGAACTCCGGCATCGTCTTCATCGACGAGATCGACAAGGTCTCCAGTCGGGAGGGGGCCGGTGGTGGGCCTGACGTCAGCCGGGAGGGCGTCCAACGTGACCTGCTGCCGGTGATCGAGGGATCCACGGTGACCACCAAGTACGGTCCGGTTCACACCGATCACATCCTCTTCATCGCGGCGGGGGCTTTTCACGTGACCAAGCCGTCGGACCTGATTCCCGAGCTGCAGGGGCGGTTTCCCATCAGGGTCGAGCTAGGGGCGCTGAGCCAGGCCGACTTCGTTCGGATCCTCACCGAGCCGGAGAACGCGCTCTGCACGCAGTACGAGGCGCTGATGGCAACCGAAGGGATCACGGTGGAGTTTGGCGAAGACGCGGTGGAGGAGGTGGCCCGGATCGCCGCCGACGTCAACGACCGGATGGAGAACATCGGCGCTCGCCGGCTTTACACCGTGATGGAGAAGCTGCTGGAGCAACTCAGCTTCGAAGCCCCTGACATTGGTCCGCAGACCGTCAAGGTCACCTCTGGCTACGTCACGGAGCGTCTTGACGAGGTCCTGGCCCAAGAGGACCTCTCGCGCTATATCTTGTAATGCCGCCTCGTTGGCGTTAATCTTCTAAAATCGTTGGCCAATTTCAAGGGGTGTTCATTGCCGCCAGGCGAGGGGACCCAGCAGAATGTCTACCAGCTCCCGCTCGAAGCCCGCGTCAAAATGCGGGAGGGCGTGGATCTGACCACGGCTGCATTGACGGCGGAGGAGGGGTTTGTCCTCTCCCGGGTCGACGGTCAGACGGACGTTGAGTCACTCTGCCTGATCTCGGGTTTGGGGGACGCAGCGACGATCCGCATCCTCTGGCGGCTGCGCGCCAAGGGGCTGATCCAGGTCGGGGATGAGCCGGTCCCCGAGACGCCGGTTCAGGACCGAAAGAGCAGCCAGGCGCCGGCCGTGGAGAAGCGCCGCGCGCGCAAGAGCAGCGAGACACCCGCGCGAGAGGAGCCGCGCCGCACCATCAAGAGCAGTGAGGCACCCGCTCGAGAGAGACGCCCCCGCGCTCACGCCGATCCTCGCCGATTCAGGCCGAAGACACCGTCGTTGACGGCGCACCGCTGAAAGAGATCGACACAGAGACCGAGGGTCTGGCCGCGCTGCTGGCGGATTCATCGGAGCCCCCAGAGGAGGAGGAGGGCATCGACCTCAAGCTGGAGATCCGCAAGGACATCCGCGCGTTCCACGCCAAGCTGGGCGACCTCAATTGCTTCGAGCTGCTCGACCTCCCCCCCTACTCCAACCCCAAGGAGGTCCGGCGGGCCTACTTCACAAAGAGCAAGAAGTTTCACCCCGACCGCCACTTCGGCAAGAAGCTGGGCCCCTACAAGGAGATGCTGCAGGAGATCTTCAAGCAGATGAAGGCCGCCTACACCTTTCTCAAGGACGAGGGGCAGGGCAAGGCCTACAGCGAGATGGTGGCCCAGGAGATGGAGGAGGCGCGGGCGATCCGCCAGGTGGAGCAACAGGCTGAACAGGCGTTGGAGGAGGATCTCGAGGTGGATGACGGCTCGGACCGTCATGTGCGCCTCGAGCAGCAACAGAAGGCCGCGGAGGAGGTCCACGCCAAGAGTCGGCAACGCAAGAAAAGCCTGCGCGCCTATAGCGCCAAGCAAGCACTGGTCAAGATGACCGGCGCAGCGAAGGGGGCAAGCAAGCAGACCCCGCCCCAGGCCTTGCATAGGCCAGAGACCCAGGACCGCCTCCAGCGGCGCCATGACGACCGCAAGCGCCGCGCCACGCGGCTGACGGGGAACCTCTTCTCCCGGGCCAAGCGCGCGACCCAGTTCTTCGCCCAAGGGATGACGCAGCTGGAGAAGGGGCAGTTTCTGGCCGCCACGGCGAGCTTGAAGCTGGCCGTGGCCTACAACCCCGACGACAAGGAGTACAAGCTCAGGTACGAAGAAGCGATTGAAAAGTCGAGGGAAGTGACGGCCGATAGCTACTTCAAGCGGGCCGTCATGGAGGAGTCCGTGGGGCGGTACGACGCGGCGGCGGTCAACTTCATCAAGGCCGCAGACTCCCACGACAAGCCCGTCTACCTGTGCCGCGCTGCGGAGGCCTGCCTCTGGTCCAACGAATTGATCAAGGCAAAGGAATATGCTACAAAAGCGGTCCAAAGTGAGCCCAATTCCGTCGAAAATCGGATTGCGTTGGCTAAGGTCTTCAAGGCCGCAAAGATGGGGAAGAACGCCAAGCGGGAGCTACAAGAGGCGCTGAAGCTGGAGCCCGGCAACTCGGAAGCCAAGGAGCTGCTCAAGGAGGTCCGGTGAGCGGCCCTTGAGCGTCACTCGAGGAACGCGATGGACAAGGTAATCGGGATTGACCTAGGGACCACCAATTCGTGTGTCGCCATTGTTGAAGATGGCACGCCGATGGTGATCCCCAACAGGGGCGGCTACAAGACGACCCCATCGATGATCGGCGTGGCCGAGAATGGCAAACGCCTCGTCGGTCACATCGCCAAGCGACAGGCGATCACGAACGCCGAGAACACCGTCTTCGCGGTCAAGCGGCTGATCGGCCGCAAGTGGGGCTCACCTGCAGTCAAGGCCACCTTGGAGACCGTGCCCTACGTCATGTGTGAGGGGCCTCACAACGACCTCCGCATCCGCCTACGCGACAAGCTCTACTCACCGCCGGAGATCGCCTCCTTCGTGCTTCAAGAGATGCGTGTGATCGCGGAGGAGTACCTCGGTGAGGACGTGGAGAAGGCGGTCATCACCGTACCGGCATACTTCAACGACGGTCAGCGGCAGGCCACCAAGGACGCCGGCCGGATCGCCGGTCTCGACGTGATCCGGATCATCAATGAGCCGACGGCCGCGGCGCTGGCCTACGGCTTTGGCAAGAACATCGAGCGCAAGGTCGCCGTTTACGACCTGGGCGGCGGGACCTTCGATATCTCGATCCTGGAGATCGGCAACGGAGTCTTCGAGGTCATCAGCACCGCCGACGACGGCTTCCTCGGCGGCGAGGACTTCGACAAGCGGATCATCGACTGGCTGGTCTTCGGCTTCGCCAAGGAGCACAAGATCGACCTGCGCAAGGACAAGATGGCGCTGCAGCGGCTCAAGGACGTGGCCGAGAAGGCCAAGTGTGAGCTGAGCGCGGTCCGCGAGACCGAGATCAACCTGCCCTTCATCATCAGCACCTCCCGCAATGACGCCCTGCACCTCCAGCGCACGCTTACGCGCGAGAAGCTCGAGGAGTTGATGGTCGACTTGATCGAGCGGACCCTGCTGATCTGCAAGAAGACGCTGCGTGAGGCGGACATCGACAAGTCCGAGGTGGAGGACGTGATCATGGTCGGCGGGCAGACCCGTATGCCCAAGGTCCAGGAGATGGTGGCGGAGTTCTTCGGCATCGAGCCGTGCAAGGGTGTGCACCCTGACGAGGTCGTGGCGCTGGGGGCGGCGATCCAGGGATCCGCGCTGCTGGACGAGGAGAGCGACATGCTGCTCCTCGATGTTACACCGCACTCTCTCGGGATCATGATCGTCGGCGGCTACTTCCACCGGCTGATCGAGCAGAACACCACGGTCCCCACCAGCGAGAGCCACGTCTTCACCACGGTCAAGGACAACCAGACCTCGGTGAAGATCCTCGTGCTCC
>SWBW01004629.1_pt1 | contig 12398 bp, 11 predicted proteins | sample 4693041 | NCBI WGS metagenome assembly SWBW01 (sample SAMN10267271, study PRJNA491770) | bioreactor metagenome | isolation source: DHS bioreactor inoculated with marine methane seep sediment | place: Japan: Omine Ridge, Nankai Trough | collected 2006-05-06
TCTGGAGATGGTGATGTTGCGACCTGCGCTGCTGTTGTGGTTCCTGCTCGTGATCTTGCTCGGCCTGGGGCTGTTCGCCTGCTCGGATGCCAGCAACCCGCCGCCCATCATCCCGCAGTCTGACGCCGTGGTCGCCGAGGCCTCGGCCGGCGACGCCGGGCCAATGGGGGACTAGGGCAGCTCCACCGCGGCCGCCGGCCCCTCGAAGGCCAGCGGCAAGATGTCCATCACTACGCTGGTGGTGTGCAGGTAGAGGTCCAGCTCCAGCCGCTCGCCGCGCTGTTGACGCAGGCGCTCGTAGTCGCCGAAGGATCCGTTTTTCCGCTGGCTGGAGAGCACGTGGCGCAGCCCCTCACGGTAAACCGCCAGGTCGGTGTAGCCCAAAAAGCGCAGGCAGGCCAACAGCTCCCCCACCAGGTCCACGTTGCGCTTGCCCTGGTGGATCGTGGCCAAGATCTCCAGCGCGCGCCGCAGGTAGCGGCGGTCGGCCGCGCTGAAGGCGCCGGCGGGCTGCAGCCGGCCGCCGTAGTCACAGGGCACGAAGACCTCGTGGGTCAGCTGGTAGGCCTGGTGCATCGACATGGTGTAGGGGTTGAGTCGACGTGAGATCACCGAGCCCTTGGCCGGCTGGCGCAACACCGCGGGCAGCGGCAGCTTGAAGTGTTTGTAGTAGAAGGAGAAGACCATCCGCTGGTGCGGGCCGCGGGTGGGCAGGTGCGTGTCGAGGCGCGGCTTGATAGCGCGGATCGCGCGCTGGTAGGCCGCGGTCTGCATGCCCATGCGATCCATCAGGTAGCAGGCCCGCAGGTACGACGTGGCGTCCTGCCGGAACTGTTTGTCGTCGACGGAGCCCATGTCGTGATACCCCGACGATGCGGTGACCCGCGCGGCCTGGCGGAAGCGCTCCGCCACGGACGAGCGCCGCGCGCCCTTGGCGTGGCGGTGGACAGCCACGTAGGCGTCCAGCTGCTCCACGAGCTTCTTGCGCCCCTTGAGCCCTTGCTTGCGCAGCGCCAGCGGATCGATGGAGAAGCCGCCGATGTACGTGATCGCCCGCCGCAGGACGCGCCCGTAGCGCGGGCGCTGCTCGTCGACAAAGCGCGCGGTCCTGGCCATCCCCGCGCGGCGCCAGGCGCGCTCCACCTCGGCGATGCTGGGCGCCCGCGATCGACAGCCGGGCAGGGCGACGGTGGCCAGGGCGACGGTGAGCAGGGCGTAGCCCCACCACGGTGCGAATGCCTGATGCATGCGGCGGCTCTCCTTGACGCGCTTGAGGTCGAAATCTACCATGGCGCCCCGTTACACACACGCCACTCGAGGAGACCATGGAACCGAGAGACCGACTCATCTTCGCGCTGGATGTCCCCACATTCGACGAGGCGCTGCGTTTGGTGGCCATCCTGGAGGGCCACGTGGGCTGCTTCAAGATCGGCCTGGAGCTCTTCATCGCCGCTGGCCCGGAGCTGGTGCGCCAGGTGGTGGCCCGGGCGCCCGTCTTTTTGGATCTCAAGCTCCACGACATCCCGGCCACGGTGGGCCGCGCCGCCGCGGTGGCCGGCCGGCTGGGCGTCCGCTACCTCACCGTCCACGCAGACGAGGGCGGCCGCGCCGTGACCTCGGCGGTGGAGGCCGCCCCCGAGACGGGGATCCTCTGCGTCACCGTGCTGACCAGCGTCTCCGAAGAGGACCTGCAGGGGGTGGGCTACGATCGCGGCCTGCAGGAGCTGGCCCGCCGGCGGGCGGAGGAGGCTGGCCGCGCAGGCTGCCGGGGGGTGATCTGCTCAGGCCACGAGGCCGCCGCGCTGCGCAAGGTCCTGGGCCCTGACCGCCTGGTGATCACGCCGGGCATCCGACCGAGCGGGGCTGCTGCCGGGGATCAGAAGCGGGTGATGACCCCGGCCCGAGCCATGGAGCAGGGGGCCGATCTGATGGTGGTGGGCCGACCGATCCGGGACGCCGACGATCCAGCGGCTGCAGCCGACAGCATCGTGGCGGAGATCGCCTCAGCGATCGGCTGAGCGGGCAGCGTCCAGCTTCCGCGCCCCGGCGTCGAAGGGGGCCGCGCCGGGTGGGCTGGCGTCGGCGGGGGCCGCGCCGGGTGGGCCAGCGTCGCGGTGTTTGCCGCTCCCGAGATCCTGGTGTCCCCTCGCCGCAGGGGCCGGCACGCCTGCATCCAGCGGCAACCTGGGCGGCATACCTGGCACCCGCACTTGTGGGATCATACCCCTGAAGAGCTCGAGGAGCGAACGCACCTCGGCGCCTGACAGCTTCGCGTCTGCGAGCACGCGCTCCTTCTTGCGGGTCAGCTTGATCCGGTCCAGCAGATCGGTGACGCCAAGGAATCGCAGTAACAACGAGCTCTTGGCGCGCTTGATCCGTTTGGGTACGGCCTTGAGGAATGCCCGTGCGGTGCTCTCGTCGCCAAAGATCAGCTCCCCCTTGATCTGGGCTGGCTCCCGGGCCGGCACGGAGAGCTTGGCCGAGTTGGGCGGCGGTATGTCCCTGGGAAGACGGACCAGCCGCGGCAGGTTAACCGCCATCAGCACCAGGCCAGGTGCGCCTTCCTCTACGCTGCCCACGCGATCCATCTGTCTCAGGTGCTCCACCCAGTCGTGCTGTACGCCGGCATCCGGAGCCCCAGCCCTGGTGACAGGCCTCGGGGACGTGGGCGTGGTGAGCAGCGCCAGGTGCTTGGGGTCGGTCAACATCACCAGCCGCTCGCGCATCAGCACCACCCGGGGATCGTGCTTCAGCTTGGGAGGGGAGGGGATCTCCCCACGGAGCACCCCGCCACGTTGGTGGGACCAGCGCATCCTCTTGCCCTTGAAGCGCGTCGAGCGTCCCAGAGCCCGGCGCATGCGTGAGCGCGGGAGGTTGTGCCGCACCGCCAGGAAGGTCTGGGTCACGCGGTAGGGGTTGGGCGTGGCGATGAGAATGGCGTTGAAGTCCTTCATTGGATCCAGCCCGGAGGACCAGAGCAGGGTCTTGTGATCGTAGAAGACCTCCAGCAGCCGCCGCACAGCAGGTTCATAGGGGGACTTATGGATCCGATCCATCCGCATCAACAGCATCAGGGCTGCGTCGCCCGGCGCGATCTTGGCGAGCTCGGGCTGGGCGGTGCCCGCCGGCAGCGCGTCGGGCCTCGACACGCCAGCGTCCGGGTGCCGCTTTTTGGGCTTCGCCTTGCGGCTGGCCACCCGCTTTCCGGGCGCGCGGCGGGGCGTGGTGTCCTTTTTGGGCTTGGGCTTGGGCTTGGGCGTTGGTGCCAGCCGTGGAGCTTTGTTGGGCGAGCCCAGGGTATTGTCCAGGTCGAGCCAGGTCACCTCGATCTTGGGCACCCAGGGCTTCCAGGCCATGGCCGCCAGCGAGACCCCAAACAGCAGGTGGACACCCAGCGACAGCCCGATGAACACAGCCCGACGGGCTGGCCGATAGAGCTGCGATTGCCTGGTGTTTGTCCGCGGTTCTTGCATGGCCACCAACGATAGTACGAGCTACAATATGCCCGACTCGCCTCCATAGAGGATATCAATGATGGACTCCCGTTTGATTTGCTTTATTTCCGTGCTGTTTTTCCTTGTTGGCGCAATGGGTTGCGGCGGTGAAGACGAAGGTGGCCCCGGCGCCATCGAAGGCCCCTACGCCATGTTCTTTGGAGCCCAGCAGAAGGTCTTTGACCTGGGTCAGGTGACCTGCCGTCCCAAGCCGGGGCTCAGCGAGTTCGAGTTCAAGGCTGAAAACCTGGGTGATGGTGATAACAACATCAACTTCATCCTTCAGGACTACACCACCAACAAGAAGACGTGGTCCATCGAGTACTCCATCAGCAAGCCGGTCAAGAACAAGTTCGATATCCAGATCGCTGGCGGGTTCAAGTACGTCTTCTTCCAGTCGATCAATGCCAGCACATCGGAGAGCTTCAACAGCCGCTGCAACATCGACCTGCAGTCCAGCGAGTCCGGCACCCAGACGAACTTCGCAGGCACGATGGACTGCACGATGCTCTGGTCGGACTTCAGCAGCAAGGACTACAATCCTTCAGCTCTTAACAATTACATAGATTTACTGCTCAAGTTCGAATGTGCTTACTGAGGTCTTGGACGGCCTGAAAGCTCGAGGTCGTGCTGAGGTTTTTCGCGTTTCTCTGCGTCTCTTTGACCCAGGTTGCCTGGGCCCTCCCTAATCGATCCCCATTCATCGTCATCTCCACAGCTCAGGGGACGCTGCGGTACCAGCCGTCCAAGGGCAGTCCCAGGGTCTTTCCGGTCGCTGTGGGAAGACGCACGCCCAACGGAGAGATGAGCCCCATCGGGACCTGGCACACAGGTCCCAACCCCCACGACAGGGCGTTTTATTTGCCCGCCCGCAAAGAGCCAGCCTTCCACCGCGGACTGCCCTTCATCCGGCTTGACCTGACTCGCGGCACACATCGCGGGCGACCGCGGCGGCCATTCGGTATTCATGGGCCTGTATCACCGAGCCTGATTTGGGGCACCGTCTCGGCGGGCTGTATTCGCATGAAGCCCTCAGATATCAAAGAACTCTACTCGTATGCGCTTCAGCATCCCCACATGCTGGTCAAGGTGATCAGGGGGGCAGATCGTATCCGCGGTCAGCTTGTGGCGCCTGTGCGAGAAGGTCCGTCGATTCCCGGCTGTCTCGAGGCCAGCCTGGGCGTTCTCAAGCTCCAGACCATTCATTCAGACCAGCCACTCAACCGCCGCGTGTGTGGAGGCGTGGATCACTGGTATGCCATCGACCTCAAGGGGGGAGACGTGCTTCATGTTCGGTTGGCCCACGCCGGCCTGCTGCGTGTCGAGCTGTTTGGCATCCGTGGCATCAGCGCCATCGTTGGCTCGAAGGACACGATCCACTACAAGGTGCCCCTGGCACCGCAGAACCGAGGCGCTCGATATCTGCGTGTGACAGCACCAGGGTGGGCAACGGTCTTGAAGCTGCCCTACACGTTGACCGCATCGCGGTTCTAGTTGATTCTTAGATAATACTTGTTAAATGACTGTTATCGCTCAAGTTTACTGTCTGCTCGGTCCTTAAGCAGCTGGGCTGCTCGACTCGCAGGCTGGATCTTGAGCGCTTTGCTAGACCAGTGCCGGACGGAACCGTAGCGCCTGCGCTTGAGCGCTTTTCGCGCCAGATAGAGGTAGTTCTTTAGCCGCTTGCGCTGGCGGCGGTTGAGGCGTCGCGCCTTTGGTTGCGGCTTGGGCGCTGGCTTGGCCACCGGTTCAGGTTGTGGTTCGGGTTGAGCCACGGCTTCAGATGGTGGCTCCAGTGCGGGATCGCGCGCCGGCGCTGGTGCTGGTGCTGGCACAGGCTGCATGGGCGCAGGTTGTGCCGCGGCAGCCTTGACCGCGGCGGAGACGGCAGCTTCAAGATCCTTTTGGCTCGGCGTCACCAGGCAGGTGACCGTGCCGCTGACGAGCCCCCCCATGAACAGCCCAATCGCCAGCATGATGTAGGGCGCCCCCAGCAACGTCGTGAGCAGCGACTCTGATTCTGGCCTCAGCGCGGTCCCGGCGTAGGCCATCCCACTACCTTGGCTTGGTGCTACCACCGGCTTGGAGAGCGGCGTGGGAAGCGTCGCCATGAGCGGCTGGGGTGGGGCGGGCGCAGGCGCGGGCACGGGCGCGGGCACGGGATCCGGCGTCGCTGACTGCACTGGCGGCGGGACAAGGTCAGCAGGCGGCGGTGTTGTGGGATCGATTGCAGCCGCGATCTCCGCTGCAGACGGCGGCGAAGCGGTGACCACGGGAGGGGTTGATGGCACTGGCGCTGCGACTGCTGGCGCGGGCGTGGGCGCTGGACTCACCACAGGCACAGGTGCCGGAGCAGCAACTGGAGCGGGAACCGGAGCGGGTACCCGAGCAGCAACTGGAGCGGGAACCGGAGCGGGTACCCGAGCAGCAACCGGAGCAGGTACCGGAGCAGGCGCAACCTGGGCCGCAGCAACAGGGGGCGCAGGCGTTGGAGGCAAGGTGGCAGGGGGCAAGGTGGCAGGGGGCAAGGTGGCAGGGGTCACTGCGGGCGTGGCGATCCGGGGTGGGGCCTCAAGAAAGGCCTCCACGATCTTGGCCGGCGGCAGGACTGGGGGCGGTAGATCCAGAGCATACTTGCGGTACTCGTCCGGGGAGAGATCCGCCGCCGCGCGCTCCAGATCGTCTTGGTCGAACTTGGGGATGGAGGCGGTCTCCTCGACCGGATCCTCTTCCAGTTGCTCTCCCTGGGCGAACCAGGCGGCTTCCAGCTGACGGGTTCGCAGCCGTGGTCGTTCACCCACAGGCTCATCAGGCGCCATCAGCACGTGGGCCTCTTCCCCGAGGATCTCTTCCGCCGAGGCCAGATCGATGGGCTGGGTCATATTGGCGGGATCCGGATCCTGCTGGTTGGCCGGATCCAGGGCTTTCTCCAGCGCTTGCTCCAGCGCCCCAGGCTTGTCCACGGCGCGCTGTGCAACCAGGGACAGCTTGGGCGATTCATCCTTCTGGTTGACCAGGGCGGCGAGCGACGGGGCTGACTCATCGATTCCCGTTCTTGGGATCTTGGTCGTGTGTACCGGGGCCGGGCCGAAGCCCACTGGCGTGGGCGTACGCGGACGAGCCTCCGGCTGGTCACCAGGTGGGGTCACCAGTCGGACCTTGGGTTGCGGGGGCGCAGCCCCATCAGGGCTGGTCTGCTGCGGCGCGATGGCCTGCGCTGACGGGGCAGGTGTGGGCGCCGCTTGGCCGAGGGGCGTGCTCTGGTCCACCAGCTCGAAGGCCTTGCCCGTCAGCTCGCCATCGCGGTCCGGATCAACGCGCAGGTGAACTCGGTTGAGCGAGTTCATATCATAGACGAGATACCGGAACCCTGGACCATCTGCGCCCACCTCCTCCAGTACAACGTAGCGCTTGTCCAGAATCTTGCCGACCAATGCGCCTCCAATCGAAGGACGGGTATATCGAGCTTGCAGAGAAGCCTGGATTACCATGGCATGGATAGCAGCAATAACCATACCAGGCACTTAGCCTTCTTCAGGGACTCGTGGTGCTCACACCTGCCAGGTAAATGCTACTTTGAAATCAGAAGGTAACGCAAGCGGACGGTCAGGATGAAATACTCCATGGGGTGGGATGCCAATCCCCACGTGTGGCCCTTGGGCCACAAGGCGTTAGGCAGACCTAACCGGGCAACATCCTTGATCAAGGGGTTGCTGTCGGGTCATGGAAGCACCCCACGAGCGCGCCACTGCTGTCTTTCGGCGCGCACATCCGTTTTCCAAAGATGGGGAAGAAGAAGTCGTCCTCCGCCAGACCGATCGACGCGTTGGAGATCGAGTCCCAGCAGAGGTCTTCAGTGGCGGCGCATTTGTCTGGTTTTTTTTTTTTTTTTTTTTTTTTTTTTTTTTTTTTTTTTTTTTTTTACAGCTGACAGAACAGGCTGTCCTTGCACGCACCCTCCTCGGCGATGGTCGTCGGCCAGGTGAAGCTGTTGCCGCCGTTGTTCTTCTTGTTCCAGCCGTGGACGATGCACGGGTCGCAGCGCTCCCCCTCCTTCTTGAAGCTCTTGAAGCAGAAGCCGGCCTTGTGCTGGCACTGCAGCTTGCTGTTGCCAGCGTCGACGCACTTGGCGTAGCCCGGACAGGTCGAGCCCGTCTTGGTGCAGGCCTTGCCGCAGAAGCGGTTGCCGTTCTTGTCACGTACGCAGAGGTCGTCCGGCCCGCCGCACTGATCGTCGAAGGCGCAAGGGTGGCAGAACTGGCGCAGCAGGCAGCGCTTCTCCTTGTCCAGGTCCTTGCCGCTGCGTGTGGTAGCGCAGCGGTAGCGCGGCGGGCAATCGGTGTCCTGCTCGCACTTGCTGGCGCAGTAGCGGTCCGCATCGCCCGATAGCCCGGTGCAGATGTAGCTCGAGACGCACTTGCCGTCCGCCGAGCAGTTGTGGCCCTGTTCGTACTGCGTGGTCTTGTAGTTGCGGGGGATGCAGCGCAGCTTCTTGGACTCCACCTCGGCGCAGTCCAGCGGCTTGCCGAAGACGCTGCCGCAGTCGCTCAGGCCCGTGCAGGGCTTGGTGCAGACCTTCTTCTTGATCGCCTTGGCCCGGTTTGCGACGTACTCCAGACACTCCTTGGACTCGCAGTCCGCGTCGGCCTCACAGCTGTAGCCGTAGGGTTTGAGGCCCCCGTCGGGCGGCCCGGCGTCTGTGTCGCCCTCACCATCAGAGCAACCTACGACCAGAAGACCAAATAGAAGGGAGAAGATGAATCGTTTCATGGCGGTTTCCGTCTAGTGGAGGTGGCTTCAATCTATGGTACACGATCTGCGATGTTGTCAAACCTCCTAACCCTAAAGGCTGCCGCTGCCTTGCTTGACGGCGCATGTGCGATACGCTTAGCTATTACTGACTTCCATTGCAGTGAGGCCATAGAGCATGTCTCGTATCCCGCATTTGCTTGCATCCATCGTCGCCGTGGCGGTCCTGGTGGGCTGCTCCGACGACGTCGAGAAAACCAAGGACGCTGCCGTGGTCGACATGGCGTTCCACGACCTGGCAGCGGGCGATGGGGCTGCGGCCTGCGGATCGGGGATCTACCCCTGCGGGCCCTACGGCGTGCAGGTCGGCGACGTCGCGGCCAACCTGGCCTTCATGGGCTTCTCCGACGACGACAACCAGTGCACGGACCACAAGGACAAGGTCATGGACCTGTCCAAGGCACGGCAGATCGCCTTCGCAGACTGGCACGTGGGCGACGCCAGCTGCGCCGCCAAGAAGAAGGACCTGCTCTGGGTCATGGTCTCGGCGGGGTGGTGCGTACCGTGCCAGGCCGAGGTCCAGTCCACGCAGAAGGAGTTCGGCGCTGGCGCGGTGGACGCGAGGCTGGGCATCCTCAACATCGTCTTCGAGACCAAGAGCCACGGCGAGCCCGCGGACACCAACTTTGTCAAAACCTGGATCAACACCTTCAAGTTGACCTTCCCGGTGGTGGCCGATCCGTCGTTCAAGATGGGCGCCTACTTCAACAAGAAAGCGACCCCCTTCAACATGCTGGTGGAGACCAAGACCGGCAAGGTCTACTACCGCCAGGTGGGCGGCGCGATCTCGGTGGTGGGACAGAAGATCACCGAGTTCTTCAGCAAGAAGTAGCCCCAAGCCCATCGAGCCAAGGAGCGATTGCGTGAAGCGGATCCTTCGTGCGGTAGCAGTAGCGTCCATCCTCAGCCTCACCCTGGGGGGTGGGCTTCGCCACGCCAGCGGAGGCCGCTGGGGGCAAGGCCACCAACTTCACCGTCCGGGACATCAAGGGCAAGTACGTGCGGCTGAGCGACTTCAGCCAAAAGGGCGTCCTGATGAACTTCTGGGCCACCTGGTGCAAACCGTGCCTGATCGAGCTGAAACACCTGCAGAAGCTGTACAAGAAGTACAAGTCCAAGGGGTTCGTGGTGCTGGCGGTGAGCATGGACGGGCCGGAGACCCGGGCCAAGGTCAAGTCGCTGGTCAAGCGTTACAAGCTGACCTTCCCCGTGGTCATCGACAAGGAGACCCGGATCGTCAAGCTCTACAACCCCAAGAACGCGGCGCCCTTTTCGGTCTTCATCAAGAAGGGCAAGGTGACCAAGACCCGCGAGGGCTTCCAGGTCAGCGACATCTCGGCCATCGAGAAAGAGGTCAAGGACCTGATCAAATAGCCTTGCGCGCCGCCCAGCTCACCCTCCTCTTCGCGCTGCTGCTCTGGCCCGCCGCGGGCCAGGCCTGGGACTTCTCCATCAAGGGGCAGGACTTCTCGCTCGATGTGACCAACACGTTCAAGTACGGCTACCACTTCGTCAACGACCCCGGCGACAGCGGTGATCCCGTTGACGTGGAGAAGTACCGGGATGACGACAAGTACCACGACATCTACAACTCGCTGGACGTCTCGCTGAGCCACGGTGACTACCGGCTGGGCGGGCGCTTCGATCTCAACCTCTTCGCTGATACCCCCTTTGGTCAACACTGCGGCGGCGCTGGCGCTGGCCCCAGCTGGTGCGCCGAGGAGTCGATCCGCTACATCAACGACTTCAACGCCGAGCGGCTCTTCCTGGTGGTGGCCAAGCCCGAGTTTGATCTGACCATCGGTGACTTCTACGCCTCCTTCGGCAACGGGCTCGCCCTCAACGTGGTCAAGATCGACGCGCTGGGCCAGGACACGGCGCTACGCGGCGGCAAGCTCCAGGTGCACACCGGCAACCTGGGCATCACCTTGCTGGGGGGCATCACCAACCCGATGGACATCGATCCTACCACCGGCTACGTGGCGCGATGGCTGGATCAACCCGTCTTCGGCGCGCGTGTCGAGTATAACTTCTTCGAGAAGGCGCTGGTGGGGGCCCACGCCGTGGCCACGAGCTACGCCTCGCAGAGCGGCGAGAGCACCGCGACGGTGGGTTCGACGAACAGCTCGACCACCGAGACGGTGGCGGGCCTCGGCGTCGACATCCCGGACCTCTTCGATGGGGCGCTGGCCCTCTCGGCCGAGGCTGACCTGCTCAACGGAGAAGACCTCGCGGCCTACGCCTCGACGACGGTATCACTGGGGGCGCTCTGCCTCCTGGGTGAGTTCAAGTACTACAACAGCTTCCAGCTGATGAACCAGACCACCGAGGCGACGCCCTACGACATCCTCTACCACCAGCCGCCCACTCTGGAGCGCATCACCGCCGAGATTCACGACAACACCGACATCGCGGGGGGAAGGCTGCGGGTCGACTATGACCTGGGTCAGCTGGGACCTGTGGAGCTGTCGCTCTTCGCCAACATGGGCTACTTCGAGGACTGGCACCACGACGAGGACAGCCGCATCCTGAACCCCATCGGCGGGTTCGAGCTGCAGTGGATGGACGGGGTAGGGCACCTCGAGGCCTCGGCGGGGATGCGGAGCGAGCAGCTCACCGACGACACGACCGTCTCGTGCCCCGCCGGCGAGACGCCGCCGTGCATGCGCTATCAGGACATCCACGCCGAGCTGAGCCTGGAGCAGGGGCTGTTCGACAAACACAGCATCAAGCTAGGCTTCGAGCTGCTCGACCGTAAGAGGCGCGATCCGATCTCCGAGCTGAGCTGGATCGAGACCCGCATCGAGCTGAGCTACAAGTGGTCGCCCCTGATCAGCGTGGCCTACGTCTACGAGTACCAGGGCGATCCGAGCTACGAATTGAGCCAGCGGACCGCGCACTACCACATGGGGATCGTGCGGTACTTCTACACGCCCAGCACCTACGTCGAGGCCAAGATCGGCGAGAGCAAGCCAGGGCTCAAGTGCGTCAACGGCGTCTGCCGCAACTTCCCGCCCTTTGCTGGCGCTCAGTTGACCGGCGTCGTGCGTTTCTAGTTCTTACGTCTCACCCGCCGTGCAGGTCGCCTTGGTGTCGTAGTCCACGAAGTAGTAGGCGTGCCAGCGCCGGATCCCCTTGTGCGGATCGCCGGTCCAGACCGTCAGGTGCACACCCTCTGACGAGGTGCAGGCCTTGAAGCTCTCCAGCATGCCGTCGGCGTCGAGATCGACCTTCCGCTCCGAGTCGAGCTTGATCCCCGGGCCCGTTTTCAGGAACCCGATGCCCACCGCAGGCATGGCGCCCTTGCGCCCCTCGAAGGCCAGCTTGGTCAGGTGGGCCTTGGCCGCTTCATCCATGTAGCAGGCGCGCTTGCCCTGCAGCGCGGCATCTCCAGCCAGCACCAGAGCGGTGAGGGTCTTGCCGGTGTCGGGCAGGACGACGGTGATCTTCTGCCCCGGTTGAGGCTCCTGACCTGACGTGCAGAGGACGCCGTTGTTGCCCTGAAGCACTGCCACTCCCAGCAGTTGCGGCAATTCGGCTGCAGCGGGGGGCTGGGTCGCTGCGTTGGTGGCAGATGCTGGTGTCTCACTCCCGGAGGTGGCGCACCCGGATGGGGCGGCCAGCAGAGCGATCAGGGCGGCGGTCAAGATCGTACGGCATAGGGTGGTCATCTCCATATACATATCATCGACCGTTGGGGCGTCCACTGTAGCTGTAATTCAATTTAGATACTGTCGAGCAGGGCGGCGACCAGCCGAACCAACCCGCCGGAGCGGCTGCGCATCCGCATGGCCAGGCTCGCCAGCGTGATCAGGTCTCGGGGCCGCGTCGCGGCCTTCAGCACCGCGCTTGGTCGCAGCTTGCCCCCACCGTCGACGAGCCCCAGATCGGGCAGCGTCTCGTCCACCGTGTCGAGCACGTAGCGCACGACGACGTAGGGACGCTGCAGCTCGGCCGCGGCCACGGCGATGGCGGCGGACTCCATGTCCACGGCGACGGCGCCGCAGCCCTGGTGGCAGGCTCGCTTGCTCTCGGGGGTGTGGAGCGCACGCTCCACCGTGGCCAGCGGGCGCGCGCTGCAGTGCAGTCCCAGCT
>SWBW01002364.1_pt1 | contig 12397 bp, 10 predicted proteins | sample 4693041 | NCBI WGS metagenome assembly SWBW01 (sample SAMN10267271, study PRJNA491770) | bioreactor metagenome | isolation source: DHS bioreactor inoculated with marine methane seep sediment | place: Japan: Omine Ridge, Nankai Trough | collected 2006-05-06
TTTTTTCCATCCTGTTTTAAGTTGGGCAATTGCTTCGATTTGGCTCCCGTCGCAATGATGATATGACCTGCTTGATATAGAGCAGTTTTTCCTTCAGCATCAGTCACTTCAACGGATTTTCCGGGTTGTAATTTTCCAAAACCCCGGATCACATCCACTTTGTTTTTCTTCAACAGGTATTGCACCCCTTTGCTCATGCCGTCTGCCACACCCCTGCTTCTTTCTACCATTCCTTTTAAATCAGCGGTAACATCACCTTCGATCTTCACCCCATAATCAGCAGCATGTTTAGTATAATTGAATACCTGTGCGCTTTTCAGCAATGCTTTGGTAGGAATACAGCCCCAATTCAAACATATACCGCCTAATTCTGATTTTTCAATCACAGCCGTTTTCATTCCCAATTGTGATGCCCTGATGGCAGCTACATAACCGCCGGGTCCGCTCCCCAATACCAATATGTCGTAATTCATGTACGCTAATTTTATAGTTTTGAATTGCAAAAATAATATTCTCGGAAAGCCGGGGATGCAATTCTGATAAATTATGCCGGAGACACAGGAAAAGATCATTGAAAAGACAGTCAACTTTGTTCAAAATGAACTTAAAAATGCAGAGGGAGGGCACGACTGGTGGCATATTTACCGGGTATGGAAAATGTCGCTGAACATGGCAGCCAAAGAAAAGGCAGATGTATTCATTGTACAGTTAGGTGCTTTATTGCACGACATTGCCGACTCGAAATTCAATGATGGAGATGAAGAAGTTGGGCCTGAGAAAGCGGTTCAATTCATGACAAGCTTGAAACTGGACAGCAAAACAATTGAACATATCGAGGCGATTATCCGGAATATTTCATTTCATAAAACATTTGAAGAAAAGAAATTTGATTCATTGGAGCTAAGGGTTATTCAGGATGCAGACCGCCTGGATGCTATCGGCGCCATAGGCATTGCCAGGGCTTTTAATTATGGCGGCCATAAAAATTTCAAGTTATACGACCCGGGTATTGAACCTGACCTGCATATGGACAAAGAGACTTACAAAAAAAGTGATGCGCCTACCATCAATCATTTCTACGAAAAGCTTTTCCTGCTGAAAGATATGATGAACACATCAACAGGAAAAAGACTGGCCGAAGACCGCCATGCTTTTATGAAAAGATTTGTGGACCAATTTATGAATGAATGGGAAGGAAAACTTTAGCAACCTACTAAAATGCTAACGTTTTAGCAGCCTGTCCAAATCCCGTTTTGAGTCCTTTTCTTTCAAGCTGTCCCGTTTATCGTAATGATGTTTACCTTTTGCAATGGCAATCTCCAACTTTGCCAAACCTTTTTCGTTTATAAAAAGAGTAACGGGTACGATGGTCATACTTTTCTCCTTCACCTTTGTATGCAATTTCCGTAACTCCCTTGCATTTAAAAGTAATTTTCTGTCGCGTTTGGCTAAATGGTTGTTGTAGGAGGCAAAAGTGTATTCGGCAATATGCATACCCCTGACGTACAATTCGTGACCTTCGAAATAGCAATATGAATCGGCCAGGCTGGCCTTCCCATTTCTGATAGATTTGATCTCTGTGCCGGTCAACACGATGCCGGCCACGATCTTATCAATCAGGTGGTATTCCCATGAAGCCCTCTTGTTCTTTATTTTGATCCCACTACCCATGCATCAAATACTATTTAATATCTCCAAGTATCAACGGCATTCCGTCTTTTGAATTTCCAATAATCACCACTTTCGAGTTTGGTGATTCGGCAAGTTTTACGGTGGCACTGATACCTTTTTCCTGTAAAATTTTATCAGTTAAACTGGCGTTCAGGATTTTATTGGCTGCTGCTTTACCCTCAGCATCAATTCGCTGTCTTTCAGCTTCTTTTTGCGCTTTCTGCAACTTAAACTCATATTCCAATGATTCCTGCTCCTGTTTCAATTTGCTTTCAATGGCAGATTTGATGGTTGGTGGTAAAATAATGGAGCGGATAAGCACATTATCAAGTTCAACAAACTTATCATCCAGGATGGCTTTTGTTTCTTCGAAAATCTCTACCTGTATCGCATCGCGTTTTGTCGAGTATATCTGCTCAGGTGTATACCGTCCGATAACGCTTCTGGCAGAAGATCGCAGTGCCGGAATAACAACCACTCTTAAGTACGCATTTCCAATTTGTTGGTGCAGGAAGCCCAATTTTAAATAATCAGGACGGTACCATGCTGATACATCCGCTTTAATTTCCAATCCGTTTGAAGACAGCACATTCATTTCTTCGGCTATTTCCTGCTGTCTTACATTATAAACAATCATTTTATCCCATGGCAATAGAAAATGAAAACCTTCCCCATAGGTATTCTCAGTATCAACCCCGTTGGTTAATGTTTTAAACAACACACCGGCTTCACCGGAATTGATGGTTACCGTCATCCTGCTCCAGAAAACGACTAATAAGATTACAACAACCGCGATAATTGCTATCGGGCCAATACGTTTTACACTAAATTCCTGTTGTGCCATGCTAATTTTTTTAAGGTTTCTATTGTGGCAAAGATATGAATAAGTGGCGATCAGAATGATTCGAGCGGTATTATCATGATTTCGTAATTCCCGTTATTCAAAACTGAACACGCTAACGACTTACCATCAGGTGATATGCTCAGATGGTTCATCTTATAATTATCGTCGGTAAGCCGAATGAGATGTGTTCCATCCTTCCAGAAACTGTATAATTCGCCTTCAAGATCATCCTTATCGGAAATAAAATATATTTTCAGCCCATCAGGATGCCACGTGGCATACATAATATTATAGTCCTCAAAAGATTGCAATTCATTACCATACCAGTTGTATAACTGTAAACGATGAAATGGGTATGCGTATGACTGGTAACCATAGAGAACGGTTTTCCCATCCGGCGCCAAGCCTAAAAACGTGCTATTATTTTTATAATAGGACAATTGATTCAGGTTGTCATAAACGAAATGGTAACTGAACAACTCCCAGTTTTCGTGCTGGGCATCATACCCTAGGAAATATACCATCCGTCCGTCATTTGCCATTACCGGCTGTTTGCATATAATTTGCCGATCGAATAGAGGTGAAATTTTTAATGTTTTCAGGCCGACCTTATACAGGTACTGCATGGTATCATCACCTGCATCAAAAATGATAGCACGCCCATTAGGATGCCACACAGGATGCTGTTCATTTTGAAGGCTGAAAGTAAGCTGGATCGTGGAATCCATGTCCAGGTTGTACATGAAAATATCACAGTTTCCGTTTCTGTCAGACTGGTAAACGAGTTTTTTACTGTCAGGCGACCATGCAGGAGACACATCATCACCTGTATTTTTGCTGATATTCAGGGATGTGTCAATTGCTATGATCTGGCAGTAACCAAAACTAAAATACACCATCAGAAGAAGCACTAGAAAAATCCGTTTCATAGGGCCGTAAAAGTACGAATTGCGATTAGAATTTCAGGTTGATGCCCGCCATAAAATTGAATTCTGCCTGTGGAAAATAACCGTTCAGGATGCCTTCCTCACCATCATACACGTATCGATATACCCAGGCATTGGTTACATATTTGGCATTGAAAATATTGTTCAGCGTCAATAAAAAATCAATTTGTTTGATAAAATTTGTCTTGATACTATACACAAATCGTAAGTTATTTACCAGGTAAGGATCAATACTTCTATCCACATTTGAAGTATTATCAATAAACTGACGGCTTACATAAATTGAAATGAATGTCACTGTGAAATTGTTCACAGGCTCTACGCTCAGCCTGCTCGACATGGTGAAATCAGGTGAAAATGAAATATCGGTTGTTCCCAGTTCTTTTTCGTACTGATAAGGCTGGCTTTCCGGATCATCCCAATAATTCCAATTATCGACATATTCAGCAAAATTATTGATCTTGTTCAGGCTATAAGTGGCATTCAAATACCAGTCAACCATTTTAAGAAATTTAATACCTCCCATAAATTCAATTCCTGTTCGATAACTATCCGGCACATTCGTCATAACGGGAGCCCCTACATTATTGATTTTTCCGGTGAGTACCAGTTGGTCTTTGTAATCCATATAAAACAGGTTGGCTTCAAGGCTTAAAAAGCTACTACTGTATTTATATCCCAGTTCATAATCTGTTAACGTTTCTGGTTTCACTTCCTGCCCCGGATCAGCATCCCTGAAAACTGACCGGTTTGGTTCCCGGTTGGCAATTCCAACATATGCATAAATTGAATTTGCCTGGTTGAACATATAATTCAGTCCAATTTTAGGATTGAAGAAATTGTAAACATGTGCTTGTGTCAGATCGCTTAAATCATCATGGGTTCCATCAATTTCATAGTTTATTCTTCGATATTGAAGATCAGCATAGACATTGATCTGATCATTCAAGCTGTAATTCGCTTTGGCAAAAATGTTAAAGTCCGTTTTGATGCCTGTATTGAAATACCAATCCTGGTCATACAATCCGAGCGCTGCATATTGGGCCCAGATTACTTTGCCATAATGATCCCCGTCATATTTGTTCCAGCCTGTGCCTATATTGAGCTTCAGCCTGCTCATGCGATAATTTAAGCTTATATTGACGCCATAAAAGTGATTGTCCAGCCATTTCTGTGTGATCATGTTCGACCTGCTCACCGTATCATCCCCGAAGACCGGTTCACTGAATCCGTAATCAGCGTATTTCTCGTTGTTCTTATAGTTTTCATAATACCCGAGGCCTCTTGTATAAAAAAAACTGGATGATAAATTCAACTGACGATTAAATTCGTGTGCATAATGTGCCTGGTAATAGGTTTGCCTGTAATTGTCCGTTTGGTTATCATAATAGCCTAAAAAATTTCCTTCCTCATCAAATATTTCACCGGCTGGATTAAAAGTTCTGTTCGTCTCCAGGCTGTCTTTGGGTATTCCATACCAAGCCTGGTACGTTTTTTCAGCTCCATTCACAACGATCAGCTTAACGACATCCTTTTTCCCGTAATACCCTCCTGACAGGTAAAAAGAATTCAAATTGGCGCTGGCCCTGTCGACATACCCATCCGATTGGACAAATGAAACCCGTCCATCGAATGCCCATTTTTCCTTTATTAGACCTGTTCCCAGCTTGATGGTATTTTTAAAGGTGTTGAATGAACCCGCAGCACTGCTGATCTCTCCATACGGATTTGTTTCAAACTCACCGGTTTTTATATTGATACTTGCGCCAAATGATGCCACACCATTTGATGACCCTCCAACGCCGCGCTGCACTTTTAAATCGTCAATTGAGGAAGCCAGATCGGGTAGATCTACAAAAAATACGGCATGCGACTCCGGGTCGTTCACGGGTATCCCATTCATGGTTACATTAATGCCAGTAAGGTCAGTGCCCCTGATCCTCATATTGGTATACCCAATCCCGTTTCCTGCATCGGAAGTTACGACCGTTGATGGCATGGTTTGCATTAGATATGGCAGATCATGCCCAAAATTCTTTTCGGCAATTTGCTTTGCATCAAGCAAAGTATAAGTTGTGGGCGTTTCACCTCCGGCCCTGATGGCTGAGATGATCACTTCTTCACTCATATATACTTCCGGTTTCATACGAAAACTTATTTGAAGATTTTCTGACACTTCAAGGTTTTCACGGATGGATTTAAATCCCACATAGCTTACAGTAAGCTTGTAATTACCAGGCTTCACATTATTGAATAGAAATTCTCCCTTCGAATCAGTTGAAGTAACTAAATAACTATTTTCTAACAAAATATTCGCACCCGGCAAAGACTCTCCGGTTTCATCAATAGCTACAGCACCCGAAATAGAACACTGGGCGCTAACAGAATAAGAAACAAGTATAATAGATATTGCAAAGACGTATTTTTTAAACATGGCTATTTGATTTAAGTTTTTAATTAAATCAAATGAGGAAAGCCGAATGGATCAAATAATATCACTCTCCCTTCGCCGGCATTATCCGGATCAGGTCCGAGGGTATGATCTCAGCCCTTAGTTATAAGGCACCCCTATTTGAGTCGGCAAAGTTACAAAAAAAGATATGATTTGATGAGGCTGATTGCAAGAAAGATATGCAAATCATTTAGCAACAATTCTTAATTTTGTGCTTTTAACCGTTCAGCTAAAACCATGAGAATCTTGATTATTAACGGCCCGAATTTAAACTTGCTCGGCGAACGCGAAACCGATATTTACGGCAATATGTCATTTGATGATTACCTGGAAGGATTGCGCACCAGGTTTTCCCATCAGCATATTGAGTATTACCAATCGAATGTGGAAGGGGAAATTATTAATAAAATACAGGAAGCTAACCTCGAATTTAATGTGATTGTGCTGAATGCCGGCGCCTACACACATACTTCCATTGCCATTGCTGATGCGATAAATGCAATAGACACACCCGTTATTGAAGTGCATATTTCAAACATCCTGGCAAGGGAAGATTTCCGTCATAAGTCATATATTGCACCTAATTGTGTGGGAACGATTGCCGGATTTGGGCTGGATTCGTACAGGCTGGCTTTAGAATATTTAAAATAGATTAACTAAACCTTTCCTTATCGAGGTCTGAATATTTTTTCTTTCCTAAAATATAATGTTGGTATGCTATATTGCCATCGTACATATTGCTCACATGTTTTTGCACCAGTTGCTTTCTTTTACGCTTTAGCTTTTTGAAATTTCTGTAGAAATACAAGTGAGCCTCAATTACGGCAGTTAAATCCTGAAAGTCACCCTCAAGCAAAAATTTAATACCAGCAGCACCATCCAGAAATAACCTGACGAGAAATGTGATAAACAATCTTTCTTTAGGAAGGTTTTTATACAAAAGGGAGAAATTATTTCTGAAATTCAGGTATGTTTTTCGAGCTGATTTTTTTGGTAAAGTGCCGCCTCCCACATGGTATACCACCGAGGATGGACATACCATAATTTTATAGTCTGCATTTTTGAGGCGCCAGCAGAAATCAATTTCTTCCATATGGGCAAAAAAATCATCATCAAGTCCGCCAAATTTATGGTAAATATCAGCCTTTACAAACATACAGGCACCGGTCGCCCAAAACACCTCAATGGGTTCATCATACTGGCCTGTATCTTTTTCCAGTGATTGAAATACCCGTCCGCGGCAAAAAGGGTAGCCAAATTTATCAATGAAACCACCACAGGCACCTGCATACTCAAAATCTTCCCGATCATCATACGATCTTATTTTCGGCTGACAAACCGCAATTTCAGAATCGGATTCCATCAATTCTATCACTGGATTAATCCAGTTCTCAGTAACCTCTATATCAGAATTGAGCAACACAAAATAATCGGCATCAATTTTACTTAATGCCATATTATAGCCAGTGGCGAATCCGCCATTATAGTGATTTTCAACCAGGTTTATATTTGGGAAATGTTCGGCCAGGTATTCGACGGAGCCGTCAAGTGAATTGTTATCGGCCACCCAAACTTCCGCATCTTTTGCCGTTCTTTCAATAACGATAGGTAAGAATTTTTCGAGAAAACTGATCCCATTATAGTTCAATATAACGACGGCTACTTTTTTCAATACGCTATTTCTTCAATTATAAATTCTCAATGTGGGTCGCTATTACAAAAGTAATCGAAAATATGTACTATCAGAATTATGGCAACTATCTAGGCTGCCTGTAGTAATCTGTTGCAAAACTTCCAAACGAATTAGGTACGATCACATCATCAATCGAGTATGGATCCCACGTGCGGCTGTATAGCTGCCTTTGCCAGTGATAATTAGCCAATTCACCCACTACATCCGAGTGAAGCAGCTGAAAATCATTGGTGGCAATCTCCTGGGTATAAAAAACGAATTTTTTGTCCCGCTGGCCATTTATAGAATAATAGTGCCAGATTTCATAAGGAAAAGCTGCCGGTTCATTATGGCTTTCGGCAATGGCATTTGGTTTGCCATATTGCAAGTATACTCTTCCCCTGTCTGACAAGTAGCCTGGCAAGGCTACCGTTTTAAAGTTATGGTTTGCCTGCTTAACGCGCTCCAGGTAACTTAACCAGGCCCCCTCGGGATCAAGATTATTTCGTTCATGCCAGAAATTGTAAAAATATTTTTGCAAATCTTCCACCTCCGCAGATTTAATTTGCGATTTCACATACATTTTTTCAGCTGAAGTGGAAATCGGATAGAGATAATCAATGTATAAAGCAAGTGTGTCACGGTTTTCGATCTGATCTACAAATGTATTGGATGCATCTGTTAACAACACATTCGTCATATTGAATTGCGCATCCGGATTATCGCGGTAAAAGAAAAGCTCTTTATTTGCAATCAATTCATTGTTCCGGTCGCGGGCTTCAAGCACAAGCAGGTAATTTCCGGTGGGTAACTGCTTGATATCAATAGTATTTAACATGACATCAATGGGTTTGGCGTTCATTTTTCTGAGGTAAAAGAACTGATCAAGTTTTTTATCCACCTCAAATGGCCTGATATATGAATAAATCACGTATGAATCCTCGCCTATAGACTTATCAGAATGATAAATTTCTGTGTAAAAATGCAAGGCTTTTTCCTCTTCCGGAAAAAAATTGAAGACGTAAGGTACTACCTTGTATCCATGCTTATTCAGGATGTTATCGGCATCATTTTTTTCATATGAACTTAGAAATTGGATATCAGAGAATGTCAATTCCTCATCAGGGAAAAAGACATTGAAACTTGTGTTGCTTACAATAGGATCTTCTGGGCTGTTGGGGTCATCTAGTGTAAGTTCCATGTCGTAAGTCCCAACAGGCAATGAATACCTCTGTACATCCAGGAAATTCAATGAATTTGCAAGGGTATCTTTAATCACTGGGCTTGTAAGCACATATTTTCCAAAATTTATAATACTGTCGTTTTGCCTGAAAATCATTTGTACGTGCAACTTACCGCTATAATTGCCATTTTCCTGCAATACCTGCTTGACACTGTTGCTTTGGATAGTTAGATAGGTTTCTACATAGGGCTCGTTTTCCGGGGTGTTGAACACCGAATAAGACAAGTATGCCCTAATGGATTTTGATTGCAGATTTATGGATAAAAATGCCATCACAAAAATACCAAGTACTATTTTTTTCATGTGATATATATTAATGGTTACGTACTACAAAATTAGGTGAAATACACGACTTAGTCAAGAAGATATTTTTACCTTTCATTAAGGCAGAATTATCAAATAATAAACCGTTGTAGGGATTAGCTGCGTTGATCACATTTTAGGGAAAATGCAAGAAGGTAAGAGCCCCGCGTGTTTTGCCTACCGGTTTATTCTTTTTTCAAACTTTTGAAAGTCAACTTTCAATGCTTGAAAAAAAACCCAACCTTACTGGTTGGGCTCTTGATTTGCGGAGAGTAAGGGATTCGAACCCTTGGTACCTCAAGAGGTACAACGGTTTTCGAGACCGCCCCGATCGACCACTCCGGCAACTCTCCGAGGCAAAGGTATGAAGGTTTTATGAGTTATAAAAGAAGGTTAAGGGAGCGCTCCATATGAAGTATTGTATTAATGTGGGATTAACTTCGTTGATCTCGTTTGGGGGTGATGCAAAGTAAGAGTCCTGCGTGCTTTGCCCGCCGGTTTATTCTTTTTTCAAACTTATGTAAGCCAACTTTCAACACTTGAAAAAAGAAAGCCCAACCTTACTGGTTGGGCTGTTCCTTTACTGTGCATGACGCCCTCGAACCCCCGGTCCCGTGAAGGACAACGGTTTTCAAGACCGCCGCATTAAACCGCTCTGCCATCTCTCCGGAGGCGCAAAAGTACAATTTTTTCTTTTTTATGAAATGTTTAGCACTATTAAAAAAAAATATTTGCACTCTAATACTTTAAAACCTTCTCTACCTTACTTCTTCTTAGATAAGAATTGATTATTTGTCTTACTTCCCTGTTATCGCGATAGGTCTTTATACAGTCATGTAAGGGTGCCTTTTCTCCTATTACTTCATTTATATCCACATATCCAAAACCCATATATTTACCGTTCTCCACTTTTATAACCGATCGCTCATCTGCATTTCTGCCTTTATCAATGATAAAAAAATTCTGGTGATCGAAATGGTAGTTTTCAAGCGCTTCATTTACTTTCTTATTATATGACTCAGGTGTTTCCTCCCCTATACAAGCACCGTTACATTGTTTTATCTGGTAATGAAAACAGGCTGCATTAGTTTCATACAGGCCACAAAGTTTTTGGCATAAATCATATTCTTCCGTCAACCTGAATAAGTGGTCTTTTCCTTCCTGCGATGATCCATAGGTAAAAATGGGATTCAGTTCATTCACAATACGCATCACTTTTAAGTTCAGGTAACCTCTTTCATCTTCAAACGAGTACAGGCCGTAATTGAAAAATGTACGGCGTTGCTGCCTGTTGTAAATGGGCTGGTATCTTTTTATTTCAGACGATTCAAGCAAGAGGGCAGTCAGTTCACTTCCCGTTAGCTCAAACTGAATATCGGCAATTTCCGTTCGCATTTCCACGGCTTTTTTATGCAGGTTATTGTTCATATGCGACAGTACCCGGTCGTGGATGTTGATTGATTTACCCACGTAAATCAAATCTTTGCTTTTATTATAAAAATAATAAACGCCCGCTTCTTTGGGTAAATCATTTACCAGCGACTTACTTACTTCTGATTGATAGCCATTCAGCTTGATTTTCTCAGGATGCTCATCCAGGGAAAGTAACATTTCAAACAGACGTGTTGTTGCCCAGGCATCCCCAGCTGCCCTGTGACGCGAAGGATTTTCAATTCCTAAATCTTTGCATAGTTTTCCCAGTCCATAAGCCCTTCTTCCGGGTATCAGTTTCCGGCTGAGTTTTACCGTATCCATTGTTTTTCGATGGAAATCATAACCGAGGCTTTTAAATTCGCTCCTGATAAAATTATAATCGAAACGCACATTATGTCCAACCAGTATTTTGTTTTCTGTTAATTCCACCACTTTTTTGGCAATTTCGCAGAAACGTGGCGCATCCTGTACCAGGTGATCATTGATGCCCGTCATTTGCACAATGCGGTAAGGAATTTTCTTTTCGGGGTTTACCAGGCTCTGAAACTCATCCACCACCTGCTGACCATCATGCACATAAATAGCAATTTCGGTGATCTTCTCGCCTGAAGGGCTTAATCCGGTGGTTTCGACATCTACTATGGCGTACATGGTCAGCCCCTTTATAAATTCAACTTCATCTGAATGGCTTGCACCTGCTTTTTCAGTTTTTCCACTTCCTCGGCCAGGATTTCCTTTTCTTTGTTTTGAGGTGGTACTTCTGAACTGATATAATTCACAAACTTCCACACTTCCCTCACCTGATTAATATGAATCTCATATGGCTCGTACAACGGATTCAACGAATGTAAAACCAGTTTCCGATTGAGACGAATTCGGTTTTCCACCACTTTAAAAACAATGCCATCTTCACGTGTTAAAATAATGTATGCCAAATGATTTTTGATGTCGTTCCAGTCGGACACATATTCCCCTGTGACATATGATTTATCGGGAATAGGTAACATGGAATCTCCGGCAATCTGAAAGCTGCGGTATTTTTTCTGTTTCGATAAAAATGGCATCTTAAAAGTGGGTAAAATCCGTATATATTCCGGATCAGCAAAACCCGTGCTGTACCCGGCTTTGGCTTTTTCTTCAACGAGTTCAATGTTTTCCTCATTTTCATTATCAACAGTCGTGGCCAGCACCCTGAGTTGACTTCCTTTAACAAAGCTGTCGAAACCCTTCTCCAATTGCTGTAGCTGTGTTTCTGGCAAAGCTGACATATCCACTTTCACGAGGTTGTCGATGGCCACACTGTAATATTCAGAAAAAAGGCTTAAAGTTTGAAGATTGGGATGCCCTACCCCGTTTTCGTAACCACTTAAGGTGGGCCGTTTTAGGTCAAGTGCAGCGGCGACTTCATCCTGGGTCAGATTTCGGCGTTTTCTTAACAACCTGATATTTTCTTTAAAATACATATTGATTAGTATTTAATCGTTACAAATGATTATATAATAATCAAAAGTAATGATTATTGTTGAAATGTCGAGATTTCTAACAGTACTTTTTATTATTTGGAACTTTGGAAGAGTTTAGTACAACCTTTCCCTTTTAAAAAGATAGGGTAGCAGGATGCCTTCGAAGCCTTTGTTTATGTCGGCTTCCACGTAGTCGATACCGTAGCGGCCACAGCGGACTTCCAATTCTTTCCGGGCTTTGCTGAATGCTTCGCGATATTGTTCCCTCACTTCAACCGGGTTCAGCCTGATCACCTCATGGCTTTCCATATCCATAAAACGGTACGGCCTGTCTTCTAAATCCAGTTCTTCCTCAAGTTTTTTATCGA
>SWBW01002367.1_pt1 | contig 12389 bp, 9 predicted proteins | sample 4693041 | NCBI WGS metagenome assembly SWBW01 (sample SAMN10267271, study PRJNA491770) | bioreactor metagenome | isolation source: DHS bioreactor inoculated with marine methane seep sediment | place: Japan: Omine Ridge, Nankai Trough | collected 2006-05-06
GATGCGGGTCAACCGCACCGTGGTCACGTCGGTGGAGCTGGGGCGGGGCAGCTCGCGCCGCAGCTTCCTCGAGCGGGTCACGCGGCTGGTGCTGCTGGCGCCACCGGAGGCGGGGGGGGCGCCATAAGAAACGGGGCGCGTCTGTGTGACGCGCCCCGCTGTTGTTTGCTTTGTTTATTTCCCCTGGCCTTCGGCGGGGCCCGTTCCCTTACTTCTTTTTCAGGACAAATTCAGCAGCGCGGCGGATGAAGTTGGAGTCGCTCTTGACCATCTTCTTGGCCAGCTTCTTGCCGATGGTTTTGTCCAGCCAGGCGATCTTGCGCAGCGCCGAGCTGCGGGTGATGTCGGAGAACTTCTTGTCCTCCACAACCTTGACCAGCAGCTCCACGGCGCGCTTCTTCTGCGCCGGGGTGGCCTTGTTGTTGAAGAAGCCGTCGACGTTGCGCACGGCCGAGGCGTAGCTCATGTCGAACTTGCCCTTCTTGATCATGTTCTCGGCGGCGTCGAGGACCTTGTCCTTCATGTCGGGGCAGGAGTTGGCCACGCGGCTGGCTGCGGCTGCGGCCACGCGGATCTCGTCGACCTCCATCAGCGGAGCGACCAGCTCGCAGACCTTGGCCGCCTCATCCTTGGCCAGCTTGCCGCCCAGGGCGAAGCTGTTGATGGCCGAGACGCGGATCCGGGGGTCGGTCTCGTCCTTGATCGCCTTGGCCAGCGTGTCGAAGACGGCCATGCGGCCGTTGGCCCACAGGGAGCCGTAGCCCGCCGACTTGACGCCCTTCATGTCGGTCCCCTCGAGGTACTTGATGATCTCGCCTTCCTTCTTCAGCGCCGTGGCCATGTAGGTCGCCGCGCGGACGACAGTCTTGGCCACGCGCTCCTTCTTGGTTTCGTTGAGCACGCTCATCAGGCAGGCCAGCACCTTCTCGTCCGCGTTCTCCTTCATCCGCCGGGAGAAGGCCAGGCGGTTGATCTGGGTGGCGGCCAGGGCCTGGATCAGGTGGTTCTTGTCGGAGAGGGCGTAGCAGTACGTGGTCAAGGACTCCTTGACGCCGACGACCTTCTCCTGCTTCTTGAGGGCCTTGTCGGCGTCCTCTTTGCAGTTGCGGGCGTAGCCGAAGTCAGAGACCTCGCACTTGTCGATGACGGTCTGGACTGCCTTGGCCAGCTCGGCGTTGCCGGCTGCGATGCCCTTGGCGGTGGGTTCGGGCTTGGGCTCCTCCTTCTTGGGCTCTTCCTTCTTGGGATCGTCAGCAGGCTTGTCGTCCTTCTTGGGACAACCGCTGAGCGCGAGGGAGAGCGACAAAACGAACGAGAGCGAGAGCAGAGAAAAGGTCCTCATCATCGTTTACTCCTTGGTGGAAAGTGCGGACAGAGATTCCATTGGATCGCGGGTCCTGTCAAGGTCCTGACGGGACCCGCACAGCGGTCTTGGTAAAAAGATCTCGCAACATCGATTTTGACTGCGTAACCTGGGAACCGCTGAATACTACACACGTCTGCGCCACAGCTCAGCCCGTGGTGAACAAGCGCGTTGTCATACGGAGCAGGACCCCATGCCTTCCCCAAAGAAATCCTCGATGATCGAGATCATGCTCCACTTCTGGGACCCCGTGTGGCTGCGTGCCTGGGCGGCGCCCTACCACAGCCAGAAGGGCTGGAAGGCCTTCGGCGTGCGGCAGCTGGAGGTCTTTGTCTTGACCGCGCGCTCGGTTGTTCAGGAGGAGATCTCCCTGCGCGCCGCGGCGCTGACCTACCGCACCCTGCTCTCCATCGTCCCGTTGCTGGCGGTGGGCTTCGCCCTGTTCAAGGCCTTCGGCGGGCTGAAGAAGTTCGAGGCGCCGCTGCGCGAGGTGATCATCGAGAACATGGCGGTGGGCCGCGGTCAGGAGGTGGGGCACTGGCTGGAGAAGTTCATCTCCAACATCAACGCTGGCGCCATCGCCGGCGTGGGCGTGCTGGTCTTGATCTACTCCGCCGTGGGGCTGTTGACCAACATCGAGGGCTCCTTCAACAAGATCTGGGGCATCAAGCGCGGTCGGCCGCTGGTGACGCGCTTTTTCATCTACTGGGGCTTGATCACGCTCTCCCCGGTGCTGATCGGCCTCTCGGTCTCGCTGACGGCGCAGCTGCAGAACTCGGCCTTCACCACCGGCGTGGTCAACTGGCTGCCCTGGGGCCTGGGCCGGGTGGTGGTCTGGCTGGCCACGGCGCTCTCCACCTGCCTGGCCTTCGTGCTGGCCTACCTGATCGTGCCCAACACGCGCGTCCGCCTCAAGGCGGCGCTGCTGGGGGGGATCGTGGCCGGTATGCTCTGGAACCTCTCCAAGGTGCTGTTCATCAGCGTCTCGGCGGGCTCAATCAAGTACAGCGCGGTCTACGGCGCCCTGGGCGTGCTGCCGCTGCTGATGCTCTGGAGCTACATCTCCTGGTTGATCGTGCTCTTCGGCGCGACCTACGCCTACGCCAACCAGTCGGTCTACACCGAGGGGCTCGAGCTCTCCGCCTCGCGGCTGAACCAGAGCTTTCGGGAGGTGCTGTCGCTGCATCTGTTGACCATCATCGCCAGGAGGTTCCGCGCCGGTGAGGAGCCGCTCAACGCCGAAGAGCTGGGGGAGCAGATCAGCGCCCCCATCTCGCTGGTGCACAGGGTGCTGGACGTGCTGGAGGCCCACGACGTGGTGCGCGAGACCGAGGGCGCCAAGAGCGGGGAGGGCGGCTACCTCCCCGCCAGGTCGCTGCAGGAGCTGACCGTGGAGCAGATTGTCGCGGTGCTGCGGGACGAGGAGGGCAGCGACTTCGGCCTGGGCGATCGGCCCGAGTTCGCCGAGGCGACGCGGATCCTGCGCGAGGGCGAGGCCGCCTGCCGCGAGGTGCTGGCGAAGACCAGCCTGCGCTCCCTGACCGACGCCGAGCCGCAGGCGGTGCAGGCCGAGTAGCGCGCGGAGGAGCGGGGCCAGAGGCCCGCGCGCGCGCTGGAGCGGTAGCGACCAACATGGCCGAGTGCTATCTTCGGCGCCATGTCCTACGTCATCCACAGCATCGAGGGGAACCGCCAGCGTCTCGACGGCGGCTCCATGTTCGGCAACGTACCCCGCGCGCTCTGGTCGCGCTGGATCGAACCCGACGAGCGGCACCGCATCGAGCTGGCCTGTCGGGCCTTCCTGATCCACGACACAGCCCGCGATCGGCGCATTCTGCTGGAGGCCGGGATCGGGGTCTTCTTCGAGCCCAAGCTGCGCGACCGCTTCGGCGTGACCGAGCCGGACCACCGCCTGCTGGCCAACCTGGCCGCGCTGGGCCTGACGCCGGAGCAGATCGACGTGGTGCTGCTCTCGCACCTGCACTTCGACCACGCCGGTGGCCTGCTGACGCCGTTCGCGGAGGGGGCCGACCCGGAGCTGGTCTTCCCCCGGGCGAGCTACGTCACCGGCCGCACCCACTATGATCGCGCGCGTGACCCGCACTTCCGTGACCGGGCCTCCTTCATCCCGGCGTTGCTCGACCTGCTCGACGCCTCGGGGCGGCTGGAGCTGGTGCCCGACGACGCCGAGGGCTGCGACCTCCTGGGCCCCGATTTTTCATTCCACCGCTCCGACGGGCACACCCCGGGATTGCTGCTGGGTGAGCTGAACGGACCGTCGGGGAGCGCGGTCTTCTGCGGGGACCTGATCCCCGGGGCGCCCTGGATCCACCTGCCCGTGACCATGGGCTACGATCGCTTCCCCGAGCGCCTGATCGAGGAGAAGCGCGCGCTGCTGGAGCGTTGCCTGGAGCGCGAGACCTGGCTGCTGCTGACCCACGACGCCGCCTGCGCCGCCTGCAAGGTGGCGCAAGACGACAAGGGTCGCTTTGGTCCGGCCGATCCGCGCGCCGAGCTGTGTGGCCTGGAGCTGTAGCGTGACGATCCAGATCGCCCACAACGTAGCGCGCGACGACCTGGGGCTGGGGCTGGTGCGGGCCGAGGGCCTGTCCGTCGGAGCGGCGGCGGCGAAGCTGACCGCGGCGCTGGACACGCTGATCGCCCGCCGGGCCGCCGATGCGCTGGGAGAGGCCGAGGAGGCGCGGCGCAAGGGCAGCCGCGACATCCTGCGCAACGGCGTCTACAAGCCCACCGGCCGCGGCAAGCCGGCCAGCGAGTATCTGCTGCGCGCGGCGCGAGAGGGCAGCTTCCCGCGGATCAACGGCCCGGTGGACGCCAACAACCTGGTCAGCCTGGAGCACTGCGTGCCGATCTCGCTCTGGGACCTGGATCTGGCCGAGACCGCGTGCTTCGAGATCCGCCTCGGCGGCGCGGAGGAGCGCTACGTCTTCAACCCCGGCGGGCAGGAGCTGCAGCTGCGCGACCTGGTTTGCGGCTGCGGGCTGTACGACGCGGCGCCGCCCTCTCGGCCGCTGGTCACGCCGATCAAGGACAGCCTGGCCACCAAACTCACGGGGGCCACGACCCGGGTGGCGGGCTGCATCTACTACCCGCTGCGGGCCGGCAGCGTCGAGCACCTGCGCCAGATCACCGCGGACTTCGCGCGCTGGCTGGATGGCGCTGAAGCCGCGACGGCGGTGCTTCAGCCGGGGGGCAGCACGACGCTCTAAAGCACCCTGGACACCACCGACGGTTCTGAGAGCGCCGCGATGTAGTAGCCGGTGCCGCATTTGAAGCATGTCCTTCATGTCCAGACCGGGGGGTAAGCGCAGCGTTACTCCTGCTCCAGCTTGCTCTTGATCTCAATGGCGGCCTCCAGTCCAAAGAGCACCAATCCCACGGGCATCGCCAAGGAGGCTATTATGGCGATGCCCCTCATAATCCCGAATAGCTTGGAAAGATGGGATTTTTCAGGGTCAGCGATTGTCACAAGAACAACAAGGCCGCCCGCCACATAGCTCAGTGTCTCGGCAACTGCAGGCACGAAGTGCTTGGAGAACGTTCTAGCCCCCTGGGCGACTCCCTTGATGCGCCTCAACTTGTCGTAGTCGATGACGATGTGTAGATTTTCAGGCTCCTTGGCGCACCGGACGCTCTCTCCGTTCGTGAAGAAGATCTCGCCGAACGTTTCGTTGTGCCACGAATTTTCCAGGTCGATGACAAGGGGGGACCTGAGCCTGATGCGGTCCAGCTCGGTACTCAATGAGTTTCTGTGGGAACTAGGTATTATCATTTGTGTACTCTCTTCGGTGTTGGTCGAAGACAACACCATTCAGCAACAGTGTAGCAAGAACCGATAGAAAGACCCCCGACGATATTGTGCAGGGCACGGGCTCAGGGACGGAACGTTCCTCTGTAGACCGTCCAGTGAGTCGTCCCTAGTTTTGATTCAGTCGTAAGAAGTCATGTGGATCCAAAACCAACCCCGTTTTCGATCTCCGAGACCTGGTTTTGAGGTACGAAAAGAACATTTGCTGAGTGCGGTTTTCCGCGAAACAGGGTTTCTGCGAGGGGATCAGTTTTAGCTTCAGAGCAGACGGAATCGGGGTGAAGAGCCGACGTTACTGAGACTTGATGACCTCGATGGAATTGATTGTGTCGAAGACATCGTACGACTTGCCAGTACGGCACTGAAGTTGCTCCGGACAATGTACTGAGCATCTAACGACCGTACCGGTTACTTCAATCTCTTTGCCACCAATCATCTCGTTCAATTTGCGAAGCCGGACTGAGTGCCTATTGTGAAATCCAACGCCTCCGATGATCCATCCTTTGCGAAGCTGCAGTTGTCCTTTCACGGACTTCTTGCCCAACGTGGTGTAGTTGGAACAAGGGCCGCTCGTGCAGGAGGAAATGGAGTATGTGAGGAGGAACAGGGCACACACGTTGGACAAGGTTTTCATCACCATTTTCAGTATACGGCGTTTGACGAGGTTTCTTCCGCTGCCGTTGATCTGTGTCAGTATCCGTCCACTCGCCGAGGGTTCTGAGCAGAGGGCAGTGCGTCGCGGTGCGCAGGCCGCGATGCCCGGAGTCCACTGCTACCACCTGGTACTGGATTGGAGTAGCATGCGATATGCGCTGTGCCGCGATCCTCACTGCCTGCCTGCTGCTGTCCTGCGTCCGCGCGGGCGCGGGCTATGACGGCGGGGGCCAGGATGCTCTCGCAGGTCTCGATCAGGAGAGCCACCAGGAGGGCGTGGTGACCGTTGACGCGTTGGTGAGTGATCCAGATGTGGGCGTCACGGTGGATGCGCCCCTGGGCCTTGAGGGCGGACCGCTGGCGGACTTCCTCACCACACACGATCTGGCCAACGCTGACCTCGGCTCCTACTGCTCCTGTACCAAGGCCGACCTGGACAGTGACGGTACTGTCGATGGGATAGATCTGGGCCTGATGCTCTCCTGTATGGGCAAGGTGCCCAGCGGCGCCTGCAAGGTCGCTGACCTGGACAGTGACGGTCAGGTCGACAACGATGACATGAACTGCGTCTCCAAGTGGTTCGGAGCAAGCTGCCCATGAACGAACGTGATCGTCACCACCCTGACGCGGCGAGCCGCGGCGCCAGGACCGATGGTGCTGACGAACACGCGCGTGGGGTCCGGGCGCCTCAGGGGGTCAGGCAGCCGACGCGCGTCTTGGCCACCACCATGTCGTCGTAGGTCACGTTGCCCGCCGGCCCTGAGGTGACGTAGTTTTGCGGCCAGAAGTAGTTGAGCTTCAGTGCCGTGGTGGAGCGGTACTGCAGGTCCAGGGGGATCAGCGTGGTCCCCGTGGGCGGTGGGTAGTTGGTGCACGACGAGTTGTCCGCGCCCTGGGGGCAGAACTTGTCCTTGATCCAGTAGCCCTTGGGGCCCTTGTCGGTGAAGTGCTGCACCAGTACGTCGTCCTTCCACACGGCGAGCTCGGCCCCGGCCCCCGACGCCGCGCCCGGGTTGAGCTTGACCATGATCTCGATGCAGATCCAGGCGTCGTTGGTCACCTGGAACGCCTTCTGATGCAACAGGGTGTTACCGTAGTAGGCGGTGGAACCCGAGGGCGTGCCCATCCAGCTGTGCATCTTCATCCAGTAGTTGTAGAAGTCCAGCCGCGGCCCGGGGCTCGAGCCCGCGCCCATGGGCTCGATGGCCACCGAGAAGCGGTCGTTGCCCGCGGGCTTGAGCCCGGCCTTGGGGCTGGGCCACGTCGTCGGCGGGTTGTAGCCGCCGATCCAGACCCCGGTGTGGTGCCACTGGACGCCGCTCTGGTACTTGACGTAGTAGCGCAGATAGAGCTGCTCGTGGCCCGGCAGGAGCTGCTTGTATAGATCGGTGGCCGCCGCGTTGCCCCCGGCCTTCATCTGCAGCGCGGCCTTCCCGCCGCTCTTGTTCGGCACGGAGCTCACCAGCGTCATCCCGGCCTTGTTCTTGGCGTCGTCGTAGCGCGCCACGACCTTGGCCACCGAGCCCTCCTCGAAGTCCTCGGCGAAGACCACCGCCGGGTCGTTGGCGAGGCCCTTGTCCTGGGGGTACTTGGCGGCCAGGCCCACCCCGAGCGGTCCGTCGGGTGCGGGGGTGGTGCTGTCCGTCCCGCCAGTGTCCGGGTTCGGCCCGGCCTCCTGCCCCGGCCCGGCCTCCTGCCCCGGCCCGGCCTCCTGCCCTGGCCCGGCCTCCTGCCCCGGCCCGGCGCTGTCCCGCGGTGCGGCGGACTCCGTACAGCTGCCCAGCACCAGCGCCGCGCCAAGCGCCAGCGACAGCGACAGGCACGCGATGTTGAAACGACGGCTACGGCTCACGCTCATGCTGACCCTCCTTTTTGAGGCCCTTCGCGCCATCCTAGCTAGCACGCCACGACAAGCCATCTTGTTCATGCTTGATTGCGTCAGAGTGTGACGTAGCTCCTATCTTTTGGCCGCAAGCAGAGCACCATGGCTTGACTGCTCCAAGAACAGCCCGCTTGACCGCGCTTCACACTTGATGGCTTCACCCGCGGGGAGGAAATCGCCATGAAAGAGCTGGGAATGATTGGTCTGCTCGCCGTCCTGCCCCTCGCCTGCAGTGACAGCAGCGTTGACAGATACGACGGCGGCGCAGGGGCCGTGGACGCTGCAGGAGAGGGCAGCCCGGCGCGGGATCTCCCGCTCGTGGACGCCGCCATGACAGCTTCCGACCTGGCGCCTGACGCGGCCACTGCGCCTGACGCGGCCACTGCGCCTGACGCGCCCCCCCAGCCTGACACGAAGCCCCCGCCTGACACCGTCAGCTTCTGCACGATCGTCGGCAAATCCTACCTCAAGGGCACCAAGCACCCGGGCGGCTGCGCGGAGTGTGATCCGACCAAGGACGCGAGCGGGTGGACGGTGGCAGGCAACAGCTGCCTGATCGGTGATGTCTGCCACGCCAAGGGGGCCGCGGAGCCCTTCGGCTGCGGGACCTGTGTCCCCGCCACCTCCAAGACATCATGGACCAAGGGCGCCGCCTGTCTCGTGACCCACGAGTGGTCCAAGGGGTTCGGCGGCGCTATGTGGGACTACGGCAAAGACGTCGCGGCGGATGCCAGCGGCAACGTCTACCTCACGGGGACCCTGGCCACGAGCGCCGACTTCGGCGGCGGCACCCTGACCACCGCCGGGAACAACTACCTGTACCTGGCCAGCTTCACCTCGAGCGGCGTCCACCGCTGGTCCAAGAATTTCGGCGGCTATGGCACCGGCGTGGCCGTCGATGGCGCCGGTAACGTTTACATCACCGGCCGCATATCGAGCGTCGTCGACTTCGGCGGCGGCCCGCTGACCTCCAAGGGAAAGACCGACGTCTTCGTGGCCAGCTTCACCCAAAGCGGCGCTCACCGCTGGTCCAAGAGCTTCGGCGGCACGGGCGACGACCAGGGCCTGGGGATCGCCACCGACGCCGCCGGCAACGTCTTGATCACAGGAAACTTCGTCAACAGCATCAACTTCGGCGGCGGAGCGCTGGCCAGCAAGGGCAGCTACGACATCTTCGTGGCCAGCTTCACCCAAAGCGGCGCCCACCGCTGGTCCAAGAGCTTCGGCGACACAGGCAGCGACCGGGGCAGCGGCGTGGCCACGGACAGCGCCGGCAACGTCTTGATCACGGGAAGATTCGCCAACAGCGTCAACTTCGGCGGCGGGAAGCGCACCAGCAAGGGCTACAGCGACGTCTTCGTGGCCAGCTTCACCCCAAGCGGCGCCCACCGCTGGTCCAAGAACTTCGGCAGCGCGAGCTACGATTACGGCCGGGGCGTCGCCACAGACAGCGCCGGCAACGTCTACGCCATCGGAAGCTTCCAGAGCATGATCAACTTCGGCGGCAGCAACCTCACCTCCGCTGGCAGCACCGATGCCTACGTTGCCAGCTTCACCACGACCGGGAGCCACCGCTGGTCCAAGAGCTTCGGCGGGGCCGCCGTCGACTTTGGCCACGACATCGCCACGGACAGCGCTGGCAACCTCTTCGTTGCCGGCTCCTATTCCTCCGCTGGCATCAACCCTGGCGGCGGGCTCCTTACGTCCACCGGCGGCTCTGACATCTACGTGGCGAGCTACTCGTCGACGGGGACCTACCGCTGGTCCAAGAGCTTCGGCGGCTTGGGCGGTGACTACGTCGGCTGCATCGCGACCGTTGGCAGCAAGGCCTTGCTGGCGGCGGGGCACTTCTGGAACAGCATCACCTTCGGCAGCGCCCCCATCTCGAGCGCCGGGGGGGGGCAGAACATCTTCCTGCTCAAGCTCGGCCTGTAAGGCGCCAATCGAGTCTTGGCCAGCGCTGGCCAGGATCGCAATGCCACGACCGTTGATGCTGGGAGGCTCCGCTGTGCTACGCTGCGTAGCGTCCATCGAGCAGCAGGAGGGCCCATGCCGTCGAACCACGAGGAGTTCTGGAGCTTCCAGCGCTACGCCTTCGTCGGGATCTCCGCCGACAAGCCGTTCCCCGAGCTCTCCTACGCCGCCGTCCGCGCGAAGGAGGGGAAGACCGTCTTCGCCGTGGATCCGAGCGTCGACGAGGTCCTGGGCGACAAGGCCTACGACGACCTGGCCAGCTTGCCCGAGGCGGTCCAGGCGGTGGTCCTGGAGGTCCCCCAGGAGCAGACCGCCGAGTGGGTCGCAAAGGCCGCCGACGCCGGGGTCGAGCACCTGTGGATCCACATGGGGCGGGAGACGCCAGAGGCGCTCGAGCTCGCCAGGGAGAAGCGGATCAACGTGCGCCACGGGACCTGCGCCGTGCAGTACGTGCGAGGCGGCTTCCCGCACGTACTGCACAAGTTCCTGCGCAAGCTGTCCGGGAGCTGGTAGGCCCCTACTTGATCCATCTACTTGACCCGGATCAGCCGCAGCTTGGCCTTGGCCCCGGGGTCGGTCTTGATCTCGATCCCCACCGAGGTAGCCGCTGACGCCGCCTTCAACTCGAGGAACTCCGCCCCGCCGCTGCGCAGCTTACCGTCGGCCTTGTCGAAGTCCTGCAGCTTGGGGCCGGCCAGGTTCATCGGCGCCGGGGTGGGCCCGAAGAGGTTGCAGCCGCGTTCGCGCTTGGTCAGCGGGCAGGTGGCCGTGGGCAGGAAGTTGTAGCGCTTGTCCGTGCTGATGGGCGCGCCGCCCGGGCCGCGGTTGCTCATGGCCATGGCGGTCCAGAACTGCTCGATCAGCTCGGGCAGGGTCAGGCCGGTGCTCTCCTTGTAGAGCTCGTCGCCGGCCTTGGCGCTGTCGACGAAGGCGCGCAGCCACTTGATCCCGCCCTTGTCCTTGGGCGTGCCCGCGCTGTCCAGGCTGTCGCCGCCGGCCAGGTCGTAGAGGTAGCGGTTGATCAGGTAGGCCCCGCCGCGCAGGTAGCCGTCGTAGGGCTGCGCCACGTAGCTGGAGATGGCCTTGTTGGTCAGGCTGGGGGTGGTGATGATGTCGATGTTCTGCAACGCCGCCAGGGTCACGAAGAGGTTGCCCGCCTGGTAGCCCGTCAGGTCCTGGGCCAGGGCGCTGAGCCCCTCGGTGATGTAGGGGTTCTCGCTCGAGGTGGTGAGGTTGTTCAGCACGTACTTGCGATAGAAATAGATCGCGTGCTGAAACTCGTGGGCGATGGTCTCCAGCAGGGCCAGGGCCGAGCCCATGTGCGGCGGCAGCAGGCTGGGCGGCGAGACGTAGAGCAGCTCCATCTTGTTGCTGCCCTTGCAGTGCGCCACCACCGTGGGGTCGAGCAGATCGCAGGGCGAGACGTAGGCGGTGGCGCTTTGAGCCACCAGCGGCGAGAAGAGCACCGAGATGCGGCCGTCGCTGTCGATGTCGGACTCCTGGCCGAAGAAGACCCGCTCCCGGGGCACGACGATCTTGGAGAAGCCGTCAGCCACCTCCTGCAGGATCTTGGCCTTCACGGTGGCCAGGGGGGTGGTGGTCTTGTCCAGCCAGTAGACCCCCACGCTGTCCACCAGCACCGCCTCGGCGTCGATCTGTACGTAGGCCGTGCCGTTGCTGATGGTGAACTTGCGCTTGTCGCCGACCTTGGGCGGCGCGCCGGCTGCCCTGGGCTTGGGCCCAGCGCGCAGCCCGGTCCGGGTCAGGGTCTTGGGCTTCGAGTCGAGCAGGGCCTGCAGCCGCCCGTGGAAGCCACAGGTCTGCGCTGGCGTCTGCTGCGCTCTTGCGCGCTCGTCCGGCGCGGCGGCGTGTTCGGTCGGCAGCGCCAGGGACTCAGACGTGTTGCTGAGCTGCTTGGCCGTGTAGTCGTAGAGCTTCTTGGGCCTGGGATCGAGGGAGATCAGCAGCGCGATGTAGCTCTCCCCGCCGGCGGCGGGCACGCTGCCCGTGATGGTGCCCTTGCCGTCATCGGTGAAGTCCTTCAGCTGCCCCAGCGCCAGCGGCGCCGGGCCGTCGGGCTGCGGCGCGGTATCGGCGCCGGCCTCGATGGCGGCGTCTACCGGCGTCGCGGCGTCCACCGGCGTGCTGCTGTCGTCGCTGCAACCCGCGGTCACCAGCGCCAGCGCGCCGAGCAGTCCGACCAGCGCCTTTCGACGGCGTCGCCAAAGGCCCAACAGCACCAGTCCGCACAGGGTCAGCGCCGCGCCCGCGCCGCCGCCGCTGGCGCCGGCCACCGCGCAGCCCTCGCTCTCCTCGCCCGGGTCGGCGCCGGAGTCCACCCCCGCGTCGGTGCCAGGTTTGGGCTGGCCAGCGACCTGCCGTACGGCGATGGCCAGCGGGAGGTGCCGGTCCTTGCGCGCGGTGCTCGCCGCCACGAGGATCAGCTCCCCGGGAGACTCCATCTCGACGCTCGTCTTGTCAGGCATGATGCTCTCGATCTTGTTGATTGTGTCGCCGTCGCGGGAGATCAGGTGCAGGGCCAGCATGGGCTGCGACCGCTCCACCTCGACGCGGATCGTGGTGCCCTTGGGCACCTTCAGCGCGAAGTACTGCGCCGAGAGGTAGGCGATCTCGCCGGAGATGCGGTAGGGCAGCGCCTGGCTCATGACCTTGGGCGTCAGCTGGGG
>SWBW01000398.1_pt1 | contig 12349 bp, 3 predicted proteins | sample 4693041 | NCBI WGS metagenome assembly SWBW01 (sample SAMN10267271, study PRJNA491770) | bioreactor metagenome | isolation source: DHS bioreactor inoculated with marine methane seep sediment | place: Japan: Omine Ridge, Nankai Trough | collected 2006-05-06
CATGCCCTCAACCTGAAGTCGATAGGTCAGCTGCTCGCCGTTTTCTTCTCGTACCAGGCGGATGGTGCGGAACAGCTCGGTAAGAGTGTCGTTAATCAGCGGCAGGTAGGTAGAGTCAAAAATTTCCCGGAGCGCGGTGGAGTCGAGGAGGTCAATCGCCAGAGTGAACTGGGGCAGCTCACCATTGTCCAGCAGATAGATAAAGGAGTTCGAGCCTAGCTGGGAAAGGAAGGTCAGCAGGTTCTCCGCGCCGATGGTCTCAATGACAGCGCGGAGGTCGGGATCGTTCCCCAGGTCGTCGATGTAGTAGCGAGCCGATTCCATAAAGAGTTGACGGTCGCTGGCTGGAATTGGTAGCTCGGCGAAGAGCAGAGCCTCCGCTGGAATTGGCGGAGTAGTCTCTAAGGTCTCTTTTGGCTTATCAGCCGTGTACTCCAGCCCAGTAAGCAGAATGCCGTCGGGGCTGACACGGAGTCCTCCTGCCAGAGGACCGATCTCCCCGGCGCGTTCACCGAATAGCTCCCCCAACGGATGTAAACCCAGGAAGGGTCGGAGCCGCTTCATGATCGCCGGAGTATCGATGTAACAGGCGAGCTGGTGCAGAGAGAGTTTATCGGACAGCAGCGCGAATACTTCCTGGTCGAAGAACCGCTCGCCTTCTCCGTGGCGGGCATCGAGGCAATCACGGATAAAGCTCCGGCGGTCGCCCAAAATAAGCACGCCGTCCTCGAAAGCCGAATAGGAGCCGTCCTCGCCCTTGTATATCTCAACGCCCCTGTACTCCTCCACAACCTCACTCTCGCCTCCGGCACCAACCTCTTCCAGCCAGTTGGGGAAGCGCAGCGGGTCTTGCAGGGGAATGATGAAGGTCTTCGTCGGGTCCAGAACTCCACTCAGCACCACGGAGATGGGGAGGGTCGCGTCAATTCCCGATGCCTGAATATCCTCAATACTGTTGATGCCCGGAGTTAGCCCGGTGGTCTTTCGCAATTCTTCAAGCGCGTCGCGAAAATAGGCGATGATTTCCTCGGCAAGCTCAGGGGACTGCTGGCGCAGTTCGCCGATTACCTGGTCAACGCCATCCCACAGATACGCCAGACTGGGAATCTCCAGGACGGCGTAGGTTCCATCGGCGGGAATCGCCTCGCGGGTGTCGCCACCCTCGGCACAGGCAGACAGCAGCAGAACCGCCACCACCAGAGCTAAAATAGCCATCAGTTGCTTCATCTGTATTCTCGTGTACCCTTAAAAAGAGTAACCTTAAAAGAGGGGAGGAGCGGGGCTGGTCTCTTCAGAGATTGTGGTGTAAAGGCTCTCCGCCTCTTCTTTACGCACGGTCATTGCCAGGCGTTCGATTTTTACAACGAGGGTCTTGCGCCCGAACTTGATGGTCAGCTCGTCGCCGACCTTGACCGTTTTTCCGGCTCCGGCTTTGTTCCCGTTGAGGAGAACCTTCCCAGCTTCGCACGCCTGCTTTGCCACGGGGCGGCGTTTGATAATCCGTGAAACTTTGAGAAACTTGTCGAGTCGCATGGGTTATTCCGTTTCAGGGGTTGTTGCAAAACTGAAAGTATCGTGTAAATGCGCTAACTGGTAGGGGCGTACTGCAATACGCCCCTACTGGCGTACGTACACAACGAGATGTGAATAAAACCTAAGTATTCCGCTCAAAGGCTTCTACTCGTGGTCTTTGTTCCAGCAGCATTTTTTGTACTTTTTGCCGGAGCCGCAGGGGCAGGGGTCGTTGCGTCCGAGCTTGTGTCCGGTGTCGTCGCGCTTGACCTTCTTTACCTTCGATTGAGGCTTTGCGCCGGACTCCTTAGTATTGCTGAAGCTCCGGGTCTGCTTCTGTGCATCCTTGGAGGCGCGGTCGGTGAGGCGGTACTTGAAGAACCGGGTAACGATGGCATCGTTGATTTCATCGAGCATGGCGGAGAACGCCTCGAAGGCTTCTTGCTTGTACTCGACCAGGGGGTCGCGCTGGGCGTAGGCACGCAGGCCGATTCCCTCGCGGATGGTCTGCAACGCGGTGATGTGTTCCTTCCAGGATTTGTCGAGGTGGCTCAACAGCACCCAGCGTTCCAGAATCGCCATCTGCTCCGGGGTATAGCTGTTCTCGCGGAGTTCGTAGGCTTTGTTCAGGGCCAATTCCAGTCCCTGAATTAGTCCTTCTTTACCCTTTTCTTCGGCTAGCTTCAGCAGGTCTTCGTCCTTCAGCCCGATGGGGAAATGGCTCATAAACCAATGCCGCAGCGATGATATATCCCAGTGCGAGGGAAGTTCATCGTTGGGGCAGTACTGGTCGGCTTTTACCTCGCAGGCTTCAATCATCAGGCCGAGGATATGTTCCTTGAGGCTCTCGCCCTCCAGGAACCGCCGACGCAGGGTGTAGATAACCTCACGCTGCCGATTGACCACATCGTCATAATCGAGGGTGTTTTTACGGATGCTGAAGTGATGGTCCTCGACCTTTTTCTGCGCTGTGCCGATCATCTTGGTAATCAGCGGATGGAAGATTGGCTCGCCTTCGGGGACGTTGGCGCGCTCCATCGCCATAGCGATGCGGTCGGAGCCGAAGAGGCGCATCAGGTTGTCTTCTGTAGAGAGGTAGAAGCGTGAGGAGCCGGGGTCTCCCTGACGACCAGCGCGACCACGCAATTGGCGATCAATCCGGCGGGCATCGTGCCGCTCGGTACCAATGATGTGCAGCCCGCAGGTGTTCAGTCCGCCGTCCTTCATGAACTCCTTGACCGTGGCTTCGTCCTTGGGCGGAGAGGCGGAGTTAATCAGCAGACCGCAGGGCATTTTGTAACTAGCCTCAGGAGCCGTCTCTACTCCCGGTTCGCACTGAGCCAGCAGCTTTGGACAGGTGGCGCAGTCGTAGCTCCGCTCATTGCCCTGGTCATCCACCCGTCGGCACTTGATGCAGCAGAGGCTCTCCAGCCTGCCAACATTTTCCTCAGTAATCTCGTTCTCGGGGACAAGCTGATTCGTCGTTGGGTCAATCAGGCACCAGAGTACGCCGGAGCCGAGCTTGATGTCGGTTCCACGCCCCGCCATGTTGGTGGCGATGGTTACGTTGCTGGAATGCCCCGCCTGGCGGATAATGTCCGCCTCGCTTTGATGCTGCTTGGCGTTGAGGACGTTGTGGGGAATCTTCCGCCGCTTGAGCAGTCGGGACAGGACTTCGGATACCTCTACGGAGACCGTACCGACGAGAACCGGACGACCCAGCTCTCTCATCTCTTCAATTTCCTCAATGACCGCCTGGTACTTCTCTCGCTTGGTCTTGAAGATCAGGTCATCGTGGTCAATCCGGCGAATCGGCTCGTTGGTGGGAATGACAGAGACGTTGAGGGTGTAGATGTCGTGGAACTCCGACGCCTCGGTCTCCGCCGTTCCGGTCATGCCTGCCAGCTTTTCGTAGAGGCGGAAGTAGTTCTGGAGGGTGATCGTTGCCAGAGTGATCGTCTCTCGCTCGATTTTAACGCCTTCTTTTGCTTCCAGAGCCTGATGCAGTCCGTCGGAGAACCGCCGCCCCGCCATCAGTCTCCCGGTGAACTCGTCCACGATCATCACCCTGTTGTCTTTGACAACGTACTCCACGTCGCGCTCATAAAGGGTATAAGCCTTGACGAGCTGGATGATGTTCTGGATTTCCTCGGTGAGGATTGCCGCTTCGTCAATCTTCTTCCCGCGCAGCTCCTCGCGTTCGGCTTCGGTTACGTCTTCGACCTCGTCCACCTCGGCGAGCATGGCATCAACGTCGGGCATGATGAAACGGTCGGCGTTGTCCGGGGAGAGGGCTTCGCGACCCTTCTCGGTCAGGTCGGTGTTGAAGGATTTTTCCTCAATTGTGTAAAACAGTTCTTCTTTGAAATCCGAAATCCCTTTGCCCATCCGCAGTTCGTTGTCAACCTCCTGCACCAGCCGCTGGAGGGAGGGGTCTTCCATAACCTTCATCAGGCGGCGGTTCTTCGGAGAGCCGTACTTGACCAGCAGCAGCTTCCTGGCGGCGAGGCGATCTGTCTGGTCGGTCTCTTCTTTTAATGCTCTTTCTGCCTCGGTGAGCAGGCGGGCTATCTGGTTCTGTTGTTTCTTTGCCAGATTGCGTACCAGCGGGTTGAGCTTGTCAAAACGGTGGGTTGAGACCGGAGCCGGACCGGAGATGATCAGCGGAGTCCGGGCTTCGTCAATCAGCACGGAGTCAACCTCATCGATGATCGCGAAGTAGTGTGGTCGCTGGACGCAGTGTTCAGGAGTCGCCGCTGTGCCGTTATCGCGGAGGTAGTCAAAGCCGAACTCGTTATTCGTGCCGTAGGTGATGTCGCTGGCGTAGCATTGTCTGCGCTCCGGGGGGCGTTGGTCGTGCTGGATGATTCCCACGGTGAGACCGAGGAAGTTGTAGAGTCCGCCCATCCACTCTGCATCACGCCGAGCCAGGTAGTCATTAACCGTAATCAGATGCACTCCGCGCCCGGTCAGGGCGTTGAGATAGATTGGCATTGTCGCGACGAGGGTCTTGCCCTCACCGGTTGCCATCTCGGCGATGGAACCTTTATGAAGGTAGACTCCGCCGATAATCTGCACATCGAAAGGCACCATCTCCCAGGTGGCATCGTGGTCAACAACCTCCCAGTGGGCTTTAAGCTCCTTCAACTTGAAGCAGGCGGCTTTCACTGTGGCGTAGGCTTCGACGAGCATCTCGTCGTTCATCGCCTTCGCCCAGTATTCTTCTTTTTCGATGCCCGCCTCAGCGGCTTTTTCCCATTCCGATTCCAGCTTTGCCCGCAGCAGGTTGGTTCGGGCGGAGAAAGCCAGACTCCAGCGTTTGAGTTTGCCCTCGGCGGCAAACTCAGCGGCGGAGCCGAGCAGCTCCAGCTCACCGGGATTTTCGTAGAGTCCCCGGAACTCCTCATCGCGCAGCGCGACCAGTTCTTCGGTACGCGCGTTGATTGCCTCCACCAGGGGGTTGACCTTTTTGATATCGCGAGAAAACTTCGTGCCAAATATTTTCGATAACAGACCCATCGGAATCCTTCGAGTGCTTGATCTACAAAGAGTCGCTTAAAAAACGAGCTTAGTGGACAATTGTGAGCTGAGGATGTTAGCAGCTTCAAGAGAACAATGCAATGAACAGGGAGAATGGGCAACCACAAAGAATTACGAGGAGGCACTGGTGTATTGAAATGTCCCGCGTTGCGTTTGACATCTTGGGATTAGCATGGTAACTTTGCGTACGACTGATAAAAGGGAGACCGTAACCTCAGGCTGTCTCATCATCATGCGCGTTTATGTATGTTGTATCGTGGTGATGTATTGAAGGTTACTGGTCTATTTTGATGTTATAAGGGTACCTTTCTCCCTCCTATATCGTATGAAAAATTATCGAGCATTTTCCGCAGTTATTCTTGCCCTGTCGTTGACCATTTTGGTCGGGGTTGCCCAGGGAGTTACCAGCAAGTGGGTGGTAACCGCTGACGCTACCGATGAAGCCTCACGGGTGGTTGAGTCCAGTGCCTGTCTGGTTGACCTCGACGGCAATGGTACCTCGGAGGTCGTTATCGGTTCTGGTGGTGGTACGGTTTACGCCATCCGTAACGGCTCGGTGATCTGGTCCTACTACTGCGGTGAGAACATTATTTCCTCGCCCGCAGCGGGAGACCTGAACAATAACGGTCGCCCTGAGGTTGTTGTTGGCTGCGACGATGGCAAGGTTTATGCCATCTCGGCTGGCGGCGGCTCGGTTAGTGGCTGGCCCAAGACGACGGGTGGAGCGGTGCGGAGTTCACCGATTGTGGTGGACTTAAATGACGATGGCTATAACGATGTTATCGTTTCTTCCAACGATGGTTACTTGTATGCCTGGGACGGACGGGGCGTTGCCCTGCCTGGTTTCCCGTACAATCTTGGCGCGGCAAGTGAGTCCTCCCCCACAGTGGGAGATATTGACGACGACGGTAAGCTGGAGATTCTGGTTGGCGATGACAACGGCTTTGTCCACGCTTTGAACGAAGACGGCACGGTGCTTCCCGGCTGGCCACGGAAGACCGACTTTTCTGTAAAAAGCTCTCCGGCACTGGGTGATATTGACGCTGACGGTTATCTGGAGATCGTCGTCGGCAGCTATGACTTCAACGTTTACGCCTGGAAGCCCAACGGCATGTTGATGCCCGGCTGGCCGGTAACCACAGAGTATCGAATCTACCGTTCGTCTCCCGCCTTTGCCGATGTTGATGGCGACGGCGGCGTTGAGGTTTTGATCGCGTCGGGCGATGGCTTTGTCTATGCCTTTAAGGCAAACGGACGACAGGTTCCCGGTTTCCCTCTGGCGGCGACGACAATTGACGGTGGCGCGCCGGCGGCTATTCAGGGTTCCGTTGTTGTGGCGGATATTGACGGCGACGGCGGGCTGGATATTCTGGCTGGCTCTGAAGAGGGAATACTTTTCGCCTGGACGACCATCGGTTTGTTTACCCCGGGTTTTCCCTACGAAGACGCTTACGGTTCTCCCCTGCGCAGTACCCCGGCGGTGGGAGACCTCGATGGTAACGGCGCGACGGAGATAGTCTTTGGCACCAACCAGTTCGGTGAGATTCACTGTCTGGAGATGGGGCCGGGTTCGTACTATCCGGCGAAGCAGCCCTGGCCGATGTTCCTTAATAACGCCTCCCACGTTACCCTCTTTGGGCATGGCGAGGTTCCCTCTATCAGCATCGAGGCTATCGAGGGCGAGCAGACCGGGGACATAACCGTTCTCTATGAAATTGAAGATCGTCAGGGCGACCTGGTGGATATTGATGTGGTCTATACCGAGGACTCCGGTGTAACCTGGCACATTGCCTCCACGACGGGGCAGCTCGATAGTCTGGGAACAGACCGTTATCGGGGCAGTATCGTCTGGCACAGCCGCGATGACCTTGACCACTTTGAAGATACCGACGTTAAGATAAAGCTCCTCCCCAGCGATGTTACCGGAATGGGGCAGGCGATTGAGTCAACGCTGATTCACCTGGATAACAACGATCCACCGCTGGCGATTATGGAGCCACTGGAGGGCGAGCAGACCGAAGATGTCTTTATTGACTATCGGCTGGAGGACGGCGAGAACGACGAGCTTTCCTTTGTGGCAGAATACTCCACCGACGGTGGAGCGAGCTGGCACGAGGCGTGGATTGAGGGCAACACCGATTATATCGATCCTCCCCACTACGCCGACCAGCTCTGGTGGGATTCGATGACCGACCTGCCGAACCAGCATGTCGCCGAGTGCTTCTTCGCGATTACCCCCAGCGACCGCGACGCGAGTGAGCGGCAGGTTCTTGGACCTTTCGTTCTCGATAACAACCAGCCGCCGGGAATGTACGTTGAGAACCTGACCGGTGAGCAGGATGGCGCGTTAGAGATGAACTACGAGGTTATTGATGAAGAGGGCGACCTCGTTGACCTGGCGTGTTTCTACAGTAAGGACTTTGGTCAGACCTGGCACGATGCCACCGTTGAAGGTGAGCTGACAGGTGTCAGTTCATCGGAGATGGGTGTTGCCGGAATGCTGGTCTGGCGGGCAGATCGCGATTTGCCCAGTCTCGATGAGTCGGCGATCCAGTTCCGAATCATTCCCAGCGATTTAGACGAAGGTGAAGAGGACGACACCGTTCCCTTCCGGGTCGATAACAACCTGCCGCCGATGGCGCGGGTCTTCGACATTACCGAGGAATCTGTCGGTGAGATTACCCTGGCATTTGCCATTGACGACCCAGAGAACGACATGTGCGATATTGTTCTCGAATACTCTCTGGACAACGGGGCAAGCTGGAGTCCGGCACTGGTGAAGGAATCTATCGAACCAGTGGATAAGTCGCTGGTGCGTGGTTTCCCGGCTACCGGAGAGACCCACTACGTAACCTGGCTTTCCGAGGAGGATGCCGGCAGTTACGATACCGAAGCGGCGATGCTGCGTATTACCGCGATGGACAACGATCCCAGCGATGAACTGGCAACCACGATGGCGTTCCACCTGGACAACAACTACGAGCCGCTGGTGCTGGTGGACGACATCACCGAAGAGTCCACGGGCAATGTTGTGATTGCCTACGGTCTTAGTGACGAAGAGAGCGATTTGCTGAGTATCGTGGCTGAGTTCTCCGCCGACGGCGGCGTTACCTTCCTGCCAGCCACGGTCTCTGGTCAGACCGAGGGGATTGGCTCTGAGGGTTACAACGGCGAAATCGTCTGGAACTCCACCGCCGACTTTGACAAGCAGGATCAGCAGAATCTGGTCTTCCGTTTGACTGTCAGTGATAACGATACCGGAGCAACCGCCGACACCGCGCCCTTCTGGGTCGATAACTCCCTGCCGCCAACGGTTATGCTCACCGCGATTACCGAAGAGGTTACCAGCGACATCAACATTGTCTACCAGCTTGATGACCGCGAGGGCGACCCGCTCAGCTTTGTGCCGGAGTTCTCTGATGACGGTGGCGTTAACTGGAAGCCAGCCACCACCAGTGGTCAGACCGAGGGTATTACCAGCGGTTCCTATAGCGGCAGCATCGTCTGGAACTCCGTTACCGACACTGCGGGTACCGACCAGGACGATATCCACTTCCGCCTGCGTCCCTTCGATAATGACGAGGGCGGCGGAGACAGTATCGGTGCCTTCAAAGTTGACAACAGCTTCGAGCCGACGGTCTCTATTGCCACGGTGCTGGAGGGCGAGCAGACCGACGACATCATCTTTAACTACAACCTCTCTGATGCAGAGGGCGATACCCTGACCCTGACCGCCGAGTTCAGTCAGGACGGCGGGTACTACTGGGAGCCAGCCACCACCAGTGGTCAGCTTACCAAACTCACCCCGGAGCTTTACAGCGGCAACGTGGTCTGGAACTCGAAGAGCGACCTGCTGGGTACGGATCTGGAGACCCTGGTCTTCCGCCTCGTGGCAGCGGATAACGACGCTGGCGAACCCGCTACCGCCGGACCTTTCCACCTGGACAACAACGCCGTTCCCACGGCGAGTCTGGGAGAGGTCAGCGGAGAGTGGGAGGGCGATATTCCCATCAACTTCACCCTTGCCGACGACGAAGCCGACATCGCCGCGATTCTGCCCGAATACTCCATCGACGGTGGCTCGACCTGGCGCGAAGCCACGGTCAAGGGGCTTACCACGGCGAGCTATTACGGCGAGATGGTCTGGGAGAGTGTTGCCGATATTGACGGCACCGACTCCGAGCTGGTCGTCTTCCGAATTACGCCGGAGGACAACGATATTGGCGAGCCGGGGCTGACCAATACCTTCCACGTCGATAACAACCACGTACCGCAGATCAACCTTGCCGACTACGACTCCGAGCAGGTTGGCAATATCGAAATCGTCTATAACGTCAACGACCGCGAGAACGACTACGCCGACCTGACCGTTGAATACTCCCTGGATAACGGCGGCAGCTTCCGCGCCGCCACGGTAGATGGCAACCTCAGCGAGATTGGTCCAACGCCCTACGAGGGTCGCCTCTACTGGGATTCACTGACGGATACCGGCGGCGTGGACTCCAGCAGTGTTGTGCTGCGGATAACTCCGGCGGATAACGATACCGGTGAATACGGTGTTACCGCCGCGTTCCAGGTGGATAACTCCCAGGAACCCAGCGTGGTTGTAACCGAAATCACCGAAGAGCAGAGTGGCGACGTTACCATCGCCTATGCCCTCTCCGATGTGGAGAGCGATGTTCTCTCTATCATTCCTGAGTTCTCAGCGGATGGTGGCGCGACCTGGCAGGCGGCAACGGTTCTCGGCGAAATCACCGGAATTACCCCGGCTCGCTACGCCGGCTCACTGCTCTGGACATCCGTTGCCGACATGGACGGCGTGGACAACTTCAATACCCACTTCCGCCTGCGTCCTTCGGATAACGACGAAGGCACGGCGGGCAGTATCGGCTCCTTCCAGGTAGATAACTCCGCCGAGCCGAGCATTACTCTGGTTACTCCCGATGGCGAGCAGGAAGGCGAGACCGTTATCGCCTACACCATCTCCGACCGTGAAACCGATGCCATTGACCTGGTTCCTGAGTTCTCCGCCGATGGTGGAAGCAACTGGCAGACGGCGACCACAACTGGACAGCTCAACGCGATTGCCGGGGGCGGTTACTCTGGCAGCCTGAGATGGAACTCCAAACTCGATCTCGACTCCGTTGACAACTTCGAGGTCGTATTCCGACTCACTCCGTCGGATAACGACGTGGGTGAATCTGGTCTGACCGGACGCTTCCAGGTGGACAACTCCGACGCGCCAACGGTGCAGGTTGTCTCTGTTACGGGGGAGCAGTCGGATTACATCACCATTGAATATACCATTTACGACCGCGAGGGTGATCCGGTTACCCTGACCCCTGAATGGTCTGCCGATGGCGGCTCTGTCTGGAACGCCGCTCGGATTACCCAGCTTGCTGACATTGGTCAGCCCAACGGATTAACGCCGGATGCCTACTCCGGTACAATGGATTGGAACAGTAAGGCAGACAGCGACTTCGTTGACCTGACCGAGGTTCTCTTCCGGTTGACTCCGGGCGATAACGACATCGGTGAGGCATCGGTTGTCGGTCCGTTCCGTCTCGATAACTCCGACGAGCCGACTATCACCGTGGTTACCCCGGCGGGTGAGCAGACGGTCGATGTGCTGATTAGCTTCAGCATTGAAGACCGAGAAGGCGACGCTGTCTCTCTGACCCCGGAGTTCAGCCGCGATGGTGGAGCTACCTGGCAGACGGCTACCGTAACCGGACAAACAGAGAACATTGCCAGCGAGGGTTACTACGGTTCGCTGGTCTGGAACTCTAAAAAAGATACCGACATGTACGACCTCTTCGAGGTCATGTTCCGCTTGACCCCGTCGGATAACGATATCGGCGTGCTGGCTCAGACCGACATCTTCCAGGTTGATAACTCCGATCCGCCGACGATTACCCTCAGCGATATTGATACCGAGCAGGTGGACGACATCACGATTGGCTACCAGATTGCCGACCGTGAGGACGACCCGATCTCCCTGCGTCCCGAATACTCCCTCGACGGCGGGGCAAGCTGGAACCGAGCCACCACCAGTGGCAATCTTGAGGATATACGATCCACCTACTACGCTGGCTCACTAACCTGGAACTCGAAGACCGATGTTGACCAGCTCGACTCCACCAACATCGTCTTCCGGCTGACTCCGAGCGATAACGACATCGGCTCCTTTGACGATACCGCCGCTTTCCAGGTTGATAACTCCGATCCGCCCAGCGTGGTTCTTACCGACATCACCGAAGAGCAGACCGTCGATGTAACCATCGCCTACACCATCTCCGATCGTGAAGGCGACCCGGTGAGCATCCTCTGCGAATACTCACCCGATGGTGGCGCAAGCTGGAACCCGGCTACGGTCAGCGGGAGAACCGAGTCCATCACCTCCTCCGGGTACAACGGAACCATTATCTGGAACTCCAAGAGCGATACCGATAAGCTGGACCTCTTCAATGTCCGCTTCCGGATTACCCCGTCGGATAACGACACCGGAACCCTCGATGAGACCGCCGACTATCAGGTTGACAACTCCGATCCGCCAGCTGCCAGTCTGGGAGCCGTGGACGCGGAGGTTGCCAACGACATCGTCATTCCGTACAACCTCACCGACCGCGAGGGCGACCCGCTGGATATTCTCTGCGAGTACAGCCTCGACGGTGGCGAAACCTGGAGTGCCGCCACGGTAAAGAATGCTACCAGCAGCCTCACTGGTTCGGGCTACAGTGGCGAGGTTATCTGGGATTCCGTGGCCGACCTCTACGGTAAAGATGCCGACGACGTGGTCTTCCGAGTTACACCAAGTGATAACGATACCGGCTCTGCCGGAACCGTCCGCTAACCGTTCATATTAGGATTAACCGATGAAACTCAAGGCAATTATCCTCAGTTTGCTTGGCTTGGCGGCTGCCGTCGGAGCCTTTCGCGTGGACAACAACGACCCACCGGTTATCGTGCTTCAGGATGTGTTCGAGGAGCAGGTGGCGGACGTTAACATCAGCTACGAGATCACCGATCGTGAAAACGACGCGATTGCTATCGTTCCTGAGTTCAGCCGAGATGGCGGTTCGACCTGGGATGCTGCCTCGACGACGGGTCAGCTTGAGGGTATTAGCTCCTCCGCTTATCGCAGCAGCCTCGTCTGGCACTCGAAGAACGATACGGACATGCTCGACCTCTTTGAGGTTCAGTTCCGCCTGACTCCCTCGGATAACGACATCGGCGCGCTGGACAACACGGCGAACTTCCAGGTGGATAACTCCGACGAGCCAGCGATTGTGCTGAC
>SWBW01002483.1_pt1 | contig 12347 bp, 11 predicted proteins | sample 4693041 | NCBI WGS metagenome assembly SWBW01 (sample SAMN10267271, study PRJNA491770) | bioreactor metagenome | isolation source: DHS bioreactor inoculated with marine methane seep sediment | place: Japan: Omine Ridge, Nankai Trough | collected 2006-05-06
CCTACCTTTGCCCAACTCCCGGATGCGACTGCCACGAGGCGCGGATTGTCTTCTTTGACGAAGAATCGGAATCGGGCGATGCGGTCGGAAACGTGCTGCTCAATATCGGCGTTGATGCCGGCGTCAAGATCGAGAAGATGGCCGCCGAATGCGAACCAGAGCACGTGCTCAAGGGTCTGTGGGAGCTCTTCGAGCGTCGCCACGATGTCGGTTCATATCTCCGGCACCGCGAAGCTCAGCTCAAATCCGTTGGCGAGACTCTCTGGCGTCCGATCCCCATGCCGGTACGCACCCCTCCGAAAGTCGGCCGAAACACCCCATGCCCCTGTGGGTCGGGACGCAAGTTCAAGAAGTGCTGTCTGGGCAAAGACGATGGGTCATCGGGAAGTGCCTGAGGAACAATCCGCGTGGGCCGGTGACTCTTGAGCAGGCCGAGGACGCCCTGGCCGAGAACCTGTACTCGATGCTCAAGTATGAGCACCCAACCGACGTGGCCCGCGAGCTGCTGGGGGCGCCAGCTCGGCCCCGGCCGCGCCGGCCCCTGGCGACCGAGCCCGAGCTGGAACCTGTGCCCGCGCCCCCCAAGAAGGACACCCCGCCCGAGACTGGCGATGAGCCCGATCTGGCGGAAGCGCTGGACCTGCTCTCCCTGGTGCTCGGCGCTGGCCCGCCCAAGAAGCGGACCAAGATCGCCGAGGGGCAGAAGGTGCCGGTCAAGCTGTCAGCTCGGGACCGGGAGCTGATCATCGAGCACGCCGACCTCGACCCGGACCTCACCGCGCCCCTGGAAAGGGTCCCGCCAGAGGCCGGCGTGATCAATGTTGGCTACACCCTCTACGATCTCGACGAGATGCTGGGCTACATCGCGGCTGCGGCCAACCACTGTAAGAGCAAGAACCTGGAGCGCGAGCTGGACGGGCTCTACGGCCGGGTGAAGGACGTGATGGAGTCGTATGACGATGGAGGCTGGCAGAACTGACGGTCACCGCCGTAGGACGAGCCAGGTGATCAGACCGGCCAGCAGCAGCCAGACCACCACCACGATGACCGCCCCGACCATGCTGCGTGGCTTTCGGCCTGCGAGTCGGCGCTCGGCCTCCTCCCGCAGTTCGGCCATGATCTGCTTGGGAACGAGGCGGACGGTCAGCAAGATCGCGGCCGGCACGAGGATCAGATCGTCGAGGTAGCCCAGCACCGGGATGAAGTCGGGGATCAAGTCGATGGGACTCAGGGCGTAGGCGGCGGTCAGCACAGCCAGCGCCTTGGCGTACCACGGCACCCTCGGATCGCGGGCCGCCAGGTACAGGGCTAGGATGTCACGCCGAACCGTGGTGGCCCATGCTTTGAGCCTGGTGAGCCGGCTCACGCTATTTGATCATGTCGGCGTGCTTGTCCTCGACGAGCTGACCGATGGGAAGTGACAGCCTCGCCTTGCAGTCCGGGCAACTGAAAGCGTATTCCCAGTCTCCCCGGTCCACTATCTCACCACCTGACGGAATACGAGGTACTGGTTGCCCCTCCGTGAACACCTCGGCGCCACCTCGTTCCTTCCTGATGTAGGGCTTCGCATCGTCGCCGACCGACCAGTGAACCGTGCCAAGCCAAGAGCTGCACTGGCACCGGGTTTTGAACTTGAATACGGTAGCCGACCCTTGCCAGGGCTTCGTCTTCTGCGAGTCATGCCTTGACTTGAGCGGCGGGAGTGGGGGGCAAGCGCCACATTCGATACCTCATTGACAGTTCATGCTAGCTTTTTGAAAAGCTGACACTCAATCCAACAAAGGACAGAGAACATGCTCAACGGAAAAACTGCCCTCATTACCGGTGGCTCCAGCGGGATCGGGTTGGCAACAGCCCGACTGCTTGTTGAAAACGGTGCTTGTGTAGCAATCACGGGCACCAACCAGGAAAAACTCAACGCCGCACAACGGGACCTTGGCGGGGACGTTCTGGCCATTCAGGCTGACATCAGTCAGCCCAAGGATTTGGAGCGGATGCACGACAACGTGCAGAAAGCGTTCGGGCGGCTTGACATTCTCTTTGCCAATGCCGGGGTGGCTTTTGGTACTCCGCTCGGCAAGACAGATGAAGCGATGTATTACCGGATGACGGATGTGAATGTGAAAGGCACTTTCTTCACTGTGCAAACGCTATTGCCGGTGATGTCAGACGGGGCATCCGTCATCCTCAACACCTCCTGGCTCAACCAGATTGGGACACCAGGCAAGGCGCTGCTGTCGGCATCAAAAGCGGCGGTACGCTCATATGCGCGGGTTATGTCAGCCGAGTTGATCGGGCGGAAAATCCGTGTGAACTGCGTCAGCCCTGGTACGATTGAAACCCCGATTCACCGTGCCCCCGACGAAACGGACGAACACTTCCAAACTTATGTTGAACGGATTGGCACGCAAGTGCCGGCAGGCCGTATGGGCAAACCCGAAGACATCGCCGAGGCGGTTCTCTTCCTGGCAAGTGATGCTTCAAGCTACATGCTGGGCGCTGAAATTGTCATCGACGGCGGCCAGTCTGAGCTATGATTTGTAGAAAGATGGCAGGGATTCATACGGGAGGATAGGCAAAAGTAAACGCCCTTTTTGAAGATCACTGTTCCCGGCGATGTCGTCGAGCAGGGTCTTGGACTTCGGCTGCGGTACCGACCGCCTCACGACGAGGCTCAGTTCCCGCCTGGGATCGGTGGTGGTCTTAGGAACCACGCCAAGAACCACGCGGCGCTCAAGATGTTGCAGGACAGTGGGAAGGCAAAAGAAAAGGGAGAGCTTGAGGGCTCTCCCTTTTCTCCCACTATCGTCAGTGGACAGCTCCGGCAGACAGACTCGAACTGCCGACCTAGTGGTTAACAGCCACCCGCTCTACCAGCTGAGCTATGCCGGACCAAGGAGGCTTTTTTACAGGCTTTGAACGCAGCTGTCCAGGCTTTTAAGCCGCTTTTCAGCGTTGAGGTGGGGAGTCAGAGGGGAGGGGCGATACGCCCGCCAGGACGGCTCTAGTCGCGCCAGGACGGCTCTAGTCGCCCCAACTCGGCATCTTGATCGCCGGCTTTTTCTTTGGTTCCGGCTTGGGCTCAGGCTTTGGTTCCGGCTTGGGCTCAGGCTTGGGCTCAGGCTTGGGCTTGGGCTCGGGCTTGGGCTCGGGCTTCGGCTCAGGCTTCGGCTGCACCTTGGGCTGCACCTTGGGCTGCACCTTGGGCCGTACCTTGGGCCGCACCTTGGGCCGCACCTTCGGGCGGACCCTGGGCCGCACCTTGGGCTCGGGACGCGGGGCCGCGGCCTCCGCCTCCAGTGTGATCGTGATCTTCAGCGCCTCATCCTCGCCGTCACGCTCCCAGGTCTGCTCACCCTTGACGGTGTGGGTCGTCTTTTGGAAGCCCTTTTTGTAGACGTTGAAGATGTACTCTCGGCCGGCGCGCAGCTTCTTCTTGTAGAAATACGGCGTCGTCCCCAGCTTGCGCGTGCCCTCAAAGAGCACCGCACCATCAGGGTCGGTGATGAAGTGGACCGTCCGCTTGGCGGGCGTGTCCAGCGTCACCTTCAGCGGCGCTTCGGCGCTGGGCTTCATCTTGACGGTGTGCAGCTTCTTGCCGCTGAGGTCTAGCTTGATCTCCACCTCGGCCTCGGGGTCCAGCCCCGCCACCTCGGCCGGTGTGACCTTGCCGGTGTCCTTGCCGCCCACGATGATCTTGGCCCCCGGCGGGGTGGACTCGATGGTCATCTTGATTCCGGTGACCTCTGCGTCCGGCACAGCAGCCGTCGCGGCGTCGGGCTCAGCTGGCGTGACCATGGCGCCGGCGTCCGCGTACATATCGGTGCCGCCCTTGCCAGGGTCGCGGAAGTAGACCATGTAGACCACGCCCACGCCCACGAGCACGAGCAAGATCAAAATCCAGCCGATCTTGGAGGAGCTCTCCTCCTGCGGCGGCTCAGCGCCCCGCATGTCCGTCGGTTCGTCGTCGGCGTCCAGCGGCATGGCGCCCGGGTCGTCTGAGGGCATCTCACCCGTGGGGAAGAGGATCTTCTCCAGGCGATCCTTGCGCTCCCGTTCAGTCTCGTCGTCGCCAGCATCGTCGCCAGCGTCGCCCTCCGGCTTGATGCCCAGCTCGAGCTCCAGCTTGGCCTTGGGTTTCTCCTCGGGCTCTGGCTCGGGCTCGGGTTCCTCCTCCGGCTCCGGCTCCGGCTCCGGCTCCTCCTCCTTCTCCTTCTCCTTCTCGGCGGCCTTCGCGCCAATGAGGGCCGAGGCGAGGTCTTCGGACGCCACACGTGTGGGCTGATCAGAGAACTCCATCGCCTGCTGCTTCTGGTCGAGCACCTGTTCCAAAACCGCCTGGCTATCCGGCGGCAGGCGGTCGAAACGCAAGCCCATTCCTGGTGCGATCTCGGCCTTGTCCGGATCAGACTCCCGGATCCAAACCACCGTTCCAGTGCCCGAGAGCAGGGGACTTCCATCCTGCAGTTGAAACTCGAACTTGAGGGCGGTCCCAACAGACAGGGGCTTGGGGGTACGGATGAATATGCCCCCCTTGCTGACGTCCACCGAGTAGCGTTCGATGAACTCCTGCAACGTGCTGCTCTTGAACTTGATCTTTAGCGTGACCGGACTGGGCATCGTCCCCTTTTCCTTGTGGGTTCGGCCAGGATACGGATCCGACAGGTGCTTGGCAAATGTAATGGCATCATATCCCCGCCAGATCCGCTTTGCAAATAAGGAGCCGTCTGATAGAAGTAGCAATGGTGGTGAATTGCAAGCGTTTTTTGACCAGCCGCTGAAGACTTTGCTCCGCTGGGTGGCCCTCGTGGTCGTCTCTGTGGGCATCGCTGTGGCCCCTTCAAAAGGGTATGGGCAGGGCCCCGGTGCTGCCGTCCTGCCGATGCTACGCACGAACCCCAAGACCCTCAAGCCCGGAGCGTGGGTCAAGTACTCCATCTACACCCCGAGTACGGGCCAGGCGATCTTGACTCGGATCACTGCGCTGGAGCACGAGGGCAAGGGACAGTGGTTGGAGATCGCGATCACCAATCGCCGGCGCCAGACCCTCGTCCTGAGGACGCTCGTCGCTGGTTCCCTGGCCCGGCCGGGCGCCCTGCTCAAGACCATGATCCAGCCGCCAGGGCATCAGCCGCTCCTCCTGCCGGAGCGGCTGGCGAAGCGCCAGGTTCCCAGGCTGAGCGCCAAGCCGGCGTCCGGGGCGAAGCTGGTGGGGACGGAGCTGATCAAGGTGGCCGCCGGGACCTTCAAGGCGCGACGTTTTCGCCAGCGTGGCCCGGGCGGGGTCACCACGGACGTCTGGTTTTCTCAACAGGTCCCCGGCTGGCCAATGATCAAGGCTCGTTCCCCCAAGCTGGTACTCGAGCTCGTGGCCCACGGCACGAGCGGGCGATCCCAGGTCAAAGGCAAGCCAGGCAAGCTTGACGAGAAGCTGCTCAAGCAGCTCGGAATCGCGCGCTGAGTCCACAGTCCACCCACGCTGGCTGAGCCGCCGCAAATACCTCTTGCGAAGAAGCGCCTCTCCTCTGCTATCTTCCCTGCCATGATCAAACGAATCCTGATTGCCAACAGAGGTGAAATTGCCGTACGCGTGATGCGGACGTGCAAGGAGATGGGGATCGCGCCCCTGGCCGTCTACTCCGAGCCTGACCGTCACGCTCAGCACGTGCGGATGGCAGACCAGGCGCTGGAGATTGGCCCGGCCGCCGCCCGCGAGAGCTACCTCGTCGTCGAGAAGATCCTCGATGCGGCCAAGCGGATGCGCGCCGACGCGATCCACCCGGGCTATGGCTTCTTGGCTGAAAACGCGGGATTTGCACGAGCTTGCGACGCGGCGGGGATCATCTTCATTGGGCCCACGCCCTCGGCCATCGAGGAGATGGGCGACAAGATGGACGCTCGTCGCCGAATGGAGGCCGCCAAGGTCCCTGTGGTCCCAGGAGACCACGGCGGCAAGGAGGGCTTCCCCAACGGGGAGCAAGCCCTAGTGGCAGCGCGCAAGATCGGTCTACCCGTGATGCTCAAGGCCACAGCCGGCGGCGGCGGCAAGGGCATGCGCATGGTCAGCGACGAGGCTGAGTTCGTGGGGTCCTTTGACGCCGCCAGGCGTGAGGCGCTGGCCGCCTTCGGCAACGGCATCGTCTACATCGAAAAGTTCATCGCCAACCCCCGCCACGTCGAGGTGCAGGTGATGGCGGACACCCACGGCAACGCCGTGCATCTCTTCGAGCGTGACTGCTCCGTGCAGCGCCGACACCAGAAGGTGATCGAGGAGACGCCGTGCCCAGTGCTCGACGACATCACGCGCCAGCGCATGGGGGAGGTCGCGGTGCGCGCGGCCCAGGCCGTGAACTACTGCGGAGCGGGGACGGTGGAGTTCCTCTACGGCGGCGGTGGGCAGTTCTATTTTCTGGAGATGAACACCCGCCTGCAGGTGGAGCACCCGATCACAGAGCTCTGCACCGGCGAGGACCTGGTCAAGCATCAGATCCTCGTGGCCCAGGGCGAGCGGCTGCAGCTGGACCAGGAGCAGATCAAGCCACGCGGCGCGGCCATCGAGTGCCGCATCTACGCCGAGGATCCGGTGCGCTTTCTCCCCAGCCCGGGCACGATCACGACCCTCAAGACCCCCTCCGGCCCTGGCGTGCGGGATGACTCGGGCGTCTACGAGGGGGCGATGATCTCCCCGCACTACGATCCGCTGATCTCCAAGCTGTGCACCTGGGCCAGCGATCGCTCCGCGGCAATCGCGCGGATGAAGCGCGCGCTCTCGGAGTACCAGGTCGTCGGGATCCAGACGAACCTGCCTTTCCACCGCCTGGTGATGGATCACCCGGCCTTCTGCGAGGGCGTCTACAACACCGGCTTTATCGACGCCAACCGTGATGCGTTGACGCCACCCGAACGCGATCCTTCACCGCTGGCCCTGGCCACTGCAGCCATCGACGCGCACCGGCGCGCAGTCGAGGGCGGCAACGGGGTCAATGGAGCGGCGGGCGAGGAGGGCGCGGGTATGACCTCCTGGCGGCAGGCGGCGCGCTGGCGGCGTCATCCATGATGTTCGCGCCTCGCCCGGCCGAGGCGTGCGGCCTCGACCTGGTGGGGCTAGGGCAGAACTCGGTGGACCAGATCTGCCTGGTGGAGCGCTACCCCGCCGCGGGGAGCAAGACCGACGCGCTGGACTACCATGTCCTGCCCGGCGGCCAAGTCGCCACCGCGGTGCTAACGGCGCACCGGCACGGCCTGCGAGCCTGCTACATCGGGGCGGTGGGTGGTGACGACCTCGGGGAGCTGGCCCTGAAGGTGTTGCGTGAGGAGGGGGTCGACCTGCGGATCAAGCAGGTCACCGGCGCCTCCACCAAGTCCGCGGTGATCATTGTCGATCGCTCCGGTGAGCGGACGGTCGTCGATCGCTGCGATCCAGAGACGACGATCACGGTGGGGGACCTGGATCAGGGGCTGATCACGTCTGCCCGGGTGCTGCACCTGGATATCACGAACGTCGCTGCCGCCGTCCAGGCCGCGCGTTGGGCCCGGGAGGCCGGGACGCTGGTCTGCCTCGATCTCGACAGGCTGCTGCCAGGAGCGGAGGAGCTGCTGCCTCTGGTGGATCTGCTGGTGGCCTCGGAGGGGCTCCCTGAGCAGCTCGGCAGCCCCGACACCCGTTTGGCGCTCCATACGCTGCGCGGGCACTGCCCCGACGGTCTGGTCTGCATCACTCGCGGCGAGCGTGGGTGCGTCGCCCTGGTGGGGGAGGAGGCCTTCTGGGCACCGGCTTTCGACGTCGACGTCGTCGACACCACCGGCTGCGGCGATGTTTTTCGCGGCGCGCTGATCTGCTCCGTGCTGGAGGGTCAGCCGCCACCCGTGGCGCTGCGCTACGCCTCGGCCGCCGCGGCGATCCAGGCCGGGACCCTCGGTGCTCAGGCTGGCGTCCCCGGGCGGGCTCAGGTCCGCGCGTTCCTCGACGCCGCGCCAAGGGAGAGGAGCTTTGATGACCGCTGATAAGGAGAGGCAGGAGGCTGGGGCTTCGTCGGAGCAGGGCGTGCTGCATATCTACCCCCCCACCGCTGGCGCACACGCAGTCGAGCTGGGCGAATGCCGTACCGCCTTCAACAGCGGCGACATCGGCAGCGCCCGGCGACTGGCCCAGGCGGTGGTCAACACCTCGGACACCTCGCAAGATGAGCGTGCGTTCGCCGAGATGATCCTCGAACGCACCGCCCTGGACCCGGTGGCCATCGCTGCAGGGCTGGGCTGCTTCGCCCTGTTTTGGTTCGTGATCTACTGGTTCCTCTGGCGCTGACGGGCGCGATGCGTTGACACCACAACGCACCTGTCTATAGTGGTGCCCCGGAATGGTTATCGCGATTGTACCGTCCCGGCTGCACTCCTCCCGGTTTCCCGGCAAAGCACTGGCCACTGTAGCGGGCATCCCCCTCGTCGCCCTCGTGGTCGAGCGGACCCTCAGCTCCGGTGTGGCCGACCAGGTCTGGCTGGCCACGGACGACGCGCGGATCGCTGACGCGGTGGCCGCGCGTTGCGCTGGCGCGGAGGTCCACCTCGATGATTGCGCTCGGTTCGTTTGCGGGAGCGACCGCGTGGCGGCCCTGGCCGCACGCCTGGAGCTGGCGCCGGATGACGTGATCCTCAACGTTCAGGGCGACGAGGCCCTGGTGAACGCCGAGGTGCTCGAGGCGGCGCTCGCGGCGCTGGCTCTGGACGGGGCCGCCATGGGGACGGTGGCCGCGCCCCTGGCTCCGACCCACGTGGACGAACCGGACGTCGTCAAGGTCACCGTGGGCGGCGACGGCCTCGCCGGGGGCTTCAGCCGCCGTTCGCTGGACGATCCCGGGCAGCTGGCCCACATTGGGATCTATGCCTTCACCGCTGGTTCACTGCGCGCCTTCGCTGCGCTTCCGCCCGGGCGGGCCGAGGCCGCCCAGGGCCTGGAGCAGCTGCGCGCAGTGGAGCATGGTATGACGATCGGCGTGGCGCGTGTGCGCTGCGCATCGCTTGCGGTCAACCGCCCTGAGGACATTCCTCGCGTGGAGGCGGAGCTGGCCTAACCCCGACCCCACAGGACATCAGCCGTGGCACACAAGCAGACCAAGATCATCTTCATCACAGGGGGCGTCGTCTCATCGCTGGGTAAGGGGCTCACCTCGGCGACCATCGGGGCCTTGCTGGAGAACCGCGGGCTGAAGATCACCCTGCAGAAGCTGGACCCCTACATCAACGTCGATCCCGGCACGATGAACCCGTTGCAGCACGGGGAGGTCTTCGTCACCGACGACGGCGCCGAGACAGATCTCGACCTCGGACACTACGAGCGCTTCACCAGCGCCCGAATGAGCAAGGACAACAACTGCACCACGGGGCAGATCTACAACGACGTGATCCAACGGGAGCGCCGGGGGGACTACCTCGGGGCCACCGTCCAGGTGATCCCGCACATCACCGACGCGATCAAGGCGGAGGTGCTTCGCTGCTGCAAGGGCGTCGATCTGCTGCTCTGCGAGGTGGGGGGGACGGTCGGGGACATCGAGGGGCAGCCCTTCCTCGAGGCGATCCGGCAGCTACGCAGCGAGCTTGGACCGCAGAACACGCTGGCGATCCACTTGACCCTGGTGCCCTACATCAGCGCCGCGGGTGAGCTGAAGACCAAGCCGACCCAGCACAGCGTGATGAAGCTGCGGGAGATCGGCATCCAGCCCGAGATCCTGCTCTGCCGCACCGAGCACCCGCTGGGCGATGATCTCAAGCGCAAGATCGCGCTCTTCTGCAACGTCGCCACCGACGCCGTCTTCGAGGCCAAGGACGTCGAGTCTATCTACGAGCTGCCCAGCACCTTCTACGAGCAGGGCGTGGACGAGAAGATCGCCGAGCTGCTCAACATCTGGTCGCGGGCGCCGCGGCTCTCCCAGTGGGAGCAGCTGGTGGACAGGATCCACAACCCCAAGCACAAGGTCTGCGTCGGCATCGTGGGCAAGTACGTCAGCCTGGTGGAGTCTTACAAGAGCCTCAACGAGGCGCTGATCCACGGGGGGATCGCCAACGACACCGCAGTGGAGCTGCGCCACATCGACTCCGAAGAGGTTGAGAAGCAGGGCGTCGAGGCGCAGCTGGCGGGAGTCGACGCGATCCTCGTACCGGGTGGGTTCGGCGAGCGAGGCATCGAGGGCAAGATCGACGCCACCCGCTACGCCCGCGAGCAGCGCCTGCCCTTCTTCGGCATCTGCCTCGGCATGCACATGGCGGTGGTGGAGTTCGCCCGCCATGTCGCCGGTCTGGAGGGCGCAGCGTCGACGGAGTTCTCATCCGAGTCGGTTCACCCCGTGATCCACTTGATGGAGCATCAGAAGACCATCGACTCCAAGGGCGGGACCATGCGCCTCGGCGCCTACCCCTGCAAGCTCCTCGAGGGGAGCCAGGCAGCAGGAGCCTACGGGGCGCTGGAGATCTCGGAGCGACACCGCCACCGCTACGAGTTCAACAACGCGTACCGCGAGCAGCTGCAGCAGCAGGGGATGGTCCTCTCCGGGGTGAGCCCCGACGACCTGCTGGTGGAGATGGTGGAGCTGAACGACCACCCCTACTTCGTGGCCTGTCAGTTCCACCCAGAGTTCAAGTCACGACCCACCGCACCGCACCCGCTTTTCACCCGATTCATCGAGGCTGCGCTGAAGCGCCGGCGTCAGGCCTGACGCCGACCGGATCATGGCGCGCCGGCACATCAAGCGGGTCAAGAACACCCTGATCTACTGTGTGGTCATTTCGTTGATGACCGCGCTGAGGGGGCTGTTCTTCCTGCTGCCACATCGCGGTGTGGTCAAGCTTGGCGCCGCAGTGGGTGCCTTGGCCGGGCAACTGGGGCGCCGCGAGCGTCGACGTGCTCTGGAGAACGTGGGGCTGGGCTTGCCCTCGTTGTCTTCCGTGGAGCGTGACCGGCTGGTTGACCGGATGTTCCACAACCTGGGGCGCAGCGCTCTTGAGTGTGTGGCCATGTCGCGGATCAGGCCGAGGCTCCTTGACGATCAAGGGCCCGTCCAGTTTGAGGGGGGCTCTCTTCCGACGTTGGAGTCCGCCATGGGGCAGGGGCGGGGGGTGATCTACGTGACCTGCCACCTGGGTAACTGGGAGTTGATGGCTGCGGCAGTGGCCCAGAGGTTCCCTGTGACCGTACTGTACAAGGGAAGCTATGACTCAAGATTTACGAGAATTATCAATAGATTCCGAAGCGACAGTGGGGTCAGCGGTATCGACGTGGGCCGCCCAGGGCACCTACGACAAGCTATCCGAGCGCTGCGTGAAGGCAAGGTGCTGGGGATCTTGCTGGACCAACCTGTGGCCAATGGAGACCTGGTGTCCTTCTTCGGCAGCCCTGCGCCAACATCACAGATCGTGCCAGCGCTAGAGGCTGCGACGGGCGCAATTGTAGTGACTGGTACAATACGGCGGGTGTCGCTGTGCCAGCATGCCATTTCAATCCATACATTCACCCCTCCGACGGCTGATCAGAGCCGCCGATCCATGACTCAGGCGCTCACCACCACCCTTGAAGAGGCCATCAGCCAAAATCCAGACCAATGGATCTGGTCTCTCGACCGTTGGCGATCCACTGAATCAAGGCCATTGTCAAGACCTGTTGCGCCTGACTGCAAATTGTATACCAGCGAGTAACGATTGGTCTTTACAGGCGTTGCTCGTGCTGCTAGGCTCTTGATGGAACTATTGGGCCACCGGCCTCTGGGCTTTGGCCACTTTGACTAGCCTACCGTGCCAATCGTGCCAACGTAATCTGGACGCTACGTTCATGGTGGGATTGAAGACGCTCACTCCAGGGCCTGGCGCGGAATGAAACAGGGTAAGTAGTTGAACAAGGGAGATTAATTCCATTGAGGCGATTGTGAAACAGCCAAGCTGGATGGCCATCGGGATTCTGGTGGCCGGACTCACAGGTCCCGAAGCTCTGGCCAAGCCACCGGCTCTGGTTATGGGGTCGCCCAGTCAGGGGATCAGTCTGCGCGCCGATCGACTCAACTACTTGCCAAATCAGGGAAAAATCAGTCTCAGCGGTCATGTGGAGCTCAAGGCTGGTAAGCTGAGCCTTCGTGCGGACCGTGTCGTACTCCAGCTAGACAAACGGTCCCAGCATCCACGGCAAGCCACCGCCAGTGGTGCTGTTGTGCTCACCCAGAACAGCACCCGGGCCAGCGCCAGCAAGGTCTCCCTCACGCTCTACAGGGATCCGAGCACAAAGAAAGCTCCAACCGCCGAGCTCGAGGACGCCACGGTGATGCAGGCTGGAGGGTTACAGGTTCAGGGCAAACGGATCTATCTCGATC
>SWBW01005343.1_pt2 | contig 12292 bp, 12 predicted proteins | sample 4693041 | NCBI WGS metagenome assembly SWBW01 (sample SAMN10267271, study PRJNA491770) | bioreactor metagenome | isolation source: DHS bioreactor inoculated with marine methane seep sediment | place: Japan: Omine Ridge, Nankai Trough | collected 2006-05-06
AGTGGGCATCATCAGTTCCTCTGCTGAAAAGATCTTAAAATCAGAGATCAGTGAAGACATTAAAATAAATATCATTCCTGTTTCAGAATCAGAAAAGGGAATGGGGCCACTTTCAGGTGTTAAAAATATTGTGGCAGTGATTGCGGGAAAAGGCGGTGTGGGTAAATCGACCGTTGCAGCTAACCTGGCTGTTTCTTTGGCAAAATCAGGTAAAAAAGTGGGCGTACTTGATGCGGATATCATGGGGCCATCAGTACCAATGATGTTTGGCGTTGAAGGTCAAAAACCGGGTGTGATCGAACGTGAAGGAAAAGCCATCATGCTGCCGTTGGAAAACTATGGTGTTAAAATACTATCGCTTGGTTTTTTTGTACAACCCAACCAGGCATTGATGTGGCGTGGATCAATGATCAACAAGGCTTTTAACCAACTTATGGCAGATTCTGACTGGGGCGATCTGGATTACCTGGTGATCGACATGCCTCCCGGGACCGGAGATATTCAACTTACCTTAGCACAAACGTATAATGTTCGGGGAACGATTCTGGTAACCACACCACAAAAGGTAGCAACGGCTGATGTACGCAGGGCTGCAATGATGTACAGGCAGGATGTACTCACCATTCCTTTGCTTGGAATTGTGGAGAATATGTCTTATTTCACGCCTGAAGACATGCCCGAAAAGAAATATTTCATTTTTGGAAAAGGTGCAACAGACGAACTGGCAAAAGAATTGGATATTCCCGTATTGGGTAGAATTCCAATCGTTGAAAAGATTGTTGAAACCGGTGATAGCGGATCACCTATTGCGTTGGATGATAGCTCAATTGTAACAAGAGCATTTAAGGAGATTGCCGACAATACGGAAATACAGATTCAGAATTTAAAAAATTAAAACTTACTATTATGGAAAAATCAAAAGAAGATTTAACACGAAAAGTATTGAATGTACTTGACCAGGTAAGGCCATATTTACAGCAGGATGGGGGCGATATTTCTTTCATCGAACTCACCGAAGACAATGTGGTGAATGTGGAACTTACCGGGGCTTGCGGTTCGTGTCCGTACAGCACGATGACCCTGAAAAACGGTGTGGAAGCTACTTTGAAAAAAGTACTGCCCGAAATCAAAGAGGTAGTAGCGATTAATCTCTAAGAGAGGTATTTACCTACAATGGGCATCCTTCGGCCCATGCCGAATGCTTTCGACGACACCCTCAGAATAGGGGGTGTCTGGTATCGTTTAAATTCACTTGTGTTCACGAGTTTCAATATTCTTTGCACCAGTTTCTCTTCAAAACCCATCGCGATTATTTCTTTAGGACCCAGCCGTCTTTCAATGTATTGGTACAGGATTTCATCAAGAATATCATATCCAGGCAATGAATCCGTGTCTTTCTGATCTGGTCTTAATTCAGCCGATGGGGGTTTTATAATAATATTTGAAGGAATAATTTCCTTATCCCGGTTGATATAGCGGGCTAATTCAAAAACCTGGGTTTTATACACATCTCCCAACACGGAAAGCCCGCCGTTCATATCTCCATACAAGGTGCTGTAGCCTACTGCGGCTTCGCTTTTGTTGCTCGTATTCAGTAAAATATAACCAAATTTATTGGATAATGCCATCAATAATACCCCCCTGATCCGTGCCTGGATATTTTCTTCGGCAACATTAAATGGCAGGTTTTTAAAATAGGGTTTCAGGGTACTTTCAAATGCTTCGTAAGCTTCTTCTATGGAGATTGTATCATATGGTATCTGCAGATTTTCAGCCAGTTCAATCGCATCCTCTACAGAATGTGTACTCGAAAACTCGGAAGGCATTAATACATTGTACACATTTTCAGGGCCCAGTGCTTCTGCCGCAAGCACAGCAGTTAAAGCCGAATCAATACCACCCGATAAACCAATGATGGCCTTTTTAAATCCCAGCTTTTCAAAATAGTTTCTGATGCCCATCACCAGAGCGTCATGGATCATTCCAATCACTAGTTTTTTTTCTTTTTGAGGCGAAGCTTTCCCCTTTTGAATGTCATCTGTCTCAACTATTTTCATGTCTTCATCAAAATATTTGAGTTCTTCAACTATTTCCCCTTTGGCATCCATCACTAGAGATCCTCCATCAAAGATCAATTCTGTTTGAGCGCCCACGTGGTTCACATACAACAAAGGAAGTTGATATGTTTCAGCATTGCGACGCAGTATTTCTGTACGTATTTCAATCTGGTGATAATTAAAAGGGGAGGCGGCAATATTGATCATCAGATCGGGTTTCAATGCCATCAATTCATCCATTGGATTTACCGTATAGAGCGGGTTATCCTGCACATTCCACAGGTCTTCACAAATGGTAAGAGCGATTTTACGACCTAAAAATTCTATGATCTCAAAGCTTTTATTGGGTTCAAAATACCTGTATTCATCAAACACATCGTAATTGGGCAACAGCGATTTGTGAATGTATTTTTGCACCTTTCCATTCGAAATGAATGCTGCTGAATTATAAAGGGGTTTGCCTTTTTCGCTTTTGTTATATGTAGGAACGCCGACGATGGCAGCCACATTTTCACATTGCACGGCAATATCTTCAAGTGCCAGGTGGCAACAGTTGATAAAATCATCAAATTCCAGAAAATCTCTCGGCGGATAACCGGAAATCCCCAGTTCGGAAAATACCACCAGGTCGGCTCCGGATTTTTCAGCTTCCCGGATGGATCGTATCATTTTTTGCACATTACTGCTAAAATTCCCGATATGATAATTGAGTTGTGCTAAGGCTATTTTCACAGGAGTGGATTAAAAAATTAAACACACGTTAAATTCAATAAAATTATTCCGGGCTTCATTTTCAATACTAAAATCAGCCGTATTGTCTCCTTTCAGCACATCAATAAATGCGTTATCATACTTAAAACCTGTCCTGATGAACGTGGAGCCGTCCAAAGGTATTTCCACACCCGCACCAATAATAAAGGATTCGCGTGTGGGTCTGAAGATACTTGATTTTTCACCTTCCTTTGTTTCAGCGCTTTGACCATTGTCGGGTGTAAACGTATTATTGGCTTTGGCATCAAGTAAAATGCCAAATCCAAATCCTATTTGTCCAAATATCTTCACCTTGCCAATCTCGTTGGTGCGCATGGTAAAAACAAGAGGTATCTCAATGTATTTGGCTTTAAAGTTGCTTTCCATGTGTCCAAAAATCGGCATATCAATGGAGTCTGTCATCGCATATGGATACTTCATGCTGCCATTCAGGAACAACACATCAAATCCTGTGGTAAAGGCATAGTTTTCCATCAGGTAAATGTCGGCCACAAATCCCCACGATCCACCAAACTCAACTCCTTCATTGCTGTAGCCATTTGCATCCGTCCCAAACCAGCCTATATTGGCTCCTCCTCTAAATCCAAACTGAAATGGTTTGTGTTGTGCGAATATGACAGTTGAATACAAAAGAAAAACAATAAAAATGATCTTTTTCATCCACGAAAATTTTAGGCAAAAATAACTATTAACATCCAAATGATAATTTCTTTTATAATTCTTACGTTCTTTCTTTAATAAACTCTTATTTTTGATACATATTTTAAATCAAACACATATGAAAAAGCTTATAGTTGCCTTAGTAGCCATTACCATTTCATTTTCAGGATATGCCCAGTTTCACATCGGGCCACAAATTGGTTACACAGGATCAAACCTTTCAATTGATAAAGATTCTATTACAAATGGTTTAAAAAATAATTTCGTGGTGGGTGTATTTGCCCGCTTTGGCGAAAAGATTTATGTACAGCCGGAATTGAACTGGCTCACACAAGGCAGTGTATTTAAGTATCCTAAAATTGGAGATTATTCGCCTGTTGAGCAAAGTATTAAACTGAAAACCATACAGGTGCCACTAAATATAGGTTGGCGGATGATTAACCTGAAAGTGGTCAACATAAGGATATTTGCAGGTGTAGCTGCAAATTTTATAACCAATACGACCATTACAACTTCAGGAGACCAGGCAAATTATCCAGAGGCGCTTCCCACGGAAGATGATTTTAAAAACACCCAATGGCAATGGGATGCCGGTGTGGGCGTGGATGTATTGATGTTTGCGCTTGATATTAAGTATATGGGCGGACTGAACAATATTCTGAAAGATTTTGAATATAGCAACGGTACGCTTTCTTCTAAATCAAACCTATTTATGGTTACCCTGGGCTGGAAAATATTATAAATACCTTCTTTTTCAGGATAAAATTAAGTGGCGTTTATGCGAGATAGCATTAAGGTTTTTATTTTTTTTACGCTAAGTTGGAGTTTGGTGTCATGTCAGCAAACGGATCGGCAAGCAATATATGTCGATGCATCAGATCTCACCGAGATGGATGTGCACATTAAAAGGTATGGCGAGGCGCTTTTCAGTATTGATACCGCTCATTTCAAAGAGGGCCTACAGCGTATTCAGCCTTTATTTCCATATTTTCTGGATGCCGACCTGCATGACAGCGCGAACATTATCCAACTATACACATTTGTAAGCGATTCACAAACCAGAAGGCTTTACCAGGAGACAATGAAAGTGTATCCTGACCTGGATAACCTGGAAATTTCGCTCGAAAAAGCCTTCAGCAGGTACCTTTATTTTTTTCCAAATAACACCCTTCCACATGTCTACACTTACGTATCCGATCTGTATTACGAGCAGCCGGTATGGATGAAAGATTCCGTGCTGGTGGTGGCGTTGGATGTGTACCTGGGCAAAGACTTTTTCCTGTATCCGCATCTTGGCCTGCCTCAATATAAGATCAGGTGCATGGCGCCTGAATATGTGGCTGTGGATATTTTAAAGGAAATGTATTTCAAAGAGGTGTGGACCCATCCTGGACAAAAAACCCTGCTTGACAGGATGGTTGCAGGCGGCAAACTGTTGTATTATTTGGATGCGGTGTTCCCTGATACACCTGACAGTATTAAAATCTGCTATCCCAAAAAGAAATTAAAATGGGCCGAAGAGAATGAAAAGCAGGTGTGGGCTTTCATGGTTCAGAATGAGTTGCTGTACACAACAGATTTTAAAACCCAGTCGAACCTAGTTAAAGATGGGCCTTTTACCACAGGATTTTCCAATGAATCGCCATCACGTCTTGGTGTTTTTATCGGATGGAAAATTGTCAGGGCCTATATGGCCGAACATCCCGAAACCAGTTTGCAACAACTGATGAACCTGAATGATGCACAGCTTATCCTGCAGCAATCGGGTTATAAACCATAAATTGTTGCATTCAAGTCTGTTGGCGGATAAAATATATATTTCTATTTGAAGTATCCCTCTTTTTGTTGTAATTTTAAGGCTATGTGATCCACCGGTTATTAAAAGATGTATTTGGAGGGATCACTGGTTTTTTAACTTAAAATGCCTATGCTATGAAAATAAAATGGCTCAGAAAAAATAAAAAAATTGGACTGGCGCTGGGTGGTGGTGCCGCGCTGGGTGCTGCCCATATTGGCGTGTTTAGGGCGTTTGACGAATTGGGGCTTCAAATATATTGTATTAGTGGCAATAGCATAGGTGCATATGCAGCCACCCTTTTTGCATTTGGGATAAACTGGAAGGAGCAGACTGAATTATCAAATGATATGAAATGGCTGGAAGTATCAAACATTTCCATATCCAAGTATGGCTTGCTTACGAATAAGAAAATCGGGCAGAAAATTGTAAAAGCCATTGGTGATGAAGAATTTAAAAATGCCAGAATACCTCTCGCCATAGTAGCCAGCAATTTAAATACAGGTGTAAAAATCATTCTAAAAGAAGGTAAAGTGGCTGATGCCGTAATGGCCAGCACCGCCATACCGGGTGTATTCAGGCCGGTTGAAATCGACGGAAAACTATTGGTTGACGGGGGTATTGTGGAAAATGTACCTGTTTCCCCCCTTTTAAAAATGGGTGCCGAAATCACCATTGGCGTGAACCTGAATGGAAAACGTAAATACAAAAAACCAGAGAACCTGTTTAGCGTCCTTATCAACTCATATTACACCCTGATCGATAACCTGTCGAAAGTGCACACCAACAAAGCCGACCTGGTAATCGAACCCGACCTGTCAGCATACAGCCTGATCGACACCAGGAATTCCAAAAAACTGATAGAGATAGGCTACGAAGAAGCTAAAAAAGCGCTGACGGAGTATTTCTTTTAATGCGAATAATAAATCTACTTACAAATTGACCTTACTTCAAAGTATCAAAGTAAAGATTAATCTAAGAGTTTGGAGCCTTCTTTAATTAAGACTGTTGCCTCATCATCTATTTTTTATGTATTTTTGCCAACCCGAAAAATACCCTGCTCAATTACTGGATTTTCAACTATTTAAATAAAAATGCAATCAGATAATACACATAAACTCCTCGGCATAAGGCACCTTACCGATTCAACTTATGTACTTGAAATTGAACGCCGGGGCATGGAATTCGAGGCGGGACAACACATACTATTGGGAGATGCCAGTAGTTTGGACAAACGCGAATACTCCATTTACAGCGGCACAGAAGATGAAAAATTGGAAGTGCTTATCAAGGAGATTGAAGAAGGATTGGTTTCCAAACAACTGAAACGAATTCAGCAAAACAGGCCTGTTGAAATTGAAGGACCTGTTGGTTTCTTTTCGATTGAAAAGCAGGATGTTGAAGCCAAAAAGAAATTCCTGTTCGTGGCCAGCGGTACAGGCATCGCGCCTTTTCACAGCATGATTAAAAGCATTCCGGATTTGGATTACACCCTTTTACACGGTGTGCGACACGCTCATGAAGCTTACGAGATGGAGGCCTATGAACGTGACTGCTATGTTTTATGTACAACGGCAGATGATGAGGGAGATTTTAAAGGCAGGGTAACCGACTTTATCAAACAACACGAATTTGATGCAGATACCATATGCTTTTTCTGTGGCAATTTCAACATGATCAAAGATGCGATGGCATTGATGGAGAAAAAAGGGATTCCTTCTTCACAATTACATGCCGAAGTTTATTTTTAAGTGAGACAAAAAATGCAATTAAAATATAATATCGTCCAATTAGGCTGCCAGATGAACATTTCAGATGGGGAACGTGTTCAGAAGGTACTTGATGAACTGGGTTTTGTGTATACCGAAAATGAAGAGGAAGCACATCTGTTGGGAGTAATCGCCTGTTCCGTTCGCCAAAAAGGCATCGACAAAGTGTATAACAAAGTGGCCAAATGGAACAAGTGGAAGAACCATAAAAGCCTGATCACCTTCGTTTCAGGTTGCGTGCTGCCGGCAGACAGGGAAAAATTCCTGAAACTCTTTGATATGGTGTTTCCGATGAGTGAACTTCCCGAATTCCCTGAGATGATCCGGCAATACGGTATCGTTACACCAGCGGGTATTCAATCCCTCGATGCCGGTTTAAAGGAGATCAGGCTACCCAATGAAAATTCGATGAATCCTGCTGAATTCAAATTGGTGCCGGCTGGCATAACTGAAAAGCCCCTTCGAAAATCATCCGTTACCGAATCCAATAAAACCATTGGTGAATTCTGGCACATCCAACCCAAATATGGTTCCGGTTTTGAAGCCTATATTCCCATCCAGAATGGCTGCAATAAATTCTGCACCTTTTGTGCAGTTCCGTATACGCGTGGCAGGGAAGTTTCACGCCCATCTTCAGAAATACTCGATGAACTCAAACAATTGGTGAGCCAGGGATTCAAATCCATCACCCTCCTGGGTCAGAATGTGAATTCTTACGGCCTCGATAAAAAAGGAGAAGAGCTTTCATTTGCAGAACTGTTAAAAGAAATTGGTGAATTTGGCAATCAATCGGAGCACGACTTCTGGGTATATTTCACCTCGCCGCATCCGCGCGACATGGGTGATGATGTGCTGGAAGTGATTGCCAATTGCGATTGCCTTGCCAAACAGATTCATATCCCCGTGCAATCGGGCGACGACAAGGTGCTGGTGCGCATGAACAGGAAACACTCGATTGAAAAGTACCGCAGCATCATCCACAGCATCAAACGCTTGTTGCCGGAAGCAACCATTTTTACCGATATCATTGTGGGGTTCACCGGCGAGACGGACGAGGAGTTTGAAAATACCCGCAAGATCATGGAGGAGTTTACATACAATATGGCCTATATTGCGCAATACTCACCACGGCCGGGTGCTGCCAGTTCCCGCTGGGCCGATGATATTCCAAAAGAGATCAAAAGTAAACGCTACCATGCCTTAACAGGAGAATTGATGAAACATTCGCTGGCATATAACAAAGCCATGATCGGTAAATCCTTAAAAGTGTTGGTTCGCGGCGAAGACCGTAAAGAAGGCTATCTATCCGCTTTAACGGAAGGGAAGATCATTGTGCGATTTGCTTCGGAAGACACAAACCTGATCGGTCATTTTGTGCAGGTGAAAATCACCTCTGCCGTTGCTTTCTCTACTGAAGGAGAATTGTTGGAGGTATTATCGGAAATCAATGCATGAACAGGAGAATACTATGAAGAAAGTTGCATTTAAAACACTGGGTTGCCGGCTGAATCTTTATGAAACCGATGCCATTGCCGCCGAATTTGCCAAGCAGAATTACCAAGTAGTTGATTTTAATTCAGATGCAGATGTATTTGTCATCAATACCTGCACGGTAACCAACCAAAGCGACCAGAAATCAAGGCGGGTGATCAACCAGACCAGTAAATTGAATAAAGACGCCCTCACCATCGTTACAGGTTGTATGGCCACCCACTACAAAGAGAAGTTGAATGCCAATGGAAAAGTGGATTATGTGGTGGATAACGAACATAAAACCTCTGTACTTTCAGTGGTGGATGCCCATTTTAACGGCGAAACTGTGAATCCCGATCAGTTTGAAAAAGATGTGTTCAACTATGCACCTGCCGAAGAAACATTTCACACGCGTAGTTTTATCAAAATTCAGGATGGATGCGACAACTTCTGCACTTTTTGTATTGTTCCCAAAGTCCGTGGCCGGGCCATCAGCAGGCCTGCCTCAGCTATTTTTGACAACATCAAACAAGTGGTGGCATTCGGCTATAAAGAAATTGTATTGACCGGCGTAAATCTGGGGCGTTATAAATTTGAAAATTACGATTTCGAAAAACTGATAGAGGCCATTCTCGAAATTCCTGGTGATTTCAGGGTACGTATTTCATCCATCGAACCTGATGGGTACTCAGAAAGCTTTTTCAGGCTCTTCCAAAACTCTAAGCTAACACCCCATATGCATATTTGCCTGCAAAGCGGATCGGAAGATATTTTGTTAAAGATGCGACGGATGTACACGGCCAAAGAATTTGAACAAATTGCTGCCAAATTGAAAGCTGATTACCCGCAATTCAACCTGACAACAGATATTATCGTTGGATTTCCCGGGGAAACGGAAGAGGATTTCAAAAAGACAGCAGAACTGGCAAAAAAAATCGGGTTTGGGCATATTCATACATTCAAATATTCGGTGCGAAAAGGTACCCGAGCTGAAAGAATGCCTGAACAGATCACAAAGAAAACAAAGTCAGAAAGAAGTGAGATCATCCGTAAGCTGGCTGACGAAAATAAATACAATTACAGAAAAAGTTTTATCGGTAAAACCCAGCAGGTACTCGTTGAAAAAATAAATAAAAAAGGTTTTGCAACGGGTTATGGCGAGCATTACATCCCGGTGGTTATCGAATATACAGGACTAAAGAAGAATGAATTCTATAAAGTTAATATCACCGGCATTGAAGGTGGAGATGAACCTGTGCTTAGAGGAACAGTTTTAAAAACAGAGAATACATAAATTTATTTACAGGTCAATTTCTCTGAAAGATATTTTTACGCGAGCTTTCCTGTTGTGTATCTTAAATTGTGAAGGCTGATTTTTACCATAATCAGAAATATAGATAGCAGCCCGTGTAGCATTTCCCTTACGTTGTGATATTGAACGCACTTTACTGTCATCTGCCGCATGGAATGACATAGTATTTTCATATTGGACCACCATTTCCATCAGTTTTTCTTCAGGATGCTTATAGAAATGTTTTTGAGCACCGGCAGGAAATTTTGAAAACAGCAATTCAAAATCGGTTTGCAAGGCAGTCAGGATAAAATTGCGCTTCAGGCTTTCCATGATATAGTTTACACGGAATCCACCGGTATCCCGATCCATAGCTACTTCCACATCGAAATAGGTTAAGCCGATCTGCGACATAAAAACTACATGGTAGGTGTTCGTAGGTATAACTTTCTTTATGATGGTGATGCCTCCAAGTTCATTTCCAAACACTTCCAAATCCGTTACATAAGTGGCTTTCCGAAATGAAGAATCAAAAATATCAGGGATGCTGAGCGTAGTTGAAGATTTTTCAAGCCCTTTGTAATGATGGTATGTGCATGAAGTCGGGCCTGCGAAAAGTATTCCTAAGCCTAATATCAGGGAAGTAATCGACCGCTGACTGAAATGGCGTTTCATTATTTGGTGTTTTCAGTTTGAAATACCTGTGGTGGAATTTCATCGTTAAATACCTTATTGAAAAATTTAATGAGGGTAAAATCGTCTCCGGGTTCAATAAATTTTACCTGAGCAACCGAAATGTTGTTTTTATCAAAATAAATTTCAATCATTGAAAGCATATTGTTTACTTCCGGTTTAACCGGACTTAGCCTGACCAGGTAAAATGTTCCGTTCTCAAAATATGTACTTTCAAAATCGGGGTTATTCAAAAAGTCACCACTCACAGAAGTAATGATCATATGATTGATCTCTTTAAACATGCGGTTTGATTCGATGTCATATTCCTGAACTTTTTTGCCGTCTCTGATGGTGAATTTTCCATCAAATACGATAATGGCATAGTCGATGGGTGTTGTGTATTCCCACAGCACGCTGTTTTCTTTTTGAAAGATAAAGTGGCCTTCGCTAACCAAAACTTCTTCCAGCATCGTCAGGTGTTTCTCCTGAATAAAGTCACTTTTTATTGAGTGTGTTTCAGATGTATATGTCTTAATTTTTGTAACGAGGCTGTCTGTATTTTTTAATTCCTGAAAATCATCCCGTTGCAACCGGAATGATGAAAGTCCGGTAAGGATACCTATTAAGATAAGTGTTTTAAATAGTTTCATAGGCTTTTATATGTAAAAGTTTTTCGAGGCTGACCACTTGATAGCCGTTTTCTTGCAGCCAGGGCAGAAATGCTTTTAGAATAGGAATTACTTTATCCCTTGTATCGTGAAGAAGAATGATGGCGCCGGGATGCGTTTTTCTTTTAAGCCGTGAAATCACATACTCCTGGCTCCTGTTAGTATCAAACGACCTGATGCTCCACCCGATAGATATCAGATTGACATTGTTCACAGCGATTTTCAGCAATGGATTGGTCACACCAAAAGGCGGACGAAATAAATTGGTCATTTTTCCTATGGCATGATAAATACTGTTCCGTGTCTGGTTCAGTTCGTGGGTCATTTTTACGCTCGATTGTAAATCGAAAAGATGACCGTGGTGATAACTGTGGTTACCAATAATGTGGCCTCTTTTATCTGCTTCCTTTACGATTTCATTATGATCATCGACCTGTTTACCGATGCAAAAAAAAGTAGCTTTCATGGCATAATCATCCAACAAATTAAGCACTTCCGGTGTAATTTTAGGGTGTGGACCATCATCAAAGGTCAGGGCGATCTCTTTTTTACTTTTATTGCCCGAATTGAGCGACGTAAAGTAAAAATTCTGCCGGATGCTAAAAGCACCTATCGCGATCAACAAAACATACACGGCGATTAGAATGAGGTAAGCAAGAATCCCCACTGTATAATAGTTGCTGACTACAATGAGGGTTAAAATAGCAATGAAAAATAGTATGTTGAGGTTGCGGTAGTTAAGCATGCTGGTTTTTAATTGAAGATCACTTTTTACGCGTACATTTAAATAACGTATGGCTTACGCCGATATTTTCTACCATCTTATCGATATACAATCCTGAGGCTTCCACCAGTTTCACCATATCATTCGAGTGATACATTTGGCTGTTGCCATTGGCGATGGCAGTAAAGTACAAGGATGTGGCATGCAGGCTGTATGTCGATGCCTCAAATGCCTGCTTGTCCCAGTATGTTTCCAAAATATAGAGGGCACCATCATCGTCAAGTGCATTGTAGGCACGTTTTAATAAACCGGCAATTTCATCTTGTGAGAAACAATCCAGAAATTGGCTCATCCAAATGGCATCATAACCTGTAGGAAATGGGATGGAATTGTCAAGCAGGTTTAAGGC
>SWBW01004539.1_pt1 | contig 12155 bp, 8 predicted proteins | sample 4693041 | NCBI WGS metagenome assembly SWBW01 (sample SAMN10267271, study PRJNA491770) | bioreactor metagenome | isolation source: DHS bioreactor inoculated with marine methane seep sediment | place: Japan: Omine Ridge, Nankai Trough | collected 2006-05-06
TCCAACACGTCGAGGGTCAGGAGCACTGGGATGTCAGCCTCCTCTTCTGGCCCGACCCCGAGCCCATCCTGGCCCGGTCCGAGCCCATGATCAGCGGAAAGGTAGAGCCTTATGGGCTCCACGTCGCCTTCGAGGCGGGGCTGACCCATGATCCGGCCAAGCGGCAGTTCGTGGCCCGCTTCGACCCCCAAACCCGGGGCTTCTCCATCGACGCCGCGGCCGTGCTCGAGCAGCTGAGGCAGGCGGACGACGCTGGAGAGACCGTCTTCATCGGGGGATCGCCCATCCTGCTCTATCAGTCGCTCTATCGCTACGCCAAGGAGCAGGGGGTATCATCCTTCCACCTGGGGCAACGCTGCCACGTCCAGTTCGGGGCGGGGGGATGGTCGGGGCGGAAGGGCAGCATGGTCGGCGAGGGGCCGATCCCCAAGCAGGAGCTGATCCCGGGGCTCTGCCAGCTGCTGGGGCTGGAGTCCAGCCGGCAGGTGGCGGACATGTGGGGCTCCACCGAGACCTCCTTCGCCATGCCGGCCCACTTCTCGGATCAACGCGGCGACTTCCTGTTTCATGAGCTGCCCTGGGCCCGCGTCCTGCTGCGTGATCCCGAGACCCTGGAGCCGATCGCGGAGGCAGGACGCCCCGGCCTGCTGGAGGTGATCACACCCTACGGGGTCGACAGCTTCGCTGGTGCCGCCGTGCTGATCGACGACATCCTCGAGGAGGTGGAGGCCAAGGGGGATCCCGAGTGCGGGTTGGCTCGCCGGTCCTTCCACTTCGTCGGGCGGGCGCAGGGGGCCGAGGCCAAGGGCTGCGGGGTCATGGCCAGCGAGTGGGTCGAGGAAGGGTTGAGCTAGGAGCCAGAAGGTTCGTCGTCACCGGCGCCTGCCGACGGGGCCGGCGCCGGGGCGCCCTTGGGGCAAAGCAGACGCACGCCCCACTTGTCCATCAGCGTCGTGGTCAGCAGCAGATCCGAAAACGCCGCCAGGAGGACGACGGTGGCGCTGGTCAGGCCCAGGGCGAACAGACAGGGGATCGACGAGAGCATGAAGATGCCCAGGCCCGCTGCGATCAGCAGCGAGGTGAAGATGATCGGCGGACCGATCTCGGCCAGAGTCTCCTTCATCGCTTGATCGTGGCTCAGCCCGAGGCCCCGGCGCTCGCGCATGCCGGCGAAGAGGTGGATCGTATTGTCGAAGGTGATCCCCACGGCGATGGAGAGGAACATCACCGTCGTGGCCCGCAGCGTCGTCCCCATACCCACCATCACCGCCATGGCGATCGCCGTGGGGAGCAGGTTGGGCAGCAGCGACAGCAGCGACAGGCGGAGCGAGCGGAAGGCGATGCCCAGCATGATCGCGATGACCAGGAAGGCGGAGACGAAGCCAAACAACAGCTGGTTCACCGCCAGCGTCACGCCCCCATCGTAGGCTCGCATGAAGCCGGGGAACTCGACGTGATAGCCCCCGAGGAGCGCCTTGGCCTTCTTCTGCAGCGGCTCGAACAGCTCGGCGCGCCACTGATCTGTGGGTGTCTCCTTGACCATGATCCTCAGGTGGGTCGTTGCGTAGTCGTCGGTGAGGAAGTCGGCTCGGGTCGACGGGTCGAGGAGCGCCAGGTACTGCGAGATCAAGCCGCGGTCGTCGGGGATCTTGTCGAACTCGGGGCTCCCTCCGTTGAAGGCCTTGTGCATGTCGCGGATCAGGTCGGAGGGGGAGAGTGAGGTCTTGACGATCTTTTTCTTCTCCGCCCACTCGTCCAGCTGATTCAGGATCTTCATCAACTTCGGGTCCTTCATCGAGCCAGGCTTGCCCGTGACGGTGACCCCCGTGGAGAAGGCGCCGAGCAGGTGGTCAGCGACGAGGTTGATCCCCTCGATCCCCTCCATGTCCTGTGGGAGCTCCTTGAGGACGACCGTGCTGATCTTGGCCTGGGTGAAGAAGGTGACGGCGCTGGCGGCGAAGATGGCCACGCCCCCGACGATGATTACCCAGCGAAAGCGCCGGTTGAAGCGGCCCAGCCCCGTGAGGCCCGCTGCGAACAGCCTGGTGATCGGGCTCTTCCGCATGCGGTCCTTTTTGGGGGCAGGGAGCAAGCTGATCAGCGCGGGCATCCAGACGACGCTGCTGAAGAAGGCGACGAGCACGCCGAAGGCCAGCCCGATGCCGTACGTGCGCACCAGCGGGAGGCTGCCCACCGCGAAGCTGGCGAAGCCGATGGCCGTGGAGACGCTGGTGAGCAGACAGACCGGACCCATCCGTCGGATCGTCTTCTTCAGCGCCTCGTTGACATACTCGGGCCCCGCGCCCTGCTCCTCCTCGTAGAGCTTGTAGAACACGGCCATGACGAAGACGGAGTCCAGCAGGCCATAGACCATCAGGATCGTCGCCGTGCTGGAGGACATGATGTTGATCGAAAACCCCATGAACCCCATAAAACCGAAGGTCCACACCACGGTGACGATGACCTCCGCGAAGGCCAGCAAGACCCCCTGCCACGTGTCGACGGAGACCAGGACGTAGCGTCCGTCCCTGGAAACCAGGCGAGGGACGACCAGTCGGCTGGACAGCGCGGTCTTGCGCAGGCGCTCCAGGGTGACCCGGTCGGTGGGGACGTGGTCGAACAGGCGCCCGGTGATGACCTCGTCACCATGGCCCCGGGGTATGGTGTTGAGCGCCAGGCTCATGATCCGCCGGAACTGAGGCTTGCGCTTCAGCTTGCGAGAGATCTGTTGGATGTAGCGCAGCACCGGCGCGGTGAAGACGTCCTTCGTCTCGATGACCACGACGGCGAAGCCCCCGTCGTCGCCGAACTCCGCGTTGTAGCGGTTGAGCTCTTCGACGTCCTTGTTGCCGGGATAGTCGTAGAAGACCTTCATCTGGAAGGTCACCATGACGCGGCTGGCACCGACGCCGGCGACGGCTGTCAGCAGGCAGACGAGCACGACGACCCGCTTCGGATACCGGGTCGTTACCTCGGCCAGCCAGTCCATCAGTGTCTTCATCGGCGGTTCCGCAAGGTGGGCAGAAGCACAGTGGGCAGAAGCACAGTAGACTGATGCTACTACAACGAGAATTGTGATTCCATTGACTTGTCTGGTGTCTGCTCGGAGGTGGCGCCGCCGGGACAGGCCTGCTCAGCGGTTGCGCACCTCGGCCAGCCGCTGACCTGGCACGAACGGTTCTGCGCCGCCGGTGAAGACCTCGGCGTAGGCGCTGGCGACTCCGTCAAGGGTGTGAGGGTAGGCCGGCGCGTAGCCGAGATCGGCGCGCGCTGCGTCGATCGACAGCACCCGATGGGCTGACAGCACCCGCACCATGTCGACGATCAGTTGCGGCTCGCGACCGAGCAGCCGCGCACCGTGTTCACTGGCCCAAGCGTAGCTCATCGCCAGGGCACGCGGCAACCGCAGCGGCCGCTTGACCCCGAACAACCCAGCGACGTGATCGAACAGCGCCCCCTGGGTCAGCTGGCTGTCGCCCGAGCAGACGTTGAAGCAGCGTCCGACGACCCCCTGCTCGATGGCCAGACGGGCGGCCTGCACGACGTCGTCGATGTGCACCAGCCCGAACCGGTTACGACCGTTGCAGGGGAGCGGCAGCGCGCCGCGGCGGATCGGATCGAGGATGATCCAATCGAAGCTCGAGCCGGCGCCACCGTAGATCTGGCTGATTCGCAGCACCAGCCAGGGCAGGCCCGACGACTGCAGCATGCGCTCGGCGCGCAGCTTGTTCTGGCCGTGCAAGGTATCCGGGTGGCACGGGTAGCCCTCGTCGGCGACGTCATGCAAGGTGTTGTTGGCCAGCACCAGGCAGCTCGACAGGTCGATCATCTGCGTCAACCGATCGCAGCGACGCGCCAGCTCCAACGCCTCGGTCATCGCCCGCAGCGTCAAGCTCTCCTGATCGGGCGGCTCGAGAAACGAGCACACGCCATGCACGATCACCTCGATCTCGTTGCCGGCCAGTTGCGTGGCGAGATCCCCTGGCTGGGCCAGATCGGCCGCCACCAGCTCGACGCCGGCGGCGCGGAGCTCGGCTAGCCGCCCCTCACGCGATGTCCCCTGCCCCTGGCCGCGCGCCACCACCCGAACGTGGTGGTTGTGCGCCGCCAACTCGAGCGCCAGGTGCGATCCTACGTACCCTGTCCCGCCTGTGATGAGGATCGATTTGGTCATGCCGGTGTCCCGGTTGGGAGCATAGCCCGGAATGGGCTGGGATCGAGGGCATCCACCTGCTACGGAGCTACCGTCGGCACCTCGACCTGAAGACGCTAGTACACCATTCGGATCTTGATCGCCCGGTCACCCGCCTTCACCGTGAACTTGGCGCTCTTGAAGCTCGGTGCGCCGACGGTTGGCCTGGGGTTCCGCGAGGCGCCATAGCCCTCTTTGGGTATGCCGAGGAAGTTGGTGTCCATCTTGCCATTGCCGTTCTCGTCGTGAACAACCGCGATGGCCCAGGCGCCCGGCGTGATGTTGTTGAACTTGTACGTCGCCTTTCGGCCCTTGATCTTGGTCTTCCCCCGCTTTGCCGCCTTGTTGAACTTCTCGGGGAAGCCGTTGCCGCTTCTGAACAGCGCGATCAGCACCTGGCCGCTGTTGTTCTTGAAGTGGGACAGCTGGGCCGTGATTGTTGCGCCCTTCTTGGGCGCCGCGCCCTTCTTGGGCCCCGCCCACGTGGTGCCGATGAGCACCAGGACCGACAGCACCCCCGCCGCGACTGGCCAGCGGCGCGCCAAGGCTCGTGACATATCCATCTCCTTTGTGTCGCTACACGCCGAGGTTAACAGCGGCGTCTGATACGGAGCAAGCGGGCCAGCGCCAGATTTCCTTGACTATCTGCACCTGCCAACCAAAAATCCCTCTAGATCCTAGCACAGTAGGCTGATTCACCCGCAACCGGTGCCTCTCTGCCCACGGGTATGTCCTCAGGCATCTTTGGAGCGACCCATGATGGATTCGATTGATTCAATCGAGCGGCGATGTCGTGTCATCTTTCTGGTGCTGCCCCTGCTGCTTGGAGCAGGCTGCGCGGAGACGATCGACGTCGCCCCCGGCCCCGGCCAGCTGACCATGGCGATCTTCGACTTCTCGACGACGCCGCCCCAGCTGCCCTTCCCCACGGACCTGCTGATGGACCGGGCCACCGGGCTGGTCAGCATACCGCCGGGGGGCCCGACGCAGCCCAAGGCGCCGGCCTACCTCGAGGCCTTCCTCAACACGCTCAACGGCTTCCCGGCCATGATCCCGGGGGAGGTCCACTTCTCCGGCGAGCTGGACAAAAGCACGGTGACCGCCACCAACATCGTCGTGCTGGAGACGGATCCAACCGACCCGACCAAGGTCACGCCCGTGACCGGCGCGACCTTTGACTACAAGACCGAGGCCAAGGGGACCTCCGTGGTCCGGATCTACCCGCCGGGAGGGATGGCCTGGAAGCGAGGCGCCCGCTACCTGGTCTACGTCGTCGGTGGGGCCAAGGGGCTCAAAGACAAGGCCGGCAAGCCGGTCTACCGCTCGCCCTTCTTTGAGATGGCCGCGGGCGCGAACCCGCTGTGCGACTGGGACAAGGACCGCTCCTGGGACGCGAGCAGCATGACCTGCGCCACCACGGCGCCCGGCGGCAAGGCCAGCGGGTGCTGCACCTTCAACTACAACGGGATGATCGATTCGTCGACCCGCAAGGAAGTCCGGGCGGCGAACCCCGACCTCTCCCTGGCGGACGTGGAGGCGCTGGCCAAGCGGACCGTCCTCGAGCGGGTGACCCAGTTCGAGAGCATGCGCCAGAGCTTCGGGCAGCTGCTGGACCTGGCCGGCAAGTTCAAGATCGCCCGGGACGACGTCGCCGTGCTCTGGAGCTTCAAGATCCAGGACATGAATCAGGCGGTCTTCAACCCCACGACCACGCCGCCCCAGGGCCCCTTCCCCACGGACATGCTCCTCAACCGCAAGACCGGGTTGCTCGACCTCCCCAAGGACCCCAGCGCCAGCAAGGCCGAGCAGGCGTTCAACGCCTACCTGCGCACCCTGAACGGCTTCCCCATGGGCTTCCCGGGCATCATCGAGTTCACCAGAGCCCTGGACAAGACCAGCACGGACAAGGGCGCCCTGATCTTCGCCATCGACCGGACCAGCACTCCGCCCAAGGCCACCAAGGTCGACAACGTGGTCGTGAGCTACAACGAGGCCAAAAACCAGCTGGTGGTCGCTGGCCGGGGCGGGCTGAAGCACGCCACCACCCACGTGATGGTTGCGCTGGGGGGCACGAGCGGCCTCAAGAACAAGACGACCACCTTCACCGCCTCTCCGGCCCGTACGGCCTTCATGCACCTGGCGCTGAGCCCACATGCCCTGTGCGACCAATTCGACGCGACCACGGCGAGCTGCGGCGGCAATCCCACGGTCAACGTCTTCGTCGACGCGCCGACGGGCGCGCCCAGTGGGCTGACCGCCAAGCAGCAGGCCGCGATGTTCGAGTCGGTGCGCTTGATCTACGACCCGCTGGTCAAGGCGATCCTCGCGGCGGACAGCAGCCTCAAGCGTGAGGATATCCGCTCGCTGACCTCCTGGACCACCACCTCCATGACCATGATCAACATCGATCCGGAGAACGGCCAGCTGCCCTACCCCAGCGACCTGATGCTGGACCCCAAGACGGGCAAGGTCAGCATCCCGGCGACGCCGGGCGAGAGCCCGGGGCAGAAGGCGCTGCGCGAGGGCCTGAACACCCTGGACGGCTTCACCACCCAGGGCACCTTCTTCGTGCCGGTGGCCGGCAAGCTGGACGCGGCCTCGATCACCGCGGCCAACGCGGTGCTGACCCTGAACGTCCAAAACATAATCCCCGGCCCGGCGCCGATGACCGTGGCCGTGGACAACACGGCCGGGGCGATCACCTTCACGCCGCTGGCCCCGCTCAAAGAGAAGAACCGCTACGGCATGGTCCTGACCTCCAAGCGCAAGGACGGCAGCCTGACCTCCCAGGGCGGGCTCAAGGACGACAAGGGGAACTACGTCGTCCCCTCGCCCTCCACGGTGCTGCTGCGCGGCGCTGACCCGGTCTACGACACCACAACGAAGAAGAGCCTGGTGAGCATGCTGGACGACGCCACGGCGGCCCAGATCGAGGCGGGGCGCCTGCAGGCCAAGCCGATGTTCGACGGCCTGAAGATGATGGGGATCCAGCCCGAGGACGTCGTCGGGGCCTGGAGCATGACCACCATGAGCATCACCGAGGCGATGACCCAGCTCCGGGCCCTGCCCTACAGCGCCCTGGCCAAGGCGGACCTGGGCAAGCCCAAGCTGGTGGGGGCCCTGGACAAGACCCTGGCCTCCTGGCCCAAGACCACCCTGGAGGCGCCCAAGACGAGCGTGGCGGGCATCGTGGCCAGCGGGAAGTACAGCTCCTGGTGGGCCATCGACCCCGCCAGCGGCGTCTTTGGCGACCCCACCAAGGGCAAGCAGGTGGACGTGCCGTTTCAGCTGACCGTGCCCAGCGGCACGGCGCCCGCCACGGGCTGGCCCGTGGTGATCTACGTCCATGGGATCTACCAGAGCAAGGCTGAGGCCCTGGCCCTGGCCAGCGCCAACGCGGTCAAGGGGCTGGCCACCCTCAGCTTCGACATGCCCTACCACGGCGCCAGGTCCTGGTGCGTCAAGGACGAGGAGTGCGACGCAGGAGGGACCTGCACCGTTGCCACCGGCACGTGCTCGACCAAGCTGGCCGACAAGGACAGCGACGGGTTCGTGGACGCCTCGGGCAACGACAAGTTCTTGAACCTCCAAAACCCCTTCGCCATCCGCGACAACCTGCGGCAGGCGGTGATCGACGCCTCGGCGCTGCTGCGGGCCGTGCTGCTCGGCGGGGCCAGCGGGATCACCGGTGGGCCAGTGAAGCTCGACCCGGCCAAGGTGACCATCGCGGGCTACTCCACCGGCGCCATCGTCGCCACGGCCTGGCTGGCCGTGGAGGGCAGCACCGTGCGCGGCGCCCTCAACGCGCCGGGCCTGCGGCTGGCCGAGATGATCCTGGGCCCCAACGGCGGCAAGCGCTGGGAGACGCTGCGCAAGGCCACCTTCAAGGCCCAGGGGATCACCGAGGGCTCCATCGAGGCCCTGCGCTTCGTGACCACCTTCGCCTGGATCCTCGAGCCCGCCGACGCCGGCAACTTCGCACGCCACATCAAGAAGGTGCAGCTCCCCGACCTGCTCAAGGCGGCCGGGGCGAAGGTCCCGGCCAAGGCCGTGATCCTCCAGCAGGCCGAAAAGGATGAGAGCGTCCCGCAGAGCTTCAGCGACGCCCTGGCCAAGGAGATCGGGGTGGTCAGCACCAAGACCCTCTTCACGGGGCAGGGGCACGATATGTTCATGGCCGGCGATCCGGACCTGAAGGCGACCCAGGCCTGCCGGACGCAGATGGCGAACTTCCTCAAGGGTGGCGTGGTCTGCACGCCGGCGGTCTCGAGTGGCAAGTACACCGGACTGTGCAACTAGGGCCGGACAGAGGAGACGACGATGAAGACTACGCTATACATTTCTCTGATCAGCCTGAGCGTCCTGTTCCTTGGCACCCCGGCCTTCGGCAGCGGCCTGACCTCCAACCAGCACTCGGCCGGCCCCACGGGCATGGCCGGAGCCGTCACCGCCATCGCTGACACCCCGGCGGCCGGGTACTACAACCCGGCGGGCCTGGCGACCCAGACCGGGCTGAACTTCGAGGCCGGGTTCACCGCCAACGTCGCCATCGGCTCCTACCTGGGCGTCGCCCCCGGGACCAGCCAGGAGGTGCAGGTGGACGGAACCAAGCCGTTCTACCTCCCCAGCGCCCACGTGGGTTACCGCATCCACGACCGGGTGGCCGCCGGGTTCAGCTTCTATTTTCCCTACGGACTGGGAGCGGCGTGGCCAGATACGGTGGACGTGGGCGGCACGAAGGTCCCCTGGTGGGGGCGCGGCAGCTCCAAGAGCCTCGACCTCTTCACCTTCAGCCTCAACCCCAACGTCGCGGTGAAGCTGCACGAGCGGGTCTACGTCGGCGGCGGCGTGACCGTGACGAAGGGGGTCATGACGATGGAGCGGGCCCTGACCATGTCGAGCCAGGCAACCGACGACCTCGACATGAAGTTCTCCGGCGAGGGCTGGGCCGTGGGCGGGACCGCGGGCCTGCTGGTCAAGGTGCTCCCCGAGCTGCTCAACGTTGGCGTAACCTACAGGAGCGCGTTGAACCTGACGCTCGAGGGCCAGGTGGGCTTCACCCAGGAGGGTTCGGCGGATAAGATCTCACCCTCGCTGCGCACCATGGCGGCGGACGGCGACGCCGAGGCTGACCTGCCCCTGCCCCACGCCTTCTCCTTCGGGGTGGCCGTCTTTCCCATCGAAGCTTTGACCGTGGGCCTCGGCCTCGACTTCCAGATGTGGACCAGCTACGAGAGCCTGGAGATTCGGTTCCCCGACAACCCCGCCCTGAACGTCTCCGAGCCCAAGGCCTGGCAGAACACCCTCAGCGTCCGCGCCGGCCTCGAGTACAAGGTCCTGCCGAACCTGCCCCTGCGGGCCGGCTTCATCTGGGAGCAGGGTCCAGTGCCAGACGTCACCCGTGGCCCGGACGCTCCGCTCAGCGACCGCTACGTGGCCACCGCGGGGGGGGGGGCTACGCGTTTTCGGACTTCCGCGTGGACGTGGCCTACCAGTTCATGACCACCGGGTTCGCGCAGGCGGCCGACGGGGCCGCCCTCGACGGGTCCTTTCGTCTGCGGATGCACGTCGCCAGCATCTCTTTGGGCTACTCGCTGGACATCTGAGCGGCGGCCCTGGCCCAGCAGCTCAGCCGGCAGGGGCTGGCGGTCCTGCGCTACGACAAGCGCGCCTGCGCCCCCTGCTACCGCCCGCGCCGCTTCAACCCCCGGACCTTCAACTTCGCTGAAGACCTACGAGGTGCAGGCCGCGTGCACCACCGCGGTGTTCCGCGCCCTGCGCTGCCCGCTGATGCCGATCCAGGGCACCGTGGACCGCAACATCGATCCGGCGGTGATCAGCGGGCTGCGCCCTTCGACCCGGGGGTGGAGGCGTTAATTGGACGCTTTCTGCGCTCGGTCAAGCGACCGCACTAGAACGCCCGCGCAGGTGCCCCAAAAACCCACCACCAACTCTGGCTTGACCATGCCCCAGGATACCGGTCCCTTGCAGCGCACCCAAAAAAAGGCGCAACCCTGGCGGGTCCCGATCCGATAACCGGACACACGTCAGCCAGGAGAAACAAAAATGTTCAAGAATCCAGTCGTTTCCAGCTTCACCGCCCTCCTCAGCATCGCTGCCTTCGCCGCCCTGACCGGATGCAGCACCACCTACACAACCATCCGTGAAGACCGCAAGCTGGCCCGCTTCCAGGTCAGCAACGATGACCCGGGCGCTACGATCTACGTCAACAACAAGCCCCAGTCCCGCACCCCGGGCTACGTCTCGATGGCCTACACCCAGCGCGAGCGCCAGATCAACGCGGGCAAGTCCCGCACGGGCAAGGCGCTGCTGATCACCGGGCTGGTGGGCCTGGCCGCCGGGGTGGCCATGACCATCGGCGGCCTCGCCGCGGTACCGGACGACGACGACAGGGGCGGCAGTCCGGCGGTGGCTGCAACCGGGCTGATCCTCGGACCCATGAGCGCGATCTACGGCATAATCGGCGCCGGCATGGGCGGCTACATGATCGGCAGCACCCCCGACTACCCCAACGAGGTGGAGACCAGCCCCAACACGATGGTGATCGGGCTCAAGGGACGCGACGGCGCCATCCGCGAGGCCAGCATCTCCAACGTCGATCCCCAGGACAAGCTGCCCAGCTTCGACGGGGTCCGCCAGGTGCACTACTCGGCGACCCAGGGCCGCTGGAGCGCGCCGACGCTGCCGGTGACGCTGAAGCTGGTGGACAAGACGCCCCGGCGCCGCGCTCGCCCGCTGCGGCGCCCGCGCACGGTGTCATCGTTTCACGGCGCTCTGCCCCCGGGCGTGGCGCAGCCCGCCGCCCCTTCATCCCGATAGCACTATCTTGTAGTCCCGTCGCCTCTCCACGCCCAAGCCCGCGATCCTCGTCTTCCTGGCCGATCTCTCGGCAGCTCCTCGGTCATCTACCCGGGCTCTCCCTCGCGTGCAGGATAGTTACACGCCCCCCCTCACAATCTGTGCTGATTCAAGTTCAGAGGGGAGGCACCATGCGCAAGAAGAGAGATGCAAAGAGACGACGACGCAACCGCAGCAAGCGCCTCAAGTGGCCCAGGCAGAGCGCCTTCTCCTGGCGCACCCACGGCGGCCAGCGACGCGGCGCCGGACGCAAACCCGCGGGGCGGCGGGCCGGCGTGCCCCACCGCTCGCGGGGCGAGGTCCGGCTCACCACGCCAGTACACGTGGGCCTCAAGGTCGCGGCGGATATCAGCAACCTGCGGCACCCCGACCTCTTCGGTCCGCTGCGCGAGGCGATCTACGCGGGCTCGAACCGGAACGGGATGCGCATCATCCACTTTTCGGTCATCGAGGACCATTTGCACTTCATCGTCGAAGCGGACGGTGTGGCAGCGCTGGCTCGTGGGATGCAGGGTCTGGCCGTGCGGCTGGCCAAGCGGATCAACAAGGTGCTGGGGCGGCGGGGCCAGGTCTTCGTCGATCGCTACTTCTCCCGGTTGCTCTGCACGCCTTCCGAGGTGCGGTCGTGTCTGGCCTACGTATTGAAGAACAAGCTGCGACACAACAGGCAGCGCGGCATCGTGCACGGATCGTGCTGGGTGGACTACTGCTCGTCCGGGGAGCGCTTCACCGGCTGGAAGGGGATCGAGGTGACCTTGCCCGCCGACGCGCTGCCCATCGGTCGTCCGCGCTGCCACCTGTTGCGCAAGGGCTGGAAGTACCCGCGAGGGGTGTTCGCTGGCGGGCTCGATGCCGGCCAGGCACCAGGTGGCCAGAGGCGAATGAGACGTGGTGCGTCCCAAACTTGATTGAGCACAGAACCAGATGGGCGCGGTGGGACGGCCCGTCTATCGAGATCCCCTCAGGGCACCTCCACCACGTCGAAGAGCGTGTCGATGAACCCGCCCAGCGTCACGCCGTCCTTTGCGGCGCGGTCGCTCAGTAGCACGCGATCGCAGAGGATGGCGGTCCCGACCTTCAGGAT
>SWBW01009166.1_pt2 | contig 12155 bp, 7 predicted proteins | sample 4693041 | NCBI WGS metagenome assembly SWBW01 (sample SAMN10267271, study PRJNA491770) | bioreactor metagenome | isolation source: DHS bioreactor inoculated with marine methane seep sediment | place: Japan: Omine Ridge, Nankai Trough | collected 2006-05-06
TTTTTCCGATTTCTGGTTGTTCAGATCGCTGAGCAACTGCTCTTTGGTTTTCATTAATTGCTTTATTTCTTCTGCTTCATTTCTTATGAATTCACTCAGCTGATCAAGGTATCGTAATCGTTGGTAAGCTTGGTTTAAATCGTCGGCCGAAAAAAGGTAGATGAGTCTGTCGTAAGCATTTTTATGTTTAAACGCGAAGTAGGCCAGTTTTGCATATTCCTGTTTTAAAGCCGTGAGCTCCCGATCAAGGTACACAATACTTCTGTCAGTGGTTTCAATATCCCCATCCAATACATACATTTCGCTTTTCAGCGTAGCCACCAACTCGCTTCGTTTATTTATTTTAGTGTTCAGCAGGCTTAATTCGTACAAATTGTTTTTCTTTGAATCCTGCGTTTGTTGAATCAGCTTGTTCGTATACGAAATTTCCGATTCAAGCTGTTTTCGCTTTTCTTCCAGCTGCTGGCGGGTTTGCTGAGATATAAGAGGCAGACTAACCGAGATTAGTATAAGGAGCATGCCATATTTTAATAGGGAAATGCGCATTTTATTGAGGGCTTGTGATAAGCTCATCATATTTCCGTGGAATGGCAAAAGGAAATCTTAAAGGCTCGTTGATCTCTGTTTTCCCAAACCGTATATTTATATCAATGGGTGTGGCAGCCGATATGTTAATTTGTATTTCTTCAGGTAATAAAATACCATCAACTTCCTGATAGTTTAGATACATGACCTCCAGTTTTCTGTTATCGTCACCCAGTTCTTTCAGTTCTACTTTGTTAATTTTAAAATTATCAGGATTGAGCCAGATATTTTGCACCAGCATTTTCGAACTTACTTCATCTGTTTTTAAATATTTTCGGATTTTTCGTCTTTCCTGTATGGTGATACGATAAAGTCCTCCATCAATAGAAGCCCTGAATTTATTAATGTCATATTGTGTTAATTCGTTACCCAGAATCATCGCTTCGAGTATGGAATAGTCGAGTGAAGTATTCAATAAGCTGTCAATCAGATTGTATTCTCCGGTAAAATTTGTTTATTTAGCCGGTTGATGAATTTTACCGAATCGTTGCTTAATAATATTCTGGCCGCCTCTATTCCCAACGCTGGCGATAGTGATATCCAGGTTAAACTATCTTTTTTAATCCTGAACTGGCCTCTTAAATCCGTTTTCTTCTTTCCCTGGTAATAAACCACATTAAACTTTGCACTTAAATATGAGAAATCAACCTGGTTTTCGAGCATTTTTTTGTACAGATAATCGAAACCATATTCTTTGAGTGGCCTTTTTAATGCAGAGCGTGTAGACCTGCAAGAGGAAACCAGCAGGATTGCGACAAAAAATACAAGTATTACAGAAAGTCGCTTATTCATATAATTTTTTGTCGTTTACTTTTTTCTGTAACAAATCTGAATAATCATCTTTGTTCAGCGCTCGTTTCCAATATTCAAGCGCTTCTTCTTTTTTATTTAGCTGATAAAGTATATCTCCATAATGCTCCAATACCACACCACTTGATTCTCCGCCATTATTATATGCCTTTTTGATCCATTCATATGCCTCTTCAAATTTCATCAGTTTATATAAAACCCAGGCGTAGGTATCCAGATTATTTTGATTATAGGGGTCTAATTCTACCGATAATTTGGCCATTTTTTCAGCTTTTTCGAGTTGCTCAGAACGCAGTGACAGGTAATAGGCATAATTATTCAGCACCAGGGCGTTTTTTGGGTTCATGGCCAACACTTTATCATAGGCCGCATAGGATGCTTTATGGTCTCCCAACTCATTGTAGGTATCGCCCAGTGAGTTATAAAATTGCTCGAGCAGGGCATTATTATTTACCACATAATCTTTTCCTGACTCAAGATAGGCTTTTGCCTTCACATAATCCTTAAGCTGAAAGCTGCTGATGCCTGCAAACAAATAGGGTAAAGGATAGTTAGGAAAATAATCGATGGCTTCTTCCGAATCGGCTAGCAGGTCGGTATAATCTTCCAAATACAGATCGCAAAAGAGCAGTTGCTCCCAAATCACATATTTTTTAGCACTTTCATCCAGCACCCGCCTTAAAATGTCGCGAGCCCCGGCATATTCCTCATTTTCATATAACATGGAAGCATAAAAGGTTTCAGCCAGCACTTCCTCAGGATGGGTTTTCTTCAGTATTTGTGACAATTCAAGAGCCTGCTTTTTCTGTTCTTCATCAAGGTTGCCGGTATAATATGCGATCAGAATGTTGATTTTAGTATCAAGCTGTAAATCAGGATTTGCAAGACCTATCTTCAGTTCTTCAAATGCTTTCTCAGTATCCCCGTTCTTTTTATAATAATCGGCAAGAGAAATATGTACATAAGGATCATTGGGGTTTAATTCAACGATTTTTTCGTACGCTTCAATTGCTTTCTCATTCATATTGTTTCTTGAACAATACTCGGCAAGCAAAGCATAGTATCGGGGCTCATCGGGGTTTATTTCTATAAGCTTTTCGTATTCTTTAACACCTGATTCTTTATCCCCAATTTTATCATAGAGCTGCACCTTTTGACTGGTGAGTGATTCATTTATCCCGGTTATTTCTTCAATCCTGTCATATACCCCGATTGACTTTTTATAGTCAGAAGTATAATTATAGGCAAAAGCCAGTTCGCTTAAAAAATTAAAATCATTCGGATACTGTTCAACCAAATCTTCATAAATAGAAATATACTCTTTATATTTTTCATTCGCTTTCGCGATATTGGCGTAAAGTACTTTATACCATTTATTGTCAGGGTCAAGCCCGATCGCTTCCCTGGCTATATCCAGGGCTTCATCTTTTCTGCTAATTGAGAAAAGGATTCTTGCTTTTTCATATAAAATGGCTGGATCGGAAGGGTTAAGGGCAAGCGCTTCATTTAACAAATCAAGAGCCACAGTAGTTTTCCCAAGCTCTTTCTGAATGATTGCTTTTGAAAACAAATCAGTAGCTTCATATCGCTCTTTTTCGGTGGGTTTTCCCTGGTTTTTCTTGTCGCGTTTTTGTGCAAAGGATGCACCCTGCAGCAATAAAAAAATCAAAAGATATATGATCGAAAGTCGTTTTTTCATAAATGTTTTACTTCTTATTTATGGCCTGTATGGCCAAATCCGCCAGCACCCCGTTTTGTTTCGCTTAATATCTCCACTTCTTCCAGTTGTGCCTGCACATGAGCCGAAATAACCATTTGGGCAATTCGTTCTCCATCTTGTATTTCAAACGGCTGGTCTGATAAATTCACTAATATTATCTTAATCTCTCCCCGATAATCGGCATCAATAGTGCCCGGTGAATTTAAAACACCAATACCATGTTTAAATGCCAGGCCGCTTCGTGGACGCACCTGCGCTTCATAACCTACAGGAATCTCCATAAACAGACCGGTTGGTACCAATACTCTTTGCAGGGGTGATAAAGTTATGGGTTCATCCAGGTTTGCTCTTAAGTCCATTCCTGCGGAAGCCACTGTTTCATATTCGGGGAGCGTATGCTTCGATTTGTTCACTATTCGTACCTGCATCTGTTTAATTTTCAGAATATTTATTCAAAAAAACTATAAGCTGGCAAAAATAACGAAAATAAAAACAGATTGCGGACAGTTGTAAAGGTCTTGTAGCTTTTTTTAAGATCTTAGTAGTCTCCTTTCATTAATGAACGCGATACCGGCATAGCTGATAAAAAGCAACGAATTGATCAGAAACAGGATGTAGCTGTTATCAACTTGGATGGATCTTGATATGTAATAGACAAGCCCGGCAAGTGCTGTATAAAGCAATATTTTTTTGACCTGGTACTGCACTTTATAAATTTTTCTGCCCCAAAAATAGGATATGAGCATCATGGAAAGGTAGCAAAAGAAATTGGCCCAGGCAGACCCAACAAAGCCGTATTTCGGAATTAATACAATATTTAAGACGATAGTTATCAAAGCCCCAAAAATCGCAATAGCGGCGCCGTAAAGCGTTTTATTGGTTAACTTATACCATACCGACAGGTTGTAAAATACCCCTAAAAATAATTTTGCAGCCAATACGATGGGAACAATCATCAAACCCGACCAAAATGCGGGGCCTATGAAATATTTAAATAAATCCATGAAAAGCGTAATGCCTAAAAAGATGATAAGTGTAAATATCACGAAATAGGTCATTACACGGCTGTACGTTTCTTTGGCATTTTTTTTATCCGATTCGGCAAAAAAGAAAGGTTCTGCTGCATAACGAAACATCTGGATAAACAGGGTCATCAAAATAGCAAGCTTATAATTGGCACCATAAATACCTATTTGTGCCTGTGCCGTATCCTGATCCGGCAGAAAATACTTTAACAAGATTTTATCCGACACTTCATTGATCATCCCCGCAAATCCTATGATGAGTATGGGCAGACTATATGCCAGCATTTTACGAAGCAATAATTTGTCGACCCTGATTTTAAACACTTTCAGCTCAGGAATTAACAGGAGCAGGGATGCCAAGGTACTGACCAGGTTCGCTATGAAAACGAAAACAATAAGTTGGCTATCTTTATAAACCGGAAGTTCCTGAACCCTTTCACCAAATATTTTAGGAATGATCAACAGGAATAAGAAATTCAGGAATATATTTACAATGACACTGGTGATCTTTATAAATGAAAACCTTTTTGCCTTGTTCTTGTATCGCAAATAAGCGAAAGGAAGGGATGTGAAGGCGTCAATAGCCACAATAAATGCTAACAGAATGATATACTCACTATTTCCCTGATATTGAATAGCAGTTGCAATATATCCCAAACAGAGCATAACAATTACTATGAATACAAGTGAGGTAATCAGCAATGAAGTTGTAGCTGTATTGAATACTTTATTGGCATCTTTTTCCTGATTTGCATACCTGAAAAAGGCAGTTTCCATTCCGTATGTTAAAACCACCATTACGATAGCCACCCAGGCATATAATTCTGTTATCTGACCATAAGCACTTTCATCGAATATTCTTGTATAGAACGGCACCAGGAAGTAGTTCAAAAGCCTTGGTACTATCGTGCCCAGGCCATACACCGCAGTTTCACCTGCCAGTCGCTTGATGGGGTTTTGTGCCATGAATTACTTTGTTCAAAAATAGAGAATATATTCTCTTGATTAATAACTAAAGGTAGATGTATGTGATGTTTATTTTAACACATCAGCAAGGTTGAACTTTAAAAAGAAGACGGTACCTTTCTCTGATGATTCAAATGAAATGCTACCCCCTGTTTCATTCATAATGTTTTTTACAATAGCCAGCCCTAAGCCCGTCCCTCCGGATTTTGTGGTAAAATAAGGTTGAAATATTTTATTTTTAATCGATTTATCTATCCCCTTTCCGTTATCCGCTATCTGTACTTCAATGTAAATATCAGACCGGGTGATTGATATTTCAATTTTTCCCTGGGTTTTATTTTCAACTGATTGCACTGCGTTCTTGAGCAGGTTATTAAATACCCTGATCAAATCTTTTTCAATGGCTTTTGTAAAATACTCATCTTCATCATGAAAAACGTTGAATGTAATATGTGTATCGTTTTTAAATAATGCTACGGTTGATTTTATCACTCCCAGGAGCTCGACTTTATCCATTTTCCTGATGTTGGATTTGGCGAAATCCGCAAACATTTCCGCTACTTTATCCAGGGTGTCAATTTGCTGAATCAACGATTTACTGATGGTTGTTATTTTATCCTGAAGATCCGGATCATTTTCATTGTAAGCCTTTTCAAGATACTGAATATTGAGTTTCATTGGCGTAAGCGGGTTTTTAATTTCGTGGGCAATTTGTCTTGCCACTTCGCGCCAGGCACTTTCTCGCTCCGAGTGCTTTAACAATTCGGCACTTTGCTCTAGTTTATCCACCATCTGGTTGTATTCTTTAATAAGCAAACCAATTTCATCATCCCCCGCCCAATCGATTCGTTCATTTTGCTCATCAATTCTGATTTCGGATAAACTTTGCTGTAACACAACGAGGGGTTTGGTAAGTAATTTGGATATCAGTAAGGCGATAAAGGTACCGAGAATACCAGCCATAACAAACAAGTTTAAAAAGGAAAAAATCATCAGGTAATACGACTTCTTAACTTCAGTTTGTCTGGCAAAATAAGGCAGGTTTACAATGCCAATAGGCTCGTTATCTCCAAGATTTAAAGGCACATAAGATGAATAATAGACAAGTTCCCCTATTTTTTCTTCGGCCGTGTAAAAGAGTTTATTGTCCACGTTTATCTCCTCAAATGCAAGCGGGTTAATACGCTCAGATAGCAGGCCCTTTCTGAAAATTTCGGGCCGCGAACTTGCTACCAGTTTTCCTGAGGGATCATACACATTAATATCGGAAAAAAAGACCAGCGAAAATTTTCGCAATAAAGGTTGCAATTCTTCTGTTGGAAACTCTTCGAAAGTAGTGATAGATCCTAATTTATGTTGTAATTCAATAAGCACGGAATATGTTTTCTCGTTTAATTGCGTAACCAATCTCTCTTTGTTGCTATTTTCTGCATAGTAGGTTGTGATGATGGCGATAATCAATATCGTAACGGAAATGGTGCCGATAAAAAACACCTGTAAACGTGTTCTGAAACTTAGCGCGAAATAAGATAATGCCTGCCTGCTAAAAAACGTTAGAAATACAATCGTGGCCACTAATCCCAATAATAGAAACAGGGTGGAAAAAGTAGCCATTTGTTCAGACATAGCCGCCACTGGCCTGCTGATAATAAGGGTGTCACCTCCGGTAGTTCTCAATTTAAAATGTCGATATTCCGAATAATTATAAAACTTATCGGAAGGAAGTTCCCGTATTGATGAATAATCGGTATAATATGCGAAATCACCAAACTTATACACCAGCTTATCATTGCTGTATTTGGCGAATGCATAACCCGATAAATCATACGCCAGGGTTTTATTATCCACAAGCAATTCAGGGTATCCCAAACCTTCGGGCACATAGGTAAAATAAAATTCCAAATACATGTTTATTTCCTCCTCCATCTGCTGTATCATATCATTTTCAATAAACCCGATATAATAAATACTCTCCGGCGTGCTGTTTTGTAAATAGAGATTTGAAATGCCGGTTGAGTCGCCATAATCCTGAATTAAACCATTAAAATATGCATCACATCCTATGAGCATTCCTTCCGGTTGAATTTCTAAAAATTCATCTTCTGTGCACAAGGTCAGTTGTATATCATATTTACCTGATATATCTTTAAAATATCTCGCTTTCAGGTATTCATTAATGGCAAATTCTGGATTTTCTTTATAATTTTCCAAAATGAGATGCAGCACTGTATCAGATTTGATATTCGTTGCAAATTCAGAAAATATCCTTTCTAAATTCCCGTCATTTTTTTGTGCCAAATAATGGGCTGTTTTTTCCTGGTTAGCATCTTTAGCCTTATGAACCGACTCGTTGATAATAAGGGCATTGGCGGAAGCAAATACGATTAGGTATAACAAGTATTTTAAAAACTTTAAATTGGGCGTATCCTTCACAAATGAAGAAATGCTGATCAGTAAAAGGACATAACCAAGACTAGCTGCAATAATAACCGGATTATTTTTGATGATTAATAAAGAAAGGATAGCCAGAATAGCCAGAAAAAATATTGTATAAGCGAGACTTACCTGTCGGTTTGACGAATAATAATTGATAGAACGCACCATTAAAAATAAGACAACGTTCAATAAGATAATCACAATTACGGGCAGGACATCCGCATATCTGAATAATTGAATGCCAAGTGCCGGATTAATATTTAAAATGCCAATGATCCTACAAATTGTATAAAAAGCGCCAAGTGTTACAACCCACATCAAGCCTAAACCAAGCGCGTGTTTTGCATATGTATACTTGTTACTTGTGGATGTACTTTTATATTTTACGAGCTTGTTAAACCTGAATAATATACTAATAAAAACGATAGAGGTGAGGACCAAATCTCCAACTGAATTCATGCCTGCCATGATGTCAAATTCAGGCTCAAATAAAAATGATTGTTTTAAAACAGCAGGATAATTGAAATAGAAATCAGCTAGCCGCAAGAGAACAAGATCTGCTATGTAAATGACAAACGCGTACTTTCTTTTGGGAATGACAAATGAAAACAGTTTATATAAACTGCTGATCCATAATATGATAAAAACATAAGCGGCCACAAAAACAAAAAAGAGCCATAATACCAAATGCTGGCTATAGCCTGAATTTTTATTAAAGTTTAGGCCAATATGAGGATGTCCATTTTTGCCGGGAATAACATATTGCGCCTCGTTTAAATTATTGGAAAGTTGAAAATTATCTGTTGGGATAAATGCTGCGTTTGCAACTGATGGAAGAAACTTATTTAGAAAAGGGTATTCAGATTTTATCAGTTCAAACAAAAATATTTTCAAGTCGTTGTTTTGTTCAGCATGCACCAAATACCATCCGGTTTGTTCCTTTATAATTGTATCCAGTTTAGCAACTGATAAATCGGCTAATTGATTTTGTATATGGTTTGAATTCCAAAAAATTAATGAGTCCTTTATAAAAATCTGGGCAAAAATCCCTCCCGGATTTAACAACCTTTCAAGTGAAGGCCAATTTGAAGTTTGCGTATCCCCGATAATCTCCACTATTTTAAGCGAAGCTGATTCCAATTTTAATTGCTGGTCGGTAAGGTTTTTCTGGAAACTATCTTTTAACGTAGCTTCGGCGTAATATTGCCGTGCGCCATATTGCATCACATAAAATACTATAAGCAGGCTTATAGCACTTATCAAATAGAAATGAACCCGGTACTTATTGAACACTTTTTTCAAAATATGGCTTTTATCAGGTGGCTAATTAACAACCGTATTACGGACAACTAAAAGTAGTTATTTCCGCTTTACAACAAAAATCATACTCGAATAATTACCTGATCGCGATGCCTTCCTATTTGACCTGTATCCGTTTACGATCGCTTTTGGGTAGGATACTATGCCACTTTTCTGGTATTTTTCACTTAACAGGCTTACATAAAAGGCATCAAATTTCATTGGGTAAACGGCTTCAAGTTGGAGATCATGCTTTTCTATCAGCCTTGTAAGTGATTGTTTGCTAAAGTGATATAAATGCCGGGGCACATCGAGTGCAGCCCAGTACTTACCATAATAGCTGGCATCATACGAATCAATATTTGGCACGGCGATGAACAAATGAGCGCCCGGCTTTAATAAATCGCATAAACGTGCAATACGTTCATTCAAATCAACCACATGTTCGAGTACATGCCACATTGAAATGATATCGAATTTTTCGCTATCGAATTGCTGTAACTTATTTTCTGGATAAATATCAAGGCCATAATTTTCGATCGCAAAATTTCGGGCGTTGTCTGCCGGTTCAATACCTGTAGCTTTCCAATTTCTATCTTTAAAATACTTCAATAATTCGCCTGTACCACAGCCCACGTCCAAAATATGCCCCGCATTTTGATACTTTTTTACGATTTCAAATTTGTTTTTTATGTTTATATTCCTGATTTTCTGATAGATAGAGTCGTAAAGACTACTTTTTTTCAGGGTGTGTGAAGAATAGTCAGGAGAATCGTAATAGGATGCAAGGATGCTTTTTGATGGAATTGGATTTGTAAAAATGAATGAACAGGCTTCGCATTTGACAATATCGAAATTTTCCTGTGTTAGGAAAAAATCACTGGTTGAGATGAATAATGAGGTTTCACTATTTCCACAAACCGGACAATTTTCGATTTCATTCAATTTATTTTTTGTTTTGTGTTCCACGTGAAACATATTTAGCGGCTAATAAAAACAACAAGCACGTTTATATCAGATGGCGACACACCGCTAATGCGAGAAGCTTGTCCGATCGTAGCGGGTTTAATGCTACTAAGTTTTTGCCGTGCTTCAGTAGAAAGTGATTTTAAGCTATGATAATCAAAATCAGGTTTCAGTGGTAAACTTTCAAGGCCACCCAGTTTGTCAGCCAGTTCTTTCTCTTTGGAAATATAGCCCTCATATTTAATCTGGATTTCAGCCTGCTCTTTTACTTCATTATCGAGATTTTTTTCGTACAAGTAATTTTCCAGTCCCGGACTTATTTTTACTAAATGCTCCAGGGATATTTGAGGTCGTAACAAGAGATTGGCCAACTTTATTTTTTGCTTCAAAGCCGATGTACCTTGTTCCAACAAAATCTGGTTTGCTAGTTCAGGTTGTGCGCTTTCCTTGCCCAGAAATTTAATGAGTTCGTCGGCTTGTGCTTTCTTCTCCGTTACCCGGTCGTATCGTTCTTGCGAAGCCAGTCCTAACTCAAATGAACGAGGTGTCAGTCTGAGATCGGCATTATCCTGCCTCAATAAAATACGATATTCGGCTCTTGATGTGAACATCCGGTATGGCTCATCCACGCCTTTTGTAACCAGATCATCAATTAAAACACCGATGTATGATTCGTGACGCTTTAAAATAAATGGTTCTTTTTCATGTATTTTTAAATGCGCATTTATACCAGCCATGATACCTTGCGCGGCTGCTTCTTCGTATCCGGTGGTACCATTTATTTGTCCAGAAAAATATAAATTTTCAATTCTTTTGGTTTCCAGTGTGAGTTTTAATTGGGTCGGTGGGAAATAATCATATTCAATGGCATATCCGGGTCTGAAGATTTTGGCGTTTTCAAAGCCCGGAACTTTCCTGAGCGCTTTAAATTGTATGTCATCAGGTAAGGAAGATGAAAAGCCGTTGACATAATATTCTACAGTATTCCATCCTTCCGGCTCCACAAATAGCTGGTGTTGGTTTTTATCAGAAAACCGATCAATTTTATCTTCTATGGACGGGCAATATCGCGGACCTGTTCCTTCAATTCTTCCTGCAAACATGGGCGAATCATTAAAGCCAAGCCGTAAAACGTCATGTACAATGGGCGAAGTATAAGTAATATAGCAACTTCTTTGTTTTGTAAGTTTATGACGGTTTAAGAATGAAAAGTTTCCAGGGTTTATATCACCCTTTTGCTCTTCCATTTTATCAAAATTGATTGTGCGACCATCTACCCTGACTGGTGTACCGGTTTTTAATCTTTCGGCTTCAAAACCCAGTTCTTTTAGTTGTTCTGTTAATCCATAGGAAGCGGGATCTCCTATACGTCCGCCTCCGAAATTTTTTGCACCGATATGTATTTTACCATTCAAAAAAGTACCATTGGTCAGAATCACTGTTTTTGAGAATATTTCTTTCCCCATAGCGGTTGTAACGCCAACAGCCATTTTATCTTTAACAATAATGCCAGTAACCATATCCTGCCAGAAATCAAGATTGCGCGTTTGTTCAAGCATGCTTCGCCATTCGGCAGAAAACAATGCCCTATCACTTTGTGCCCTTGGACTCCACATGGCAGGACCTTTGGATTTATTGAGCATTCTGAACTGGATCATCGTTTTATCGGTGACCAGCCCTGAATATCCGCCAAGCGCATCAATTTCACGCACAATTTGTCCTTTCGCAATACCACCCATCGCAGGATTGCAAGACATTTGGGCAATTGTGTTCATGTTCATGGTAATCAGCAATACCTTTGAGCCTAGGTTTGCCGCCGAAGCAGCAGCCTCTGAGCCGGCATGACCGGCACCTACAACTATAACGTCATACTTTTCAAACATATGAATGTTCCACGTGAAACAAAATCTGTAATTTATTTAGGGCAGCAAATTTAAGCAATAATCTTCTTGTGTTCTCATTACTGCTTTTTCATTAGGAGTTAGGTCGTTGAAACCAATCAGATGCAGGATACCGTGAACGAGAACCCTGGCAAGTTCCCGCTCAAAAGACTGGTGTTGCGTAGCTGCATTTTCCTTAATTCGCTCAATGCTTATATAGATTTCTCCAGATATTACATTTTTCTCGATAGATGTATCAAACGTGATAATATCTGTAAGGGTATCGTGATTTAGAAAATCTTTGTTAATTGTCGAAAGGAAAGCATCGTCTGTGAAAACATATTGTATTTCACCTTCAAGTTTCAGATGTTCTTTTTGAATAATTTCCCTAAGCCAGATTTTAGCCCCCTTCGGATTTTGAAGTTCAAACCCTTCTAATAAACTATTAAAGCTTATCACCGCTTTTTT
>SWBW01001934.1_pt1 | contig 12120 bp, 7 predicted proteins | sample 4693041 | NCBI WGS metagenome assembly SWBW01 (sample SAMN10267271, study PRJNA491770) | bioreactor metagenome | isolation source: DHS bioreactor inoculated with marine methane seep sediment | place: Japan: Omine Ridge, Nankai Trough | collected 2006-05-06
AAAAAAAATCCATGAAGACCGCACGTTTCCCGGCGCGTTGATCGCCAGCCTGTCAGTGCCTTGGGGCGAAACCAACACCAGCCGGGGCGGTTATCATCTGGCTTGGGCGCGCGATATCGTCGAGACTGCGGGGGCCTTGACGGCGCTCGGCGATACCGGCCATGCGCTGCGGAGCTTGATTTATCTGATCGCCACCCAGCAGGCCAATGGCCACTGGCTGCAAAATCAATGGCTGGGCGGCAAACCTTTCTGGCAAGGCATCCAGCTCGATGAAACGGCCATGCCGGTATTGCTGGCCGCGGCCTTGGCCGAGCGTGACGCCCTGGCCGATGTGCGTGTCGGCGACATGGCGCGCCGGGCGCTCGGCTTCATCGTGCGCGAGGGACCGGTCACGTCTCAGGACCGCTGGGAGGAAGTCAAGGGCATCAATTCGTTCACACTGGCCATGGCCATTGCCGCGCTGGTCGAGGGCAGCCGGTTTCTTGCCGGGCGCGAGAAAGACTGCGCACTGATGCTGGCCGATACCTGGAATGCCCGCCTGGAGGCGTATGCCTGGGTAGCTGATACGGCATTGGCCCGACAGCTTGGCGTGCCGGGCTATTACCGGCGCAATGCGCCTAAAGACATCCTGATTCATGAAGGCGCCCAGCTTGAACATTGGCGACCCGGAAATCGCGAATACCATCCAGGGAAGGATGCCGATGAACAGCTTTCTATCGACTGCCTGCAATTGGCCCGTTTCGGTCTGCGCGTCGCCGACGACCCGGCCATGGTCATCAGCGCCCGGGCCATCGACCGCCTGCTCAAGACCGACACGCCCAGCGGCCCAGCGGTTCGGCCATGCCGCTGGTCTGGGCGCATGCCGAATTCATCAAGCTGGCGTTAAGCATTGCCGCCGGCGCTCCGGTCGACAGGCCCGCGCGCACCTGGGCCCGCTACGGCGGCCGCCGTCCGCCACTCGATTACGCCTTGTGGCAGCCCCGCCAGCGCGTCGGGCACATGCGCGCCGGCCAGGAACTGCGCGTGCTGGTGCCCGAAACGGCGCAAGTGCACTGGGGCCGGAACGGCTGGCATCATGCGGCCGACATCATGACCGAGGATTGGGGGCTGGCGCATATCGCAAGGCTCCCGACCACGGCAATGAGCGCCGGCGAGCAGATCGACTTTACCTTCTACTGGCCGGGGCGCGGGGCCTGGCAGAACGAAGACTTTCGGGTCGCCATTGTGGCCGGCGAGACCGATCGCGATTGATGCGAGGGCCTTACGGGAGGACGTCTCCCCTGACAGCTAGCCGCCGCGGGCCACATAACCGAAAAACTGCCACTCTATGCCGTCTATTTTCAACGCCTTAGCTCCTGGTCCTTCGCAGGCCTTGATTCTCCAATCATGCGCCCCGTAACCGGGAAACCGTAGCGGATTGTCGATCGCGCCACGCTGCTGTAGCAGCGTGGCGCGGCAGTTATCGTCGAAATAGTCGAGGTTTTTAGCGCATAGGTAGGCGTCGCGGATGCCGCGAAAATCTGTTCAGATATGCGACAGCTGATACATGAACAGCGGGTCGCCGCAGACCATTTTCAGGTCATAGGCGCTTTTCCAGGCATAGCTGGAAAGCTAGGCTTGGTAAGCTTTCTCGCTTTCTCGTTCAGCGGATAGGTCGGTGAGTTTAAGCCGAGCGCATACAGAATCAGCGCCTCGCAATAGCCTTCGCTTGTGACCGATATTCATGGCGATATTCCTTGCTGGTTTAATGCGTTTTAAAATTTGTGACGGCGCTTGTGCAGGTAGCGGCAGGCCAGCAGCCCCGCTGTCAGCAAGCCTATGGCGATCGGTTCGCGGTACAGGCTGGTCCAAAGCTGCAGCGAGCCGGGTTTGGCGCGCCGGTCGAAGCGGCCGTGGGCGGCAAAATCGCCCGCCACGGCTTGCCACAGGTTGTCTGGACTGGCGAGATTGGCCGGTTGATCGCTTTGCTGGCCGGCCCACGTAGACTTCGCGCCGTTTATGCCGGCTGGCCCACAAGATGGCCTTGCCCGCCATTTCTGGCTCGAAAATCGGCGGCACCGGCTGCGGCTGCATCGGCTGCGGTTTTTGCCCCACTCGAACTGGGGCGTATTGAGCGCCGGCAGGCGCACCATCGTCAGCCTGACCTTGCAGCGATTGTGCAGCAGCTCGCTGCGCAGGGCATCGGTAAAGCCGCGTATCGCGAACTTCGCGCCGCAATAGGGCGACTGCAGCGGAATCGCCCGGTAAGCCAGGGCCGAGCCGACCTGGATAATGATGCCGTTATTGTTCGGTCTCATGCGCCTGAGCGCGGCCATCGTGCCGTAGACGGCGCCCAGATAGGTGACCTCTGTGGCGCACTTGTAATCCTCGGCGGCAATCTCGTGAAACGGCGCATAGATCGTGGCCATGGCGTTGTTGATCCAGACATCGATGTGCCCGAAGGCTGCTTCCACGGCGGCGGCGGCCGCTTCGACCTGGGCCGCGTCGGCGACATCGGCCGGACAAACCAGCGCCTCGCCACCCAAACGGCGTGCCTCGTCGGCCGTTTGCGCGAGACGGGACTGGTCGCGCCCGATCAAGCCGATGCGGGCGCCGCAGCCGGCGAATTGGCGCATCGTCGCGCGGCCGACGCCGGCGTCGGCGCCCGTGATCACGACCACCCGATTCATTTCCTGATGCCTGTTGTTCATAAAGAATCCTCCCGACCTGCTTTAAGCTAGGGGTAGGCTGGATTTATCAATCCAGCCTACATTCTTTCAACCGTTCCGGTTTACCTTTCCTGCATCGCCATGAAAATGACTTCCGCCATATGCAGGCCGCGTCGCTCGGTCAGCTGTCCGATCTGCTCGCGGCAGCTGTAGCCGTCGGCCACGATCAGCGTGTCAGGCGGGGCGTTGCGTACCGCCGGCAATAAAACCAGCTCGCCGATCTGTGCCGACAGTTCGGCTTTGTCTGTTTCGAATCCGAACGAGCCGGCCATGCCGCAGCAGCCCGAGTCGAGATCCTGCCAATCCAGCCCGAGCCTGTCGAGCAGGGCTTGCTCGTGCTCCAGGCCGGCCAGGGCCTTCTGGTGGCAATGTCCGTGCAGCAGGGCTTTCCGCGCCAGCTTCGGAAACGGGAAATCCGGCGCCTCTTTCATCAGGAATTCGCTAAAGAAACAGGTTTGCCGGCTCAACCGTTGCGCCATTTCATCCTCGGGGAAGAGATTGACCAGTTCGTCACGGAAGACCGCGACGCAGGCAGGTTCCAGGCCGACAACAGGCATGCCGCTATCGATGGCCGGGCGCAGATCGGCAAGAATCCGCCGCAACTGGCGCCTGGCCTGATCGAGCATGCCGAAGTCATACAGCGGCCGGCCGCAGCAAATTTGCCGTTCGGGCACGTGCACCTGAAACCCCGCCGCTTCCAGCACCATGACGGCCGCTTTGGCGGTTGCCGGGTGAAAATGATTGTTGAACGTGTCCGGCCAGAGCATGACGGCCGGCTTGCCGGCATTGCCGGGTGCACGATGCTTGAACCAGTGCCGGAAGGTTTCCGGCGCAAAGCGCGGCAGGCGGCGTTGCGAGGACACGCCGGCCACGGTTTTGATGAGCCCGCCGATGCCGGGCGCCTGCGCCAGCCAGTTGACCGGCCCCGGCGCATGGGCCGCCAGCGCTGCCCATCGGTCGATCCAGCCGAACGCGTAAGCCTGGCGCGGACGGCGCTTGTGCTGGTAATAATGGGCCATGAACTCGGATTTGTAGGTCGCCATGTCGACCTTGACCGGGCAATCGCCCTTGCAGCCTTTGCAGGCCAGGCACAGATCGAGCGATTCTTTCATGGCCTCGCTCTGCCAGCGATCGGTAATGACCTCTCCGCGCAGGGTCTCGAACAGCAGCCGGGCCCGGCCGCGCGTGCAGTGTTTTTCCTCGCGCGTCACCCGGTAACTGGGGCACATGGTTTGACCATGGTGCTGGCGGCAGTTGCCGACGCCGACGCAACGCAGAACGACCTGGCTGAACTGGCCCTTGTCCTTCGGATAGCGGAAGTGCGTCAGCGGCTGGACCGGCTGGAAACCGGCCAGGCGCAGGTTTTCAGTCGGCGGATAGGCGTCGACGACCTTGCCCGGGTTCATTTTCCCGTCCGGGTCCCAGATCGATTTGAAGTCACGGAATGCCTGCACCAATTCCTCGCCGAATATTTTCGGCAGAAATTCCGCTCTGGCCTGCCCGTCGCCGTGCTCGCCGGACAGCGAGCCGCCATAGCTGACGACCAGGTCGGCCGCTTCGTGCAAAAAGGCATGAAAGGTCTGGATGCCGGCCTCCGTTTCCAGATCGAAATCGATGCGGGTATGGATGCAGCCCTGGCCGAAATGGCCATACAGGTCGCAGCCGTAGCCATATTGGTCCAGCAGCCGGCGTAAATCGCGCAGATAGGCGCCGACTTTGTCGGGCGGTACGGCGGCGTCCTCCCAGCCCGGCCAGGTGTTTTTCTTATCCGGGACATGGGCGGTCGCGCCCAGCCCCGACTCGCGCACTTTCCAGACTTTTTTCTGGGTCTTGGCATCGCTGAACAATTTCATTGCTGGCGGATTGTCCGACTGCCTTAACGCGTCCATGCAGGCTTTCGCCGCCGCATCGGCCTCGTGTTGATCATGGCCGCCGAATTCGGCGAGCAGCCAACCGCCGCCTTCGGGCAACAGTTCGACTTTTTCGGGATGCAGGCTGATAGCGTCCATATCCATTACCAGGCGGTCGTCCAGGCCTTCAAGGCCGATAGGCTGGTGCGCCAGTACCTCGGGCACGTGGTCGCCGGCGCTGAATACATCGGGATAGCCGAGCGCCAGCAGCGAGCGGACCGGCGGACTGTCAACCAGCCGCACCAGGGCGGCCAGCACCACGGCGCAGGTGCCTTCCGAGCCGACCAGGGCGCGGGCCACATTAAAGCCGTTTTCCGGCAGCAGCTCGTCCAGGTTATAGCCGGAGACGCGGCGCGGGATTTTCGGGTAGCGGCGGCGGATTCGGTCGGCCTCTTTGTCGGTCAGCGCTCTCAGCCGCGTATAGATGTCGGCGCGCCGTCCGCCCTCGGTGACAATAAGGTCGAATTCAACAGCATCGGTGCGGCCGACGGTCAGGCGCGTGCCGTCGTAGAGCAGTATGTCGAGCTCGATGATGTTGTCGACGGTCTTGCCGCCCATCAATGCATGGATGCCGCAGGAGTTATTGCCGATCATGCCGCCCAGCGTGTTGTGCGTGTGCGTGGCCGGATCGGGCGCAAAGGTTAAATGATGCTGTTCGGCGGCCTCGCGCAGGTCATCGAGCACGCAGCCGGGCTCGACCCGTGCGGTTTTGGCGTCGGGGTTGAGTTCAAGGATACGATTGAGGTATTTGGACAGGTCCATGACCACGGCGACATTGCAGCACTGGCCCGCCAGGCTGGTGCCGCCACCGCGCGAGACCACGGGCGCGCCGTGCCGACGGCAGGCCGCGATCGTGGCGACGACATCGTCGATCGATTTCGGTACGACCACGCCGATGGGCACCTGACGGTAATTGGAGGCATCGGTGGCGTATAGGGCGCGGCTGCCGTCATCGAAGCGCACTTCGCCCTCAATGTTCCGGCTTAGCTCGGCGGCGAGGGCGGCGATGTTAAGAGAAGGATTAATCATGACTTTGGCTCATGGATTAAACCACATAGGGCCGTGCATCGGCATGCTTGAACACTAGCCCCGAGCCCGGCCGGGAAAGGTCGGGCGCCAGCTCGCCGTTGACCGGTTCGAGCGCGCCGTCGAACAGCAGCGTCTCGATGCGCGCATGGTCGTAGAAATATTCCAGATGCCGTACCGGCGCGGCCGCGCGGCAGACGTGCGCATGCATGGCCGGCGCGCAGTGGCTGGACAGCGGCACATTGAAGGCCCGGCACAGGGCGGCGGCCTGCAGGAAGCCGGTTATCCCCGCGCAACGCGTCGCGTCGGCTTGCAGCACGTCGACGGCGCCGGCCTCCAGCATGCGCCGGAAGTACACGCTGTCGTAGCCGTATTCGCCGGCGCTGATGTCCATGCCCGGCGGTGCCCGGTCGCGGATCAAGCGCAGGCCTTCAAGATCATCGCTGGAGACAGGCTCCTCGAACCAGGACATCCCCGTTTCGGCAAAGGTCCGCGCCATGGCCAGGGCCTGCTTGCGCGAATAAGCGCCGTTGGCATCGACAAACAACTCATGGGCCGGCCCGATCGCGGCACGCGCGGCCGCGACGCGCGCCGGATCCTGTTCCGGTTCGCGGCCGACTTTCATCTTGACGCGGGTGATGCCCCGGTCCGTCCAGCCGGCCAGCTGTTCCTGCAACTTGGCAGTCGGGCAGGAGGTAAAGCCGCCGCTGCCGTAGACCGGCACCGCCGCGCGCGCCTGTCCAAGCAGGGACACCAGGGGCAGCTCGAGAAGCCGCGCCTTCAAGTCCCACAGCGCGTTATCGACGGCGGCAATGGCCATCGAGCAAATGCCCGGCCGCCCCTGATTGCGGATGACGGCTACCATGGCTTCCCAGCAGCAGGCCACCGCCAGCGCGTCGCAACCGATCACCACCGCCGCCAGCCGGTCGTTAATGAGCCTGGCCGCCGCGGCATCCGCATAGCTGAAGCCGATGCCGGTCTTGCCGCTCGCACGGGCTTCGGCCAGTATCAGCGTCGTTGCCGTCCATTCAAGCGTGCCGTCGGATTCCGGCGCGGCGGTCGGAATCCGAAAGGCTGAGCCTTGCAGACTGGCGATAGGTGCGCCGTTGTAGCCGGCATGGTTGGGTCGGGACATTGTCCAGGCTAAAAGATTTGTTTCATGGAAGCCTTGATAATGTCGACGGAATCCGGATCGCCCTGCAGGATCGCCGAGGCATAGGCTTTGGCCTGCTTGAAGGTGATATGCGGCGGCAAAGGCGGCACGTCGGGGTCGGCATAGGCTTCCAGCACCACCGGGCGGTCGGCGCCGAGCGCCCGGTCCCAGGCATCAGCGATCTGTTCCGGCTGGTCGACGCGGATGCCCATGAGGCCGACCAGTTCGGCGAAGCGCGCATAGGGGAAATCGGGCAGATCCTGCGAGGCATCGAATTTCGGGTCGCCGGCCATGGCGCGCTGTTCCCAGGTAACCTGGTTCAGGTCGCGATTGTTCAGCACCATGACGATCAGGCGCGGGTCGCTCCAGCGCCGCCAATACTTGCCGATCGTGAGCATTTCGTTCATGCCCAGCATCTGCATGGCACCGTCGCCGATCAGCGCGATAACCAGGCGTTCCGGATGGGCGAATTTGGCCGCCATTGCGTAAGGCACGCCGCCGCCCATGGTGGCCAGCCCGCCGGACAGCGAGGCCATCATGCCGCGCCGGATTTTCAGATTGCGCGCGTACCAGTTGGTGACGGAACCGGAGTCGCAGGTGATTATGCAATCATCGGGCAGGCGCGGCGACAGTTCCTGAACGACGCGTTGCGGATTGATCGGGTTGGCCGATTCCATGGCCCGGTCCTCCAGGGTTTCCCACCACTCGGCGACATTCTTTTCGATGCGCTGGCGCCAGCTGCGCTCCTCTTTTTTATGCAGCAGCGGTATCAGCAATCTGAGCGTTTCGGCGCTGTCGCCGACCAGATTCACTTCCATCGGGTAGCGGATGCTGAGCATGCGGCCGTTGATGTCGATCTGCACGCCGCGTGCCTGGCCTTCCTCGGGCAGGAATTCGGAATAGGGAAAACTCGAGCCGACCATCAGCAGCGTGTCGCAGTCGGTCATCATCTCGTAGCTGGGCCGGGTGCCCAGCAAGCCGATGGAGCCGGTTACATAGGAGATGTCGTCGGGCACGGCGGCTTTGCCCAGTAGCGCCTTGGCAATGCCGGCCCCGAGCAGGTCGGCCACTTCGAGAATTTCATCCGTGGCATGCAGCGCCCCGGCGCCGACCAGCATCGCAACTTTGTCTCCGGCATTGAGGATATCGGCGGCGCGCTGCAATTCTTCGGCGTGAGGCACGGTGCGAGGGGCTTCGTAGCCGATCCCGGAATGGATGGTGCCATGCTTGCGGGGCGGCTTTTCGGCCTCCATTTCCTGCACATCGTTAGGGATGATGATGCAGCACACATTATGCTCGGACTGGGCAATACGCATGGCCCGGTCGACAATATGACGCATTTGCGCAGGCGTTGAAACCATATGCACGTATTCATGCGCGACGTCCTTGAACAGCGAGATCAGGTCGACCTCCTGCTGGTAATTGCCGCCCAGGGCGGCGCGCTTTTGCTGGCCCACGATCGCGACCACGGGCTGATGGTCGAGCTTGGCGTCGTACAGGCCGTTCAGCAGATGAATCGCACCGGGCCCCGAAGTGGCGACGCAGACGCCGACTTCGCCGGTGAATTTCGCATGCGCGCAGGCCATGAAGGCGGCCGTCTCCTCGTGCCGCACCTGGACAAAATCAATCATGTCGGAGGCCCGGTTCAGAGCGCCGAACACGCCGTTGATGCCATCGCCCGGATAGCCGAAAATGCGTTTGACGCCCCATTCGGACAGGCGGTGCAGGAGAAAATCGCTGACATTATCTTTCATGATGATGTGCCCCCGTCTTGCCTTTGCATTCGGCATGTCCGCACGCGCACATGTCCGAGCCCACTAAGTTCTCGCAAAGATCGCTGCAGTATTTCTCGCCCGGCCGCGCCGGGCAGTTGCAGCCGGGATGGGCGCATTTGGGCGCGGTGTTTTTATTCGACTGACTTTTGTTGGTCGTGGTCATGGCCTTCTCCAGATCGCTTTTATTCACACCTAATCTTACGTAGTGACGATCCCCGGTTATGTTCGCTAGCGATCTTAAAGGCATATTTTTTCAAATAATCGCGCCGGTTGTTATCGAGGCGGAGGCTAAATGGCTTGCTTTGATTTGAACCGATGGGTCCCGCTTCCTTCGGAGAAAGGGCCTGGCGGTTTACCCGGATATTGGCGCTTCGCATTAACCGATGATCAGTAGAACGAAGCGGCATAAAATGATAAAGTTCTGCGTTTATCGCGGACGGCCTGCCAAGGTTTTTTCCTGTATAGTCGATTAAGACTCTAACTATTACGACCTGAATTTATGAAAACGATTACATTGACAAAGAATCTCTTTTTTGCGGCCTGTATCGGCACAATTCTGACACTGTCCGTGACAGGCTGCTCGGATGACAAGGAAGAGCAAAAGCAACAAAAGCCGGCCAGCACCGCCGCCGTGCATGATCCTTTCGATCATTCGCATGATGTGCCGGTGACCGATATTCAAAAACATACGTTCGAGCACCAGTTCGCCGATCAATGCGTGGCCAGGGAACTGCAAAATTCCGTCAATAAAGAGTACGACAAAAAACGGCTCTCCGAGGACTGCATGTGTATCGCGACTTTCCTGATGAAGGATCTGACGGCCGCGGAAGCCAAGAAATTCATCACCGAGCATAAAAACACGCGGTCTTTAGTGATCAAGTATGAAAACGCGGCTTATCACTGCCTGCAGCAGAAAGTCCAGCCCAAAGGACCTAAGTTGTTTGGCAGGTAGCAAGAAGGAGCTGAGATTGAGGGAGGGGATTTATTTATACCCTTGAAGGTATCCGCCATAGGCGCCTACCAAAAGTAGGCGTTTTAAGAGTCTGTCGGATTAATAATCATCGCCCCGATTCATCAAGTTTAAAATTTAAAAAACCGTATCGGGTCAGTTTTCTTAGGTTCTGTTGACATTTACCACCAATTTTAGAGAAATTGTGCCATCTTTGAGCAATGGCAAATCGATTAGTGCTCAGTGATGACGAATGGCGCTTTATTTTCCCCATTCTGGCGACAAATCAGCATGTTTATGTGGGGTCAGAGCAAGCACTTCGCGGCTTCATGAGCGCGGTATTATGGGTGCTGCGCAACGTCGGTCAGTGGCGAATCTTGCCGGCAGAATATGGCAAATGGAACAGCATCTTCAAGCGTTTTCCCCGCCGGTGTCGGAAGGGCGTATGGGCTAATTTGCATCAAGCCTGTATAGACCAGTCCGATTTACAAAGTGTTTTTATTGACAGCACCATTGTCAAGGCACATGCCTGTACGGCAGGAGCGACTGGCAGCTCAGCAGAGCAAGAGGCACTGGGGCGTTCGCACGGTGGGTTTAGCACCAAGATTCACGCTATTACCGATGGGCTGGGCACTCCGTTGGGATTTGTCCTAACGGGCGGGCAAGACAGTGACATTGGACAAGCGGAAAATTTACTGGCGTTTGCACCACCTGAAGGGGTACAAAAATAGGCGGCGGATAAAGGCTACGACAGCGATGCGTTCATTGAAACCCTTCAGAACCAAGCTATTGAGGTGGTGATCCCGCCTCGCAGCCACCGTAAACAATCCCGTACCTGTGATTGGTTTATTTATAAGAAGCGTCATTTGATTGAATGCTTTTTCAATAAAATCAAACACTACCGTCGAATTTTTTCACGTTTCTAGAAACTGGCCCGGAATTATTCAAGCTTTCTGCTTTTTGTCTCGGCTTTGATTTGGCTACGCTGAAATGTCAACAGAACCTAGTCCTGACAATAAGATATCGCATTTAACAGGCTAAACCTTGTCTCATGCAGCGGAACGGCTCTGCCCCGTTTGTGTTTCTATGCTTGAGTAGGTTTTTCTGTTTCACCGAATATGTCTATAACCCATGCTCCGCCGCCTATTGCTGTAAAGGTCATCATGGAAATTCATTATTGAAGAGCAACTCCGGCTGTCCATCCTCCTCCAAAGGCCCGGTAGAGCGAAACTACGGATACGCGCACCGCAGTTTCGACCTTGGCCCGTTCATCCGCAACGGCGAGTTTGCTGCGCTGGGCATCCAACACAGACAAATAATCATTAGCGCCACGCTGATATAGCGCATTGGCAAGCCGGTAGGCTTTCTCTGCCGCTGTTTCGGCCTGGAACATCTGCTCACGACGCTCCAGCGAAGCGGTATGCGCGACGAAAGCGTTCTCCACATCTTCCAGGGCAAGCAGGAAGGTCTTTTCGTAATTCGCCGCGACTTGATCCAGGCGGGCATCCGCGGCAGCTATATGGGCCTGGATGCGCCCGGCGCTGAATATCGGCGCTGTCAGTCCCGAACCGAGCGCATAAACACTCTCGGCAAGACTTGGAATGCCACTCACAGCCAGCGCGCCAAAACCACCATTCGCCGACAGCACTAACTTCGGGAACAAATCAGCCCGCGCCGCGCCAAGACCGGCTGCCATCGCGCTGACTTCGGTTCGCGCCAGACGCAGGCCCGGCCGTTGTTCCAGCAACCCCGAAGGTAGCAGTCTAGGGATGTTCGGCGTTTTTGCAGGCAACGGCTCGGTATCAGCCAATCGGCTTTCCAGACTTTCCGGCGGCTCGCCCAGCAACACGGCAAGGCGATGGATTAAGTTGAACGCCGCACTCGTGAGAACCGGAAGCGAGCTCTCGTTGGTGCGTAGCAGGGTTTCCTGACGGGCAATATCCCATTGGTTGCTCAAGCCGGTGCGATTGAACGCTTGTAGCACTCTCAATCGTTCCCGCTGAATATTGATGTTTTCCCGCAGGATGCCGGTACGCTGCTGCACGCCGCGCAGCTCCAGATAATTCGTTGCTACCTGGGCCAACAGACTTACTTGCACTGCATGAAGGGCTTCCTCGGCTCCTTCAGCCTGAGCGGCGGCGGCTTCCGCTTCCAGGTGCCTGGCGCCGAACAGGTCGATTTCCCAGCGCGCGGCTAGTCCTCCGCTGATCATATCGGCAGTGGGTATGATCAGCCCGAGGCCTTGATTGGTCGGTACGCCTATGACCCGGTCGATCTTTTTTTCCCGGCCGCCGGACGCGGCCAAGCCAATGCTGGGATATAGCGCCGATTCGGCGGCGGCGGTCATGGCTTTAGCTTCGCTGACACGTGCTATAGCTATCCTGAGATCGTGATTGTTCGCCAAGGCTTGGGTAATCAGGGCGTTCAGCTTCGGGGCCTGAAATCCTTGCCACCATGCTTTAAGATTTGCCGGATTAGAATTCGTTCGGGCATCGGGAGCATGATGCCAATCCTTGGGCGGAGTTACCTTGTTTACCGGATTGTCGACGCGGGTCGGAGTGCAAGCGTTCAACTCGATCAGCATCGCCAGAATGGGGGG
>SWBW01003926.1_pt1 | contig 12063 bp, 9 predicted proteins | sample 4693041 | NCBI WGS metagenome assembly SWBW01 (sample SAMN10267271, study PRJNA491770) | bioreactor metagenome | isolation source: DHS bioreactor inoculated with marine methane seep sediment | place: Japan: Omine Ridge, Nankai Trough | collected 2006-05-06
CGCTTGAAGCACAAGAACTTTTGGTTGGCAGGCTCGAGTACGTTGAATATTTTGCTCGTAATGCCGTTGTTGACCAGGTGGTAAATGATGAGCCCATTGAACCAGGCACTGAATTGCGAAAGGGTGCCACCATCGACCTGATTGTAGGCAAGGGCGATATGAATACAAGCGTGGTATTGCCCATGCTTATTGGTGCAAAAAGGGAGAATGTAAGGAAAGAACTGCATCATTCCTATCTAAACCTTGGAAATGAATATTTTATTGACGTTCTCGATTCCGCAGAAGCCAGGGTTTACAAAACGGAACCATTTCCATTGACATCCGGCACACTCAATCTCGGACAGAACGTAGATGTTTGGTACCGGTCGGAGTTGAATTTTGATTTCGAGAGCTATTTAAAAGAATTTTTACCGGATACTATAAGCATAGATACCACACAGCTATTTAATAATTATGATTACAATGAAGATTTTTAAACAGTCTTTGACCATCATATGTGTTTTAATTGTAGCTGCACTGCCCGGGCAGGAAATATTAACCGGCTTGCAGTACAATGAAGTGATAAAAAAGGAAGCCCTGAAACAAATAGATTATACAGAAAGAGCTACAGATGAAGATATTATCCTGCACCTGCCTTTTTTCGATGATTTTAAAAATATCAACAGATACCCTAACCCAGCGTTATGGCAGGATAAAGATGTCTTCATCAATAAAGACTTTCCTTACTTTGCTCCTAATATCGGCGCGGCTACTTTTGACGCGATCGACAGTACAGGTGCCATTTATGGCAATGCCCTTATTATTCCTTTTGATGCAGATCATTTAACGTCAAATATCCTACGGCTCGATTCCGTTTTCGACCCTATTGTAAAAGCCTTAAGTCCTGCCGATTCCCTGTATCTGAGTTTTTATTATCAACCACAGGGATATGGCGACGAACCAGAACCCGGTGATACCCTGATGCTGGAATTTTCATACCTGACAGGTGATACGGTCTTTTCGCATATTGACTCTCTCAAAGTATTCGTCAATTATTATCTCGAAAATGAACAGGATACCATTAGACCGTTTGATACTTTATACGCACCTCCGGGATGCGACACCAATTTATATATCATCAATTTTCAGACATTAACCTGGGGCGATTGGGTGATGATGCCTTGCGATTCCGTTTTTATACCTGAAACAGCCTGGAAAGCGCAGTGGAAATCGGAAGGTATGAAACTTACTGAATTTCAGGATATGTTTGGCAAAGACTGGGTGCAGGTGATGATCCCGATTAAGGACAGCATCTACTTGTATAAGGATTTCTCATTTCGTTTCAGGAATTATGCAAGCATCGCCAACGACCTTATCCCGTCTTTCCGAAGCAATGTGGATCAGTGGAATGTGGATTATGTATACCTGAATTATAACCGGTCGATTGCCGATACCACTTACCGGGTGTTATCATTCTCCGGCCGGGCACCATCTTTTCTTAAAAATTACCAGGTGATGCCTTATCGGCAATACCGTGCGGATGCACCAATAAATACGATGAAGCCTTCGCTGGAAATGTACATCACCAACCTCGACAAAGTGGAGCGTAACACAAAATATCAATATATGGTAAAACAGGTGGATGGCAACTTCGGCTACACATATAATGGAGGAAGCTGCAACCTGCCGCCATTTTACGAATTTGGCTTTCAAAATTGCAATACACCCTGTGGTTCGGCCCATGCATGTCCTCCAGTCTCTCCTTTTAATCTGGATTTCAGCAGGGATACCTCCTCATACATCATCAAACATTTTATCAGCGACTCATCCGAATCCAATGTACTAGTTGATTCCGCCATTTACCGACAGGGATTTTATAATTATTATGCATATGACGATGGCACGCCTGAATTTGGTTATGGTGTGGAGCCTGCGGGTGCTTTTATCGCTTACCAGTTTACACTTAGCGTACCTGATACCTTATTCGGTGTTCAAATGTATTTTAACCAAACTAAGGATTTTGCCAACAACCAGTTTTTCAACATCAACATTTGGCGGGATAATAATGGAAGGCCGGGTGAAATTGTTGCCCAGATTCAAAGTCAGCAGGCGATGTGGAATGATGAATTGTACGAGTTTTATCCTTATATGCTGGATGAACCAGTTGTTTTATCAGGTACCTTTTACGTGGGCATGCAACAATTTGACGGGGGTAGCCTCAATATCGGATTTGATGCTAATAATGACAATCGCGATAAAATTTTCTACAAACTGGAACAAACCTGGTACAGTAGTAATTTCGGAGGATCATTACTCATCAGACCCATGTTCGGACCGGAGATGTTCCTAGGCACGGAAGAAATTTCAATGCAGGAAGAGGATCAAATGATGATCTATCCAAACCCGGCGCGCACCTCATTCAGCATTGGAAATGAGAAAATAAGGTCGGATCGAAACGCACAACTCTCAGTTTACAATATGTTTGGCCAGAACATCATACAGCAGGTCGGTATTTCGAAAAATATTGATATCAGCCAACTTTCCTCTGGCATGTATATCATCAGGATTATAAGCGAGGGGAAATCATACAACGACAAACTCCTTATCAGCCGATGACAACAGAAGACCCAGGTGATTTCAGAGAAGAAAACTCGGAACTTTATGAACATTTCAGAATAGAGGTTGACCCGGGTCAGGCACTTACACGAATTGATAAATTCCTTTTTAACCGTATTCAGAATGCGTCTCGCAACAAAATCCAAACCGCTGCTAAAGCTGGCAATGTACTTGTGAATGAGGAGGCTGTTAAGTCTAATTACAAAATACGTCCGGGTGATGTGATTTCCATTGTTATGTCTCACCCTCCAAGGGATGTAGAGATCGCACCTGAAGATATTCCCCTCCTTATACATTATGAAGACGACGATGTGATCATTGTGAATAAGCAAGCCGGATTAGTGGTTCATCCCGGTCATGGAAACTTTACCGGTACATTATTGCATGGGTTGGCTAATCACTTCAAGAATTCAGGACAGACAAACATTGATAACGGATTTGGTTATTTAGTACACCGAATTGACAAAGACACATCAGGCTTGCTGTTAGTCGCAAAAAATGAAGAAACCCAAACCAAACTGGCTAAACAATTTTTTGATCATACTATTGATCGTACCTACGAAGCCCTGGTATGGGGAGAACCTAAAGAAGAGGAAGGTACCATTGAAGGAAGTATTGCACGGAATCCGCATGACAGGACTCAGATGACCGTATTCCCTGAAAATGAGAAAGGTAAAGAAGCCATTACCCATTATAAAATTTTAAGAAAGTTTGGCTATGTGAGTCTGTTGCAATGTATATTGGAAACAGGACGCACACACCAGATTAGGGCACATTTGAAATATATTGGTCATCCCCTGTTCAATGATCAAAAATATGGTGGACATCAAATACTGAAAGGCACGACTTTTACAAAGTACAAGCAATTCGTACAAAATTGTTTCAAGATCATTCCCCGGCAGGCTTTGCATGCCAGGTCTATTGGCTTCATTCATCCCAAAACTGGTAAAAAACTATCATTTACTTCAGAATTGCCGGATGACATGAAGGAAGTACTTGCCAAATGGGAACACTACACAGTGCACAAACAAATGGAAGAAGAGGGATAGTTTGCTCTCCTTTGTCTGTTCCTAAGAAGAGAAAATGGGATTTGAGTATATTAATCAAATACCTTTAGAAAAGAAGCTTTAATGATTTGGTGGCGTTCTTCCGTTTTAACATAGATCAGATACATTCCTTTAGCTTGTCGACTAATATCAATATACAGGCCGTCATTTTTATATTTCAGAAATATCGGGCCGATTTTTCTTCCAACCATGTCAAATACTTCAACCACTATATTTTCAGGGGTTTCCTTACCAAACGACAACTTGTAAATGCCTTCCAATGATGGGTTTGGCGAAAGGGTTGGCAACACTTTGATATAATCTTCCCTAATGATGCTATCTGTGGCAGAAGAAGATCTTGCAACAAGTTTTACCTTGAATGCTCCAAAGCCATTATATTTAATGAATGGAGGGGTTTCACTTTCAGAATAAGCCGGATCGCCTCCTTCAAACTGCCACTCATATCCAATTATGTTTCCTATCGAATGGTTATAAAACTGCACTTTCTCACCAACACCCACTTCAGTTACATCTGAAGAAAAGTTGGCAATTACTTTTGTGGTATCCAGATTGGTGCCTTTCAATGAAAGTACATCCGTTTGATCAGGATCTAGCCAGTATTTGAGTTGCCGTGTTGAATCTGTTCCTTCTGATGCCCATGCATAACTCAGCTTTCCATAATAATCCGGTTCATCAGGATAATTACAGGACGCTTTTCCCCCGGTAAGTGAACCAATCAAATACCCTTCAGAACTGAACATCGGGCAACCGGATGAACCACCTTCTGTAACCCCATGACCATTTTCTGTTTCTTTCCATGTCACTTTCCAGTATCTGCCTTCTTCATTGGGGTTCGGGTTGTAATAATCAACGGATACAATCGGTTCATCATAAGTGGAAATCATCGTCACATCGCCTTGCGGATGATGCATTGTAACACCAGACTGCGAAACTTTACCGGATCGATCCCATCCGTTATAAAACACCCGGAAATCATCTGGAATTTCTTCATTCAATAAAAGCAATTTGAAATCAGAAGCACGATCGACATCAAATTCGCTGTGAGCTAGCAATTTCGCTCCAATCATGCTATTTTCAAAATCAGGCTCGTACGAAGGCATTTCGCAACCTTCAACTTCATAATTGAAATCGAATATCCAGCCAGCATAATCATAAGCAGTGGCATTTTTGCCGCAGTGGTTGGCTGTTATCAAATAAGGTGTACCATCATTTCTGGTATTATTCACCAGCGTTCCAGTGCACCAGAATAATTTGGTGCCCTCTTTAACAAGTATCCTTGCCACACCATCTTTTTGAAACTGCCAATTCTCCCCCTCTTTACAATTCACGGGTACTTCGCAACTTCCTGCATCACCATAATCACGATCAGTATTACCGTGAATTACATTTGTTGTCCCAATTTCGACAATCTCAAAAGGCAATATATCGTATTTTTTTTCCGTATTCAATTCGATGATCAATTGTGGTCCCTTTAAAAAGCCAATTGCAAATTGTGATGCATTCTCATTCAAATCATAAGGACCCATCACATGTGTTCGATCGCCATTATAAATAAAAAGATGATCACCCCCTTTCAAATCCAGTTTTCGGAAATAGGCATTGATTCCATAAGCACCTGCGGCTTCAAAACCAATTCGATAAATATAAGAGCCTTTTGTTGTTTTTTCCCAAATTCCGAGATTCTGAAAAGAAGTATCTAATACAATTGTTTGTCCAGCCGATAGCGGCAGAACAATATTCTTTGGTGGTTCCTCATTTGGCATTTCCGAGAGCCTTAGTATGGCAAGATGCAAAGACTGAAGCGAGTTTGAACTAAAAGATGCTGGCTCGATTGGTGTTTCGGGCTGGCCCATCAATATGATTGGAGCTATCCATAAAAAAAAGAAAAACCTGTATGTTATCTTGTTGTTTTTCAAATATTTTGCCCTTAAACTGTTGGTCAGTGAATAAATAGAGACCACATATTCATCACACAAATGTAACGAATATCAATTTCAATTCAGTTATACGATTCCAAAATTAATTTGCAACATGATTTTATACGAATTTACCACTATTTTGTTTAATTATTCTATACTTTTGCGGCAAATTCAGAAGGAATGATTGCAATTACAGGAGCGGCAGGTTTTATAGGAAGCGTACTTGTTAAAAAGTTGAATCTTGAAGGCCGAAAGGATTTGATTGTGGTTGATGATTTTTCAAGAGAAGACAAAAATAAAAACCTTGAGAACAAGGTATTTGAGCAGAAGGTTCATAGAGATGATTTTTTCCAATGGTTCGATGCACATTACCTGGATGTTCACTTCGTATTACATATAGGTGCCCGCACTGATACTACGGAATTCAAAAAAGAAATATTTGATGTGTTAAACCTGAATTATTCCAAGCAGGTTTGGCAACGTTGCTCCGAATATAGGATTCCACTCATTTATGCTTCATCAGCAGCGACATACGGGATGGGAGAACTTGGCTATAAAGATGACCACCATATTGTTGAAAAGCTCAAGCCGCTGAACCCTTACGGCGAATCAAAAAATGATTTCGACAAATGGGTGTTGGATCAAGCCGATGAACCTCCATTCTGGGCCGGTTTGAAATTCTTTAATGTATACGGACCAAATGAGTATCATAAAAACCGGATGGCATCGGTGATCATGCATGCGTTCAGCCAAATTAAAAAAACCGGTAAAGTGAAGCTATTCAATTCCCACAATCCCGATTTTAAAAACGGCGAGCAATTACGCGATTTCGTGTATGTAAAAGATGTGACTGACGTGATCTATTTCCTTATGAACAACAGGCCAGATTCAGCTTTATACAACCTGGGCACCGGAAAAGCCAGAACTTTTCTCGACCTGGCGAATGCCACATTTTCCGCAATGGATAAGGAACCTGTAATTGAGTTTATCGACACACCCGCTGATATACGCGATAAATACCAGTATTTTACACAGGCAGATATGGCCAAGCTTTTTGCAGCAGGGTACGATAAACCTTTTTATTCCCTTCAGAAAGGTATTGATGATTATGTGAAGAAATATCTTACTGAATCAAAATACCTTTAGATTTTAATACGATTAAGGGACAGATTTAATCATCCCGCTTCCGATACATATTTTTTCTGCTGTATCATACATCACAGCAAATTGACCTGGTGCAATTCCCGAAATTTTCTCCTCTGAAATAATACGAATACCCTGATCATCTATTCGCAGTTTACCTGAATTAAATTCAGGCTGGTGCCTGATCTTGAATTTGATTTCTGACAAGTTACTGTAATCATGGTTGGGATTTAAAAAATGAAGCTCATCCAACCAAATTTTATCATTATACTGGGCGATAGGATCATAACCATTGGACACAAAGACAATATTTTTTGGAATATCTTTTTCCACAACAAACCATGGTCCGCCGCCCAACCTGAGGCCACGCCGTTGCCCAATAGTATGAAACCAGATGCCTTTATGTTCACCCAATATTTTTCCAGTTTCTAATTCGATAATCTCCCCGGGTTGCTCACCCGCGTATTTCTTTATAAAATCTGTATAATTTATCTTTCCCAGGAAACATATTCCCTGGCTATCAGGTCGGTGTGCGCTGGGCAATTTCATTGCAATGGCTGTTTTTCTGACTTCCTCCTTTTGGAGATGGCCAATTGGGAACATCACTTTCTGAAGTTGATCATAATTAATCTGTCCTAAAAAATAGGTCTGGTCTTTTACTTTATCAGTTGCGGTTGAAAGAAACACACCTTCATTATTTTCAATAGTTGAAGCATAATGTCCCGTAGCAATCTTATCGAAATCCTTTCCCATCCGGTCGTTAAATGCGCCGAACTTGATCAGCAGGTTGCACATGATGTCCGGGTTGGGTGTCAGCCCCCGTTTTACTGTGTCAAGTGTGTATTTTACGACCGTCGACCAGTATTCCTGCTGCAGGTCGATGATATCCATTTTACAGCCATACTTGCTGGCAATCCAGGTGGTGATTTCAATATCTTCTTCTGATGGACAATCCAAGAAAGCGTCCTCATCTTCCATCCCGATTTTGATATAAAAAATATGCGGATCATATCCCTGCTCCTTTAAAAGCGGAATGGTTACCGAGCTATCAACACCTCCTGAAACCAACGCGGCTATCTTCATTGCGTAAATTTTTGGCAAAGATCGCTAAAAGATTCATTTTCTTATAAAAAGAGTGTTTCTAAATATGTATCAAGTGTGATTCACACAGCAAGATTTTTTACTTTTGGTGACAAATAAAACATTCAAATACTTTTAAATACATCATTATGTACGGAAAATTCAAAGACCACCTGAGCAAAGAAATCAAAGATATTAAAGAAGCAGGGCTGTATAAAAACGAACGCATCATAGTAAGCCCACAAAAAGCTGAAATAAAGCTGGATAGCGGACAGGAAGTATTGAACTTTTGCGCCAACAATTACCTGGGATTATCCAACCATCCCGAATTGATCAAGGCTGCCAACGAAGCACTAGATTCACATGGTTACGGCATGTCATCCGTACGTTTTATTTGTGGTACAACTGACCTTCACAAGAAACTGGAAAAAAAGATCGCTGAATTTTTCAAAACGGAAGATACCATCCTTTACGCAGCAGCTTTTGATGCCAATGGAGGTGTATTTGAACCACTTTTAACAGCCGAGGATGCCATCATTTCTGACAGCCTGAATCATGCTTCAATTATTGATGGTGTAAGATTGTGTAAGGCACAACGCTATCGTTACCCAAATGCCGATATGGAAGCACTGGAAAAAGTACTTATTGAGTCGCAAGCACAGCGTTTCAGGATCATTGTTACCGATGGCGTATTTTCGATGGATGGCAATGTGGCACCTGTGGATAAAATGGTGGAACTGGCCGAGAAATACAACGCCATGGTGATGGTGGATGAATGCCACTCGGCAGGCGTTGTTGGTAAAACCGGAAGAGGCGTGAGTGAACATTTCAACATCATGGGCAAACTGGATGTCATCACTGGTACCCTGGGTAAAGCGTTTGGCGGCGCCGTGGGTGGATTTACTACGGGTCATAAAGAAATCATTGAAATGTTACGACAGCGTTCACGCCCGTATTTGTTTTCAAATTCCTTACCCCCGGCAGTAGTGAATGCAGGCATCCGCATGTTTGATATGATGAACGAAACCAATGAGTTGCAGGATAAGTTGCACGAGAATACGGATTATTTCATGAAGAAAATGACCGCTGCAGGTTTCGATATCAAACCGACACAGTCTGCTATTTGCGCAGTCATGTTATACGATGCCAAATTATCGCAGGATATGGCAGCTAAACTACTTGAAGAAGGTATTTACGTTATCGGTTTTTACTTCCCTGTAGTTCCAAAAGGTGAAGCCCGCATCAGGGTGCAACTTTCGGCAGGTCACGAAAAGGAACACCTGGATAAAGCGATTACCGCATTTACCAAAGTGGGCAAGGAATTAAATGTTATCAAATAACCAACAAATATGATTTTTGGCATTGGCACAGATATAATTGAAGTAAAACGCATAAAAAAGCGTTTGGAGGATAATGATGCCCTGCGCCAAAAATTATATACCGAAGCAGAGCAAGTCTATTGTGAAAGCGGTAAGGTAGTGAAATACCAAAGTTATGCCGCACGTTTTGCCGCCAAGGAAGCTTTTTTCAAGGCTCTTGGCACCGGATACCGCTACGGGATGGCTTTCCATGAGATTGAAGTGCTCAATGATGAATTGGGAAAACCCTACATCAAACCACATGGCAAGGTAAAAGAATACCTTGAAAGCAATAAAGTTGGCCACATCCACCTGACCATCTCCCATGTAAAGAAGATGGCCAACGCGTTTGTGGTACTTGAGAAATGATTTAGAAGTTTTATGGTGTAATTTGCATTGGCTGGACATGATAACCAGTCAACAACCTTTTTCTGCCACTTAAACTTGAAGCAAAAACAGCCGACTCTTCAATCAAACCAATATCTTTGGAATACATACGATTGGTATTGTGTTCAATTTCATAATTATCAGCTAATCTGAAGAATGATAATCTAAAATCCAAGCACTCAAAGTCGCCAATAGAAGTATTCACATTGATCACATCATCGTATAATTTGTAATACCAATAAAAGATAGTATCATTTTGATTAATTACATATCTGACATTATACTTGTCATTGCTTTGATTTATGGTAAATATTATTTCACCATTTGAATTAACAATAAATTCTCCAGAATCTCTGTAATAAACTGGCTCATTATAATATAATCTCATTCCCTCAATTTTATAATACAATTCCCCGTCAATTAAAGTATCCTTTGAAACTACATTCGTATCGATAGATACGTGTTCACAGTTTATCAATCCTGAGTCACATTGGAATGTTTCATAAATCCAATAATTTCCAACAGTCAGCGGAAAATAATCTAAAACAGATTCTCGTGGTACTGGATTGGGATCGGGTTCATCCTTTTTACAGGCCTGGAAAACAATAAAGGATAAAATGACAATAAGCATTACGTGTTTCATGATGAAAGTTTTTAGTTAATAAATCTAAACGTAGATATGCTTTATTGGCAGATGATTTTTAAAATAACGTCAGTAAATTGCTGAATATTGTAGAGAAAGATAATGAATCAAGCATGATCTATTAAAAATTGCATCGCAGTGTTGTCGACACTTTCCTTTACAGTTTTAAAGTGCATGCCTGTAGTATGGAGCAACTTGCTGTTTGAATATATATAATATCGATTGGAAGACCTGATGGCTGATTTTGTGATGGTTTGTGGGCGGCCATTCAGAAGACTCAGCATTTTCGAGAACCTCCACCCTGTTTCACCCAGAAATTTTCCCGCTTTATATGTTGGAGCAGTCACATGCAATGCATCGGCCATCCATTCAAAAAGCAGTCGATAAGGTATGTTCTCAGAATTCACAACAAAGCGATCGCCTGAAACATCGCTGTTCATAAGTTTTATCATCGCAGTTACAACATCCTGCACATCTACAAAGCCGTTAGTCCCCTGTGGATAGAATTTCAATCCTTTAAACACGGTTGTAAAGATTTTCGGACTGCCATGGTGCCAGTTTCCGGGTCCTAATATGACGCTTGGATTTACAATCACGGCATTCAAACCCTCAGCCATACCCCGCCATACTTCCCTTTCGGCCTCATACTTGCTTTTTGAATACAGCGATTTGTTTTTGGATGGGTCCCAGGGTGTTTCCTCATCAATCACCTCATGATCTGCCTCGTAACCCAAAGCACCTATTGAGCTGACATTGCACAGCTTTCCAACATTCTTTTCCAACGCCGCATTCACTACATTGGCAGTTCCCTCCACATTGGTATGCAGCAATTCCAGGCCATCTCCCGAATCAAGCGAAACCATTGCTGCTGTATGATACAATTGATCCACACCTTCAAATGCTTCAAGAAGTGAAAAAACATCCAATAGATCACCTTCAATCCATGTTATTTTTTTTAATAAATCGGAAGGGTACTGTGTATAATATGAAAAGATTTTTTCTGTTAATGCTGTTGATGATTCCGGTCGCTTTAAAGCTTTTACCTCAGCACCTTCTGATACCAAACGATACAAAAGATGCGCTCCTAAAAATCCTGTTCCACCTGTTACCAAAATCATGCGACGAAAATAACGTAATTTTGCGGACCATGACACCCTATTTTTCATATGATGAGCCTTTGTTCAGGCCACCCAGCGAAGCCAATTCACTCATATACCAGGTGACCCTGGGCTGCTCGTGGAACCAATGCGCCTTTTGTGAAATGTACACGTCTAAAAAGTTCAGCATTAAAAAAGAAGTGGATATTTTTAAGGAAATTGAAGCTTTTAGTGAATATAGCAGCTCGATAAGGAAAATATTTCTGGCCGATGGCAATGCGTTTGTGTTATCATTTGAAAAGCTTTCACGTATTCTGGATCAACTGAATGAAAGTTTTCCGAAATTAACCAGGATTTCAGCCTATGCCTTACCCAAAGACATCCTTTCAAAAACCGATACAGAATTGCAGACGCTCGCTGAAAAAGGCCTGAAATTATTGTATGTCGGCATTGAAACCGGCGATGATGAATTGCTGGAACGCATCCATAAAGGCGAAACTTTTAAAAGCACATCGAAGGCCTTGATAAAAGCCCGGCAGGCAGGTATGAAACTGTCGGTAATGATTTTAAACGGATTGGGAGGTGAAAAATATACAGAACAACATGCGATACATTCAGCTAAGGTAGTTAATGCCATTCAACCTGAATATTTGTCAACACTTGTATTGAGTTTTCCATATGGTGTAGATCATTTTAAAAATAGGTTTGACGGGGATTTCGAGGAACTCAGCAAAGCAGAATTGATCCTGGAAATGGGCCATTTCATCAACCATT
>SWBW01009615.1_pt1 | contig 12032 bp, 10 predicted proteins | sample 4693041 | NCBI WGS metagenome assembly SWBW01 (sample SAMN10267271, study PRJNA491770) | bioreactor metagenome | isolation source: DHS bioreactor inoculated with marine methane seep sediment | place: Japan: Omine Ridge, Nankai Trough | collected 2006-05-06
GGCGAAATGACCGGCTTTTAGCCGTAACCTGAAACCACCGGCTTTAGACGGTGGAGTATTCATCCAGCCGGTCATGAGTTCATTCGCGCCTATTGATTCATCCCAGTGGCCGTCTTTAGTACCATCACTACCGTCTAACTCGACCGGCACGAAGGTGGCTGATGGATCGAATTCTGCCTGGTAGGCGGCGAGGGCGGCCGCGCCGAAATATTGCCCGGAGCCGTCAACGTAATCGACATCATTGTAGTTCCACCAGGTACCGAAACCTAGTACATGGGCTATTTCATGCACAGCTACATCATATAGTGAGCCTGCGTTTTCAAGAAGGGTTATATCTGGCACATCGTACTCCATCATGCCAGTTTCGGTAAAATATTGGCCACCCCCTTCAGCATGATAAGTAGTCCATCCCCCCTTGCCAAGTAGACCGTATGCGCCATCACTCTCTGCTGCACTTATGGTACCCACGTCGATAGATATCCCGTCAACGCCAGTATAACCAGGTTGATAACCGGTTATTACACTCTCCCAATAATTTGCTGCATTGTTGAATATGCCCTGTTGTGAGGTAGTATAACTACTGTCAAAAGTAAGGTTTATACCAAAGGAAAAAGCGAAGGCCGATGAGACTGCCAGGAAGTTTAAAACAACAGCTAGGACTAAAAGGTGCAAGTGTTTTCTAGTGTGGGTTTGCATAGTAGGTTCCATTGTTAGTTGTTTTGTCGCCTTCCGTCTAGCGGCGGTTGGTTTTTTCATTCTAGCTGACGACTATTGTAATTGCCCTGCCAATAGCAAGCAATCTTGAGTTCACATACTACATGCCAGGATAGATTTGACCTCATACAAATAGGGTATATTTGAACAAAAGCCGGGAAGGGTATTCCTGTGATTAACTTTCACGGGAATTATGATTCAATTATTAGGCGCCTGGTTGCAGGGTTGATGATGTAAATATTTCTAGCCGCCACCAATCACTCCCCAACAACATGCCCACCCAATCTTCGTAATAGCTGCTTTGTCGGGTAGCCGTCAGCCGCCATGCCTAGTCTCTTCTGTTCCATACGTACGCTGGCGCGGGTATTGGCGCCGATGACGCCATCTACCTTGCCGACGTCATAGCCTTTTGACTTCAGGATGTTTTGTAACTGTTTGGTCTCGTCCAGACTCAGGGCGCTGACGGTCGCGCGTCCTTTACTGACTGGGGGCGCGCCGTTCAGGCGGGTGCCTAGATAGGCGGCGGTGGTGGCGTAGACCAGGGATTTGTTCCACTCGATGTAGATGTGGAAGTTTTCGTAGGCCAGGAAGGCCGGACCATCCTTACCCATCGGCAACAGCAGAGTTGCCTGCAAATTGTCGGCAGGTAATCTTCCATTACGTTTTTTTACACCCCATTTCACCCAGGTACTGCGTGACAGCATTGTTTTTAGGTTGGCTTTCTCCCAATCAAGATTGGCTGGAACTACTACCTCTTCCAGCCAGGGTTCTCCTCTACGCCAGCCATAGTGGGCCAGGTGTTTGGCAGTGGAGGCGAGGACGTCTGGTTTGCTGGTAAGTAGATTTATGCGGCCATCGTTGTCAGCGTCGAGGCCATGCTTGAGATAGTCGGTTGGTAGGAACTGGGTCTGGCCCAGTTCCCCGGCCCAGGCGCCCTTCATCTCTGCTCTGCTTAGATAGCCCCTGTCTAAGATCTTCAAGGCGGAGAACAGCTGTGGCCGGAACAGTTCTGGGCGACGGCAGTCGTATGACAATGTAGCCAATGAGCGCAGGGTGTCAAAGCTGCCAGTGTTGGCGCCAAAGTCAGTCTCCAGCGCCCAAAAGGCAGTAATGACTGCGGCAGGTACACCGTACTTCGATTCCAGTTGGCCGAAGAGATCAGCATACTGATTCATATATTTTTTCCCGTGGGTTACACGGTACTTGCTTGCCATGCGTCCGGCAAAAGTTAGGAAGGTCTGGGCGAATACCCCCTGTCTGCGGTCCATGGAGATTACTTTGGGATTGTAGGTTAGCCCGTCCAATTGGTTGATCGAGCTTTGGGAGATGCCTTGTCGAGCCGCCTCTTGCTTAACGTCGTTGATCCAGCTTGCAAACGGCTCGCTGTTGCAGCCTTCGGCAGTTGCAGTAGTGGTGGTGACGATCAAGAGCAGCAGAACTCCTGAGAGATACGCGGTAAATTTATTCATTCTTTTTGTTCCTCTGGAGCTAACTACTTTTACCATGGGGTGCGGGACGGCCATCTTCGTTCAGTGCTACGAACACCAAGGTATCGATGGTCAGAATTACTGATTGGGTGAGTTTGTTGCGGACCTCACAACAGAGTGTCACTGAGGATCGACCGAATGACACCACGGCTATCCCGATCTCAATTATGTCTCCCTGTCGTGCTGAGCTGACAAAGTTGATCTCAGAGATGAATTTTGTCACCACCCGTTTGTTTTCCAGCAGGGAGATGGTGAAGATGGTGGCCTCTTCATCGATCCAGCGCAGCAGGCTTCCGCCAAACAGGGTTTCGTTAGGATTCAGATCCTCTGGCTTTACCCACTTTCGGGTAAAGAAGTTCATGGTGTTTGGCATAGGTTTGGCCGTGTCCGTTTGATTTTATGTTCTATGGTTAATTTTTTAAGGAAGCTAAGATTAATTCTATTTCCGTTATCCGCTTCTGTTATTTGGCTGCATGCCGTGATCCTGAAAAACGTACATATATTCCTGTCATCGCCGGAATGACGGATTAATCAGAAATCCTCTAAGGTTATCCCAGATGTGTAATAAAAAGAAACCGCTCATACGTAAGTTGTATAGCGGCAGAAGCCGTCAAAAATGAAAGTAGGGCGGGATCAGGCCCTGACCGAGATGCGAATAATTTCAATTCTAACCGTATAAATGGCCTAAAAACGCCTTAATTTGGTGTTTTTTATGGAATTTGTGCAAATTATTGCCACACTATTGGGAATATTAATTGATATCACGTCTACTATAAGGTGATATATATCAAGAAAACGACCTGTGAGTCTTCGGCATCCATAGAATTAAAGGAGCAGATGGCAATCATGATTGATATATCAACGGTCTCAGATACAGAAGATCTGACCCCCATCCTGGGTGGCTATTGGCAACGCTCTGGGTAGCTCTGATCTTGAGAAGGATCTGGAGTTGGCGCGCGGGCTGGAAATAGACTCTATCTTGTTCCCCCATATTGAGTCGGCCAAACAGGTCGCACAGGCAAAAGATCTGCTGGACAGCGTCAATCCCAAGCTGGAGTTTAGAGCATATCGAGGAGACAGCCACGATCATTCAGAATCATTACAATACGCAGAATCGGTCTATGGAAGCACTGGTGTATGAAGGGAGGGCTCTTAAGAAGCTCGCCTTGGATGCAGTCAATGAATTTGGATCTTTAACTATGTCCAGGCTTAACCAGATGATGCAAATCTATCGGGTGACTGGCGTTGTGCATAATAATTCGGAACTTACGGGCTTTATCTATCAACCTCCCACAAGCCGTTTTCGTGTTTCATTTAAGGAATTGAAGTACCTGCGTGCTAAAGGGAATCTGAGTATGTGTGTGGCTCAGGATTGGATGCCCTATGAGGGAGTTAAGGATGGGATACATAAGGGGGTGGTTGCTGATTACATGAAGTTGCTACAACAGAAGCTTGGGGTTCCATTTTCTGTTGTCCCAACCAGTTCAATTAACCAGGCGAGACTGTTTATTCAGACAGGTAAGTGTGACTTGGTTTCCGGTGTGACATCAACGTATATGAATGGTAATTATTATGATTACTCCTCTCCCTACTTAAGCGTACCGGTGGTTGTTGCCATAAACGCTGGCGCTGATTTTGGAAATGTGATGCCCGGCCCAATTGCTGTTGCTAAAGGTACTGCTTTTGAGGAGATCATACGAATACGATATCCAGGTGTGAAAATGGTAGCGGTTGAAAATGGATTGGAGGGCCTGAACATGCTACAGAGAGGGAAAGTGAAGGGCATGTTGTGTACGAATGCGCACTTTAATGGTCTTATCTCAGAACATAATATTAAGGGCCTTGCACTAAGGGATGCTACTTACGATATCCTGGATATATGCGTAGCTGTTAAAAAGGGTAATCTATTATTAGTGGGGCTGATGGATAAGGCGATACGGTCTATAACAAAGCAGGAGAGGCAAGAGATAACCAGTAGGTGGATTAACATAAAGCCACCCAAACAGACCATTCCAGTTATCGTGTGGCAGACCTTGATAGGCATAGTCTTCGTGGTTATTCTGATGACCTATCGTTATCGGGTGATGTCGCGCCATAATCAGGAACTCAGTAAATTAGCAGAGACTGACTGGCTGACCCAAGTCCCCAATCGACACAAGATTATTGACAGACTTGAAGATTATTTGATCGACTCTCATCGGTATTCCAGAGATGTTTCGCTGATATATTTTGATGTAGATGACTTCAAGGCAATCAATGACAGTTATGGACATAATGAGGGAGATCGTATTCTAAAGGTAATTGCTGAACTTGCATGCGATGTGACTCGTAAAACGGATGTATTTGGCCGTTGGGGTGGTGAGGAATTTATCCTGGCATGCCAGGAGAGCAATATCAAGGAGGCAGTGAAGCTAGCCGAGAAGTTAAGCGGTTTAATACAAAACAATGATTTCAAACTGCCAATCAACATAACATGTAGCTTTGGTGTTGCTGAATATATAGATGGCGAGCAGCTGGAAAACTTTGTGAGCCGTGCAGATAAAGCCATGTACAAAGCAAAAAAGAGTGGTAAGAACAGAGTGGTAGCCTATCAGGACGAATGAAGGTAAGGATAAAACTCCTGTTGGAATCAGTAGTTGTCTGCAAGGAGAAGAGGTAAGGTTTGATGGTGGACATAAAAACAACTCGTATATCGTTCACACCCTGGGAGAATACTTTAAATTAATACCTTTCTGTCCTGAAGTGGATATCGGACTTGGTATTCCCAGAGAACCGGTTCGGCTGGTTGTTGAGGGGGATACAACCCGATGCGTTGGCACTAAGACCAAAACCCTGGATGTTACCGAAAAACTTGTTGCCAGCGCCGAGCAGCAGAAGAGTTGGCAGAGTGAGATATTCGGCTATATCCTGAAAAAAGACTCGCCTAGCTGTGGTATGGAACGGGTAAAACTATATCGTAATAACCAGGTCGAGCGTTCCGGTGTCGGTATCTATGCCAACAAGATGATGCAGAATTTCCCTAACCTGCCGGTTGAGGAAGAGGGTGGGCTGGGAGACCCGCTGCTTAGGGAGAACTTTATCCAGCGTGTGTTCATCTACCAACGCTGGAACCAGTTGCTTGCGTGCGGACTATCTTGGTCCGGGCTTACTGAGTTTCACGCCAGGCATAAACTCATTCTTTTTAGTCACGATCAGGATATGGCGCGGGAGCTTGGGCGTAATCTATCTGAATCAGCCGCTTTGGATATACTAGTACTCCAACATATCCAGGGGTATCTGAAGAAACATCTGGACAGTGATGATAAGAGAGAGTTATCGGATTCGATCGAACAATACCGTCTGGGACTTTTGCCTCTGATAGTACCTATAACCCTACTCAGACATCACTTTATAAAATACCCGGATGATTACATCGAACACTCATATTATATGCGCCCTTATCCAAATGAGTTGATGCTGTTGAACTCGCTGTAGCCACACAATATCAACTCCCTCAATCAGCGTTCTTACCCTTACGTCTAATGTGGGTAGAATGAGCGATAGCATAGATCGTGGTCCCTTTTATTGTCGATGGTATGTTATGTTGTAATGAGATCAATAATAGTTGAACCATGGGTATCTCGCCGTCATAACAATATACAGTGCGTAAGGAGTATAGATGGAAGTAGAACTATTAGAGATTCGCGATTTTCTCGCTGCAAATCATCCATTTGACCAACTATCTTCAGATGATCTGAATGAGGTGTTGGGCGATATTGAGATAAGGTATCTGCGTCGAGGTACAGAGATCAGCAACAGTGAAGGCCTTATGGATTCTCTCTATCTTATCCGTACCGGAGCGATGGAGTTGCGGGACTGTTCTGATGAGCTTTTGGCTCGGTTGGGAGAGGGAGATATGCTTGGTTATCGCGCTTCTCACAGTAAAGGGCAGGGTGATACACCTGCCAAGGTAATCGAAGACTCTCTGGTATATCAGTTTCCATCCATGACTGTAGATAGTCTATGCGAACAGCATCAGCAGTTGGACTATTTTCTGGCTCCGGTCGGTGGTGAACGCCTGCGTGATGCCATCACCCATGTGCAGGACGATAGCAAATCCCAGTTGAGCATGATGACCACTAAAATAAAGGACTTGCTGAAACGGGAACCTGTCATCATGTCACCAACAGCAACAATCCATGAAACTGCAGTTCTGATGAGCAAGGAGCGGGTCTCATCCATTCTGATCACCCAGAATGAAAAACTTCTGGGCATCGTCACAGACCGTGATCTACGCAATCGTGTTGTTGCCAAGGGTCTGGATTTTAATCTTCCCATCACTGAGATAATGAGCAGTGAAAGCCACACCGCCGATCTCAATGCCTATGCCTTCGAGGCTCAACTTCAGATGGCGCGACATAATATCCATCACCTACCGGTTATGGATGGAGACAGGGTGGCTGGCATGCTTACAGCTACCGATCTGACTAAGCATCACACCACCTCGGCCGTATACTTGGTGAGTGATATCTATAAGCAGAACGATGTTGCATCCATGCAAGAGATCAGCGCCAAGGTTCCTGATTTGCTGGTCAACCTGGTTGTCGCCGATGTTACGGCAAACAGCGCTGGCCATGTGATTACCTCCGTGGTGGATGCGCTTACCTGTCGCCTGATTCAACTGGCGCAGACTAAGCTAGGTTCGTCCCCCGTACCATTTGCCTGGCTTGCCGCCGGCTCACAGGCGCGCAGTGAACAGACAGCAAAATCAGACCATGATAACTGCCTGTTGCTGGATGATAGCTATGATCAAAAGGAGCATGGAGAGTACTTTAAACAACTCACCCAGTTTGTTTGTGATGGACTAAATGCCTGCGGATATGTTCACTGCCCAGGGGAGATGATGGCTGCCACGGATCAATGGCGACAGCCCATGGGCGTGTGGAAGCAATACTTCAACAAATGGACTAACGCACCAGAAGCAAAAACGTTGATGCTTACTAGTGTGTTTTTTGATCTGCGCTGCATCTTTGGGGAGCAAAACCTGTTTCGCAGTTTAAGGCAACATCTATTAGAAAAATGTCGTGGCAATCGCATTTTTCTTGGACACTTGGCTGGTAACGCCATGAGCAATAAACCACCCTTAGGCTTCTTCCGCAATTTTGTATTGATCCAGGATGGTGAACACAATCGCACCTTTGATTTAAAATACACCGGCATAGTACCAATAGTAGATATTGCCAGGGTATATGCACTTGCTGCTGGCATTCACGCAGTAAACACCCAGGACCGACTAAAAGTAGTGGCCGATAGCGGAGAGCTTAGCGTAGAGCACGTGCGTGACCTACAGGATACATTAGAATTTGTCAGCTTTCTGCGGATACGACATCAAGCCCGTCAGATTAAAGCAGGACAGGCTGCGGACAATTTTATCTCGCCAGAGAATCTCTCAAACTTCGAGAGAAGCCACCTAAAAGATGCATTTTCCGTGGTAAGAACCATGCAAAATGTTCTCAGTCAAAGATACAAGACGAAGTAATAGCAGAGAACCTGTATGTCGATCTGGAACTACCTGTTTAATATAAATGAACGTCGTAACTGGGCCTTGCGAAAGATGCCGCCGTCTCCGCTGCGAGACTACTACGAAGTACCATTTCCAGATAAGAGTACAGACTGGCGACAGGTTGATTATCTGGCGCTGGATTTTGAAACTACAGGTCTGGATGAACACAAGGACGAGATCCTAAGCATCGGCTACACCACCATTAATGGTTCCTGTATGCGACTGGCTGATGCCACCCACATCCTAACCAGGCCCACCGGGATAATCCCGGGCGACTCAGCGGTAATACACGGAATAATGGATGATGAGGCAGCAAGTGCTGATGCCCTGGAAGATGTCTTGCCCATCCTGCTTAACGCTCTGGCCGGAAAGGCCATGCTGGCCCACTACGCTGCTATTGAATATCACTTTCTTAGCAATGCATGTAAACGCATTTACGGTCATCCTTTTATTGGGCCGGTGGTGGACACCTTGGCAGCTGAGGTGTTGATCTTTCGTAACAGAGAGATCCCCATACAGTCCGGTGACCTACGTCTGGCTAATGCCCGTAAGCGCTATGGTCTGCCGCGTTATCGGGCGCATAATGCCCTGATTGATGCTATATCAGCAGGTGAGTTGTTTCTGGCGCAGATGGCAACCAAGGTAGAGGGCAAGAACATCAGGCTAAAGGATCTGACCGTAGTCAGTTGATATTGCCCCCTGATTATTTTTCACCAAAATATTCCTTATCTTTATCTGCGGCTAGGAGGCTGCCGGGTTTATCCGTTTGAAGCGAAAATTATTGGTGGCGAATCAAATCAGTTTATCGGATGAGGAGAATAGTGGGCCTATTTAACGAATTCGATAAGCTGAGTTGATCGCCATCCAGAGATTTGCAGCCAAACAGCGTTAAACCCGACAGTCTCCTAGAGCCAAACAGCCTGAACCAGAACATACCTTCAACTATTACACCAAGAATAATTAGAGCAGTTGCGGGCATAGCCAAACCAGCTATGTACAGTAAGATAGCAGCGATTAGAATTAGGAAGGTGATTAGGCGTCTGTTCATTTGGTTAGATTATCCCTTGTTTGTATCAGCTTGTCAGTGATGCACTAACTTTTTCCTATGTGCGCAGCGTATTTTTTATCTTCGATCAATATATGATCAAGCAACCAATTCTTAATGATTTTCAAAATTTGAGAATTTAACACGACTTTGCCCTCTCGTATGTCTCTGTTATATGAGTAGATCAGGCTGTCAAAATCTTTATGAATTCGATGATGCCCTATAAAATCAGGGAAGTTGTTCTTGTGCATATACTCCTCTTCAAAACTAAAATGCTTTTGGCTGTATTCATGCATTGCCTCTAACACATCTGCTGTAGTGTCTTTATCTACAGTATTATCTGTAGTCGTTAGACCTTCGTGCAGATTATTAAATATTTCTATCCATTCCTTGTGTTGATTATCAATTTCGATATTGTTGACGCTGAAAGAATCATTCCACTCAATTTTCGACATTCAAATACCCTCTGGTTATTGGGGGGGCATTAGAGCAGTGTAGGTGGGAGCATCATGCTGTTTAAAGGTAGCCCTAACTTCCACTAAGATTAGCAAAGAATCGTAAATTGATAAACTGCCCGTGGCTGGCTGGACCTGTTGTTCGCGCGATCCGGGTGAAAGGTGTAACATTCGCCCCTTGGCTGGGAACAGTATTAATCGGTTTAGTTACGGAATTAGGGTGTAATTAGTAATGGCAAAAAGGCCTGCGGCTACCAAGAGTAGTCGAAAATCACCAATAAAAAAAACACGGTCAAACCGTGGCAAAAAGCGTAGAGTGAAGAGCCCAGGCAGTAGAAGTTTCAGAGTGATGCTGGTGGCGCTACTGTTGCTATTCAGTCTCGTGGGCGTTGTATATCTGGCCTATCTCGATCAAACCGTAAAATCAAAATTCGAGGGTAAGCGCTGGGCGGTTCCTGCCCGCATTTATGGACGTGCCATGGAGTTGTATCCAGGTGCCAACATAAGTCAGGCACAGTTCCAGGCAGAGCTGAAGCGACTCGGTTATCGCAAGGTAGCCAGCAGTAAACAATCAGGCACATGGTCACAGAATGGTGGTCGCATAGTTGTGGGTACCAGGGATTTCGATTTTTGGGATGGAACACAGACTGGCAGCTATCTTGACCTGGATTTTTCAGGGGAGAAGCTGATATCTATAAAGGATATCTCTGGAGGTTCCAAGACGCTGGTCCGAATGGAGGCGCCAGAGATCGGAAGCATCTACCCGACTCATAATGAAGATCGGGTGTTGGTAAAGCGTAGTGATCTGCCCAATATGCTGGTGCGTGCTCTGATTGAGGTGGAAGACCGAAGCTTCGACACGCATTATGGGGTAGACCCCAAGGCAATATTTCGCGCTATGTGGGTGAATCTTACGGCAGGTCGGATGGTGCAGGGTGGGAGTACCTTGACTCAGCAGTTGGTTAAGAACTTCTATCTCACTAACGAGCGCACCTTTCGACGTAAGGCGAATGAGGCGTTAATGGCGCTGTTGCTGGACGCGCGTTACTCCAAGGGCGAGATACTTGAGGCCTATGCAAATGAGATCTATCTGGGTCAGGACGGAAACCGAGCGATACATGGTTTTGGTCTGGCCAGCTACTTCTATTTTAATCGTCCGTTGAAAGAGCTGGATCTACCTCGGTTGGCTCTGTTGGTGGCCCTGGTACGCGGTCCCTCATACTATGATCCACGCCGTCACCCCAAAAGGGCCAGGAAGCGGCGCGATATGGTGTTGGACATCCTGCACGATCATGGCTTTATCAACGACAAACAGAAACGGGTTGCAGTCAGCGCCGGTCTGGGCGTTAGCGCTAAGGGCAGAAATACCAGAGGCAGGTATCACGCCTTCCTTGATCTGGTGAGACGCCAATTGCGCCGCGACTATCGGGAAGAGGATCTATCCTCTGAAGGCCTCCGGATATTTACCACCCTTGATCCTTGGGCGCAGACACAGGCGGAAGAGGCGGTGTCTGAACGTCTTAATTGGCTTGAGAAGGGTTATAAGATGCCCCGTGACCAGCTTGAGGGTGCGGCCATCATTGCCGATGTTGAAGCAGGTGAGGTGTTGGCAGTAGTCGGCGGCAGGCATCGTGATGTGGCTGGATTTAACCGGGCATTGGATGCTATCAGACCCATTGGATCACTGGTTAAACCTGCAGTGTACCTTACCGCTCTGATGACCCCAGACAGGTACACTCTGATGAGCCAATTGGATGATTCTCCTTTAACTATAAAGAGTCAGGGCGGTAAAAACTGGACTCCATCCAACTACGATAAGCAGTCCCATGGTGAGATACCCCTGCATGAGGCGTTGACCAAGTCCTACAACCAGGCCACCGTACGTTTGGGTATGGATCTTGGTCTGAGGAAAGTATCCAGGACACTAAAGGCACTGGGCATAGACCGGCCGATCAACCTGTTCCCATCCATGTTGTTGGGCTCGATTTCCCTATCTCCAATCGAGGTAACCCAGGTCTACCAGACCCTGGCCGCCGGAGGATTTCGTTCACCGCTACGAGCAATCCGTGAGGTGTTGACCGCAGACGGCAAGTCCCTGCAAAGATACCCGTTAACGGTAAAACAGGCGGTACCAGCCGCGCCGGTATATCTATTGAACTGGAACCTGCGGCAGGTGGTGCAGCAGGGGACCGCCCGACGTCTAGCCAAATATCTGCCCGCAGAACAAAAGATCGCCGGTAAGACAGGCACCACCAACGATTTGCGTGATAGCTGGTTTGCCGGTTTCAGCGCCGACAAGGTGGCAGTGGTCTGGGTTGGACGTGATGATAACAAGTCGGCTGGACTGACCGGTTCCAGTGGCGCGCTTGAGGTGTGGGGAGATATGATGGGGCGATTGCCCCTTGCCAGCGGAGACCAGGTGAAGCCGGAGCATGTGGTTCAAGTCCTGGTTGATACAGAGAATGGTTTACTAGCTGATGAAAATTGCAATGCGACTGGAATCTATCCGTTTATAATAGGGTCTGAACCTATCGAAAGCTCTCCCTGTGTATCTGGAGGCTTTGGACGATTTATACGCAGGATATTCAAATGAACAGACTAATATCTTTCATAACTGTCACCGCATGCATGCTGCTGGTCGGTTGTTCCGGTGGATATAATTACCGAGATCCGGCCCCGGTGACCTCATCCGATGGAGGTTACGACTCCGGAGCGACGGTAAGCGCCTATCAGGCCCCCAGATCAGTTGAGATAAAACCGACATACAGCTCTCCGGTTGAAGGGCTGTT
>SWBW01003102.1_pt1 | contig 11980 bp, 4 predicted proteins | sample 4693041 | NCBI WGS metagenome assembly SWBW01 (sample SAMN10267271, study PRJNA491770) | bioreactor metagenome | isolation source: DHS bioreactor inoculated with marine methane seep sediment | place: Japan: Omine Ridge, Nankai Trough | collected 2006-05-06
AATCCAAGTTAATTTCCATTCCAAAATCGCAATTGGAAAAGTTCATCTCAAGCAATGTGGTTACTAGACCGCCAGCAGAAATGTCGTGGCCAGCTAATATTTTTCCTTCAGAAATAAGTTGCTGAACGGTATTAAATGCCTTGGCGAAATATTTCGTGTCGCTTACATTTGTTGTTTTTTTACCGAGAATATTCAATGTTTGAGCAAAACTACTTCCTCCCAACTCGAATTCTGATCTTGAGAAGTCGATATATATCATTTTTGTTCCCGCTTTCCTTTTCAGGGTCGGAGTTATACTCTTCCGAATATTAATTACTTCTCCAACAGCTGAAACAATGACTGTTCCTGGTGAATAAACCACGCTTCCATCAGGGTATTTCTGTGTCATTGATAGCGAATCTTTTCCAGTAGGTATATTAATGCCCAGTTCGATAGCAAAATCACTCAGTGCTTTAACAGCGTTATAAAGTCGTGCATTTTCGCCTTTGTTCTTCGCGGGCCACATCCAGTTGGCACTTAATGAAACGCCCTTTAACCTCCCTTTCAAGGGAGCCCAGACCAAGTTGGTCAAAGCTTCAGCAACTGCTAAACGCGAACCTGCTTCAGGATCGATCAATCCTGCAATGGGGGCATGCCCGATTGCGGTTGCAATTCCTTTGGCACCTGCGTAATCCAATGCCATTACGCCCAAATTATTTAAGGGCAATTGCACCGGTCCTGTGCATTGTTGCATGGCTACTTTTCCTGACACGGAACGATCTACCTTGTTGGTAAGCCAATCTTTACAGGCTACAGCTTCAAGTTGCAACACATCTGTTAAATATGATTCGAAACGATGGATATCATACTTAATATCTTCAAAATCGGGTTCAAGCGAATCATCTTTAAGGATGGTCTTGGGTGGTTTTCCGAACAGGTAATCCAATTCAAGGTCGATGGGGCATTCACCTTTATCTGTTTTAAAAACCAGCTTGTTGTCATTTGTTACATCTCCTACATTGTAGATAGGCGACCGTTCCCTTTTCGCAACCCTTTCAAGTATTTCAAAATGTTCTTTTTTGATTACCAAGCCCATACGTTCCTGCGATTCGTTGCCCAATATTTCTTTAACAGAAAGGGTTGGATCACCAACAGGAAGCTTATTGACCTTTATGAGGGCACCTGTATCTTCTACCAGTTCGGACAGGCTGTTCAGGTGTCCTCCTGCGCCATGATCATGGATGGAAACGATAGGGTTTTTCTCCGATTCAGACATCGCTCGGATGGCATTGGCTACCCTTTTTTGCATTTCGGGATTGGCACGTTGTACTGCGTTTAATTCAATGGCATTGCCAAATTCACCGGTGGCAACTGATGATACGGCTCCACCACCCATACCGATCCGATAATTATCACCACCTAATACTACGATAATATCACCTTCTTCAGGTGTATCTTTCAAAGCATCTATGGCGTTGGCGAAGCCAACGCCACCTGCCAACATGATCACTTTATCATATCCGTATGTTTTGCCGGCCTCTTCATGCTCGAAAGTGAGCAGGCTTCCATTGATAAGCGGCTGTCCAAATTTATTGCCAAAATCCGAAGCGCCATCTGAAGCTTTAATCAGAATTTCTTCAGGCGTTTGGTAGAGCCAATTGCGGGGCTTAATACTATTTTCCCAATCCTTGCTTCCATCTTTTCGCGTGTAGGAAGTCATATATACAGCAGTTCCTGCCAGCGGCCAGCTTGCTTTACCACCTGCAAGGCGGTCGCGGATTTCTCCACCGCTTCCGGTTGAAGCACCATTGAATGGTTCTACAGTAGTGGGAAAATTATGGGTTTCAGCTTTTAATGATAGCACCGACTGTATTTCCTTTATTTCAAAAAAATCGGCTTTGTCATGTGATTTAGGTGCAAATTGTTCAATAACCGGTCCCACAATAAATGCAACATTGTCTTTGTATGCCGACACCAGATTGTCAGGGCTTTTTTCTGATGTTTTTTTGATCATTGCAAACAAGCTTTCCTGTTTTTCTTCACCATCAATAATAAAAGTGCCATTAAATATTTTATGTCGGCAGTGTTCTGAATTGATTTGGGCAAATCCATAAATTTCTGAATCTGATAATTGCCGGCCTATTTTTTCACTAATATTTTCCAGGTATTCTACTTCGTCATTACTCAGGGCTAATCCCTCATCATTATTAAAAGTATGGATGTCCTCGACATTGCGAATAGGATCAACTGCTTCAGGAATATCAAATGACTTTTCATCCAAGCATTTGTACATTCGCTCTAACATAGGGTCGAAGGTTGCTTCTTCACCTTCTGCTTTTTTAAACACCTCAATTCTTTCAATACCTTCAATACCCATATTTTGAGTAATCTCCACAGCGTTTGTGCTCCATGGCGTGATCATTTCTTTCCTGGGGCCAATAAAAAAACCTTTTACATGGTCCTGTTCCAACAATTCTGCTTCATTAAACAGCCATTTTAATTTTTCAATATCGGCTTTTGACAAGCCCGCTTTGGATTTAAGAAGATAATATTGGCCTTTCGGAAGATGGAAAATGGACACCATGTTGTGTATGTTTAAGGATTGAAGAAGCAAATGCAAATATATAAAAGGTAGCTGCACGGCATGTCTAATCTGTCAATAATTCATCAACATGATTAAAAAATTACAAAGTGAAAAATGACAATGAAGTTAGCTATAATTGATCTTCTGAAACACCGAACACTTCATCATCCTCAAAATTGCCTAAGGGCTCAACGTGTACCAACACATCATATACATTGGAGATGTTTTGTTTGATATTTTTTTCTACTGCGGCACTTAGTTCGTGGGCTTCATTCAAACGAAGTTTGCCGTCTACTTCTATATCCAAAGCAATTAAGTATAAATGTGCCATTTTACGCACCCTGATTCGGTGCGGATTGGAAGCCCCATTGACGCATTTTACCTGGTCGACAATTTTCTGATAAATTTCTTCGTCATCTACACCATCCATCAAATCACGGTTGGTTTGCATAAAAATCCGAAATGCAATAAACATAATATAAATACTCACAAGTAATGCAGTAATTACATCAATGATGGGCATTTTGAAAATAAAAGTGAAAACGAGTCCCGTCAATACAGAAAGAGAAATAACAACATCGTTCTGCATGTTTCTTGCATTGGCAATCAGCATCGCACTTTCTACTTCTTTGCCAACCCGTCGTAAATATATAGATAGTAAGAATTTGCCGATGATGGAAATAATGATAATATAAATGGCAATATTGTCGGGAATTACGGAAACTTCTTCGCTAAAGAGTTTTCGAATGGACGACAAAGCCAACTGAGCCCCGGCAAAAAAGATAATAAACGCCAGAACTTTTGTGGCAATGGTGTCTGCTTTTAAATAACCGTAAGGATATTTTTTATCCGGAGGTTTTGCTACAATATGCGCCGTATATAGGGTGATTAGTGAGGTGATAATGTCACTGGCTGAATCAATACCGTCAGCAATTACGGCTAAACTTCCAGCAATAATGCCTACGGTGATTTTTAAAATGGATAAGAATGCATTGCCTCCAATACTTACTTTCGAGGCAAATACTATCTTTTTCTCTCTTACGCCAAGCACCATTTAATCGAATTAGAATTTCAAAAATAGAAAAAGCCACCCAATAGCGGGTAGCTTTTCTTGTTCAATGTATTTTTATTTTATTGTTCGCCCAAGAATCTTTCTGATTCGATGGCTGCCATACAGCCTGTACCTGCTGCTGTAATTGCCTGGCGGTAATGTTTGTCCTGTACATCGCCGGCTGCAAAGATGCCTGACACGCTGGTGGCTGTTGAGTCAGGTTTGGTGATCAAGTAACCTGTTTCATCCATTTCCAATTTGTTTTTGAATAACTGGGTGTTTGGGGTATGACCTATAGCTACAAAGAAACCTTCCACATCTATCTTTTTTTCTTCACTTGTTTTATTGTTGAATAAAATGACTCCATTTAAAGCTTTTGTAAACCCTTGTTCAATACCCACAATTTCTTTTACTTCATGATTCCATAATAATTCAATGTTAGGTGTATTTAATACCCTGTTTTGCATGGCTTTTGAAGCTCTCAGTTCGTCACGCCGATGAATGAGATACACCTTATTACACATATTGGCAAGGTAGGTCGCTTCTTCAGCAGCAGTATCACCACCACCGACCACGGCCACATCTTTACCTTTATAGAAGAAACCGTCGCAGGTTGCACATGCTGAAACGCCTCCCCCTTTGAATCGTTCTTCTGATTCGAGTCCAAGATATTTTGCTGTGGCACCTGTGGCAATGATTAATGTTTCTGCCAGTAAATCGGTTCCGTCATCTACTCTCACTTTAAAAGGACGCTTTGAAGTATCCACTTCTGTCACTAATCCCCACCTGACATCGGTACCAAATCTTTCAGCTTGTTTTTTGAGATCTTCCATGAGTTGCGGCCCATCAATTCCTTCCGGATAACCAGGAAAATTATCAACTTCTGTTGTAGTTGTCAGTTGTCCACCTGGCTCCATTCCCTGGTACATAATAGGATGCAGATCGGCCCTGGCAGCATAAATTGCTGCTGTGTAACCGGCAGGACCGGAACCTATGATGAGGCATTTTGTTTTTTCCATGTTAATATCTTTTAATTATATTGGTTAAGTTTTGAGTGGTATATCAATTAGGATGCCATTACTATTTCAGGGTTACTGAATGCCATTTTGGCTTTTCAAAAATAATGCAAAAACCCAACTGTTCAAAATTTTTTGAACAGTTGGGTTTTTATAATTACAAGTAAGCTGAAGTGTTTACTTCGCTACCATCACTTTTTTGACGACAGATTGATCACCTGCTTTGAAATTTAAAAGATAAATGCCAGGATCAAGATTGCTTACATCCATTTTAACGGATTGCACACCTCTGTTTTGATATTCGTTCAACACGGTTCTTATTTTTGAACCGGTTACATCGTATAATTCGATATTTAGCAGGGCTTTTTCATCTAAATTATATACAATTTCAGTTACATTTGATGCGGGGTTCGGATGAATTGTCAGCCCTTTTAGCACTTCAATTTCATTAATACCGCTAATATCACCAATCATAACCATCCTGTTGACTGTTTTTTCCTCTTCCCCGTTTATGTATAGTGTCAGGCTATAGAACCCATAGCCTAATTGTAGTGGGTCGGCGGTAATTTCAACATCAACAGGATAAGTACCGTTTACAGGTATATTTCCGATATTGATGTTGGATGTAGAAGAGGTCAAACCGTTCATGCAGATTAATTGTGCCGTTACATTGTTGGCTACAGCACCTCCAATATTAAAAATGTCAAAATGCACATTAAATGGGTTCGGATCCAGCACACTTCCATCATATGCCAAATACATGGGTGCCGTTACAGAAACAGCCAAAGGCGCCTCAAGGTCAGTATTTGGTCTAAGTGTTCTCTCTGAATTATTGTTTGAATAATTTGATTCAACAATAAGCGTTTCAGGATCCACCTTCACATACAGACTTCTGTATTCGGGGTATTGAGGAATTGTATAATTCATGGTAAAAGATGCTTCCCCATAAGGCGCAATTGAAGCAAGGCTTGTGGTATAAATAGCCTTCGGATCATCGGTGGCTTCAGGATCAAAAGCATATACTTTACACTGCACATCACTCGCAGTAATAGAGCCATAATTATGTACCATAAAGCTTACCTGAATCTGATCGCCGGGGTTGTAAACTGAATCCGGCACAGAGAATGATATATCTGTAGTAGAAATACTTAAGTCGGGCAAGTCAAGCGCGTAGCTGAGCGGCATAAAGTCAGCTCCTGCACCACCGTTACTTTGCAGTACAGATACAGGTGCATCGCTCACCACTTTATAAACATAGGAACCTGTTAATGAGGTAAAATTATACCCTTCACCTTCATTGAGGGACCCCTGCCATACAATTTCCGGGTTTGTGTATGGATATGCATCATATAAGCCTAATTTAGTTATGGTTACGTTGTTCGAAGCGCTGAATGAGAATACATCCACGCGACTTCCTATAACGGGCATATAAAATAAGGTTCCTGCACCGCTGCCACCCTCATCTACGGCCCGTGTCATGTAATAATACGAGCCTGTATAAGCGACGTAAGGAATATTGGCAACCGTAACTGTATAATCTGACTCCACTTTCCAGAACGTGGGAGACGTAACTGGAAATGAAGCTACCTGACCTTCATTCAATATCACTGTGCCAATATTGACACCTGTTTCTGAATTTGTAATAACAACCTGGTTGTTGTTCTCATACGAAGTTATGGTAATGCTGTTGGTCCATGAACCAATAAAAGCGGAGTAGCCATAAAACAAATCTCCGGCAAAAGTTCCGTTTGAAGAAGGCACATAATAATCCTGGTCGGAATATGATAAAGCGGAAATTGGTTTATCAGAAGTCACCTGAAGTGGTGTTTCTTCAGGAATTGCACCGAATTGAGCAAACGAAAAATGTTCACCTGCATTCAGGGAAGAGCCTGCAATATACCCATTCGTTTCGAGGTTTCTTACCGTGAAATTGGTGTTGTCGTTATAGGCAAACACAATAAAATCAGAACCAGCACCATATGCCTCCATCATCCAGGTGTTCAGTTTTGTTGATACACCACGGCCTGATTCATCAACTGCGAAATAGCCATTTACATAGGCGTTAATGGCATCGCCCACCAGCACGGTAAAAGTTTTGTTACTTACTATACGGTAGATTCCGGCACTGGCGAAATAGTTAAAATACTCATCTGCATTTAAGCTTTGTGTCGTTAATAAAGTACCACCCTGGTCGTAAATATTGACATCGGTCTGGTTGAAATAGGCAAATACGGTGATATCACCAAAAGTGTAAATGGTTGTAGCAAATTCGTCGTCGCGTTCTTCGGCAATTTTAACAATGAATTTACCAGGTTCCTGTTGCGTTTCAACTGCTGGTAGTTGATTTTCGGCAGCACCGTAAAATGTTTTTTGGCTTAATGCCGGGGTAACAGCTATCAGCCAACTGATTAAGAAAAATAGTAGAGATTTTTTCATTGATGTAAATGTTTAATTAATAATGGGGTTTACAGTTAATTTGTTTGGTCGCATTAAAATTACAATAAAACACAAAACATAACAACCAATTAACAAAAAATATTCGTATTTTATTTATTTTCAGTCATTTGACATTTTCAATTGTTAATTTTAACAAATGGCTTAAAAATGCTTAAATTATATTATTTTTGCGATGAATTTTAGGCCTTCAAATGGAGGGTTTAATGATTGAAGAATCACCTTCGCTAAAGCTATGGTGATCAGAGACGGGGTGTGGTGCAGTTGGCTAGCATGCTTGCATGGGGTGCAAGTGGTCGCAGGTTCGAGTCCTGCCACTCCGACACAGTAAAAGCTTTGAAGTGCTTAGCATTTCAAAGCTTTTTATTTTCTTACTTTTTATTTTTATTTTTTCAATTTGCAAGCAATTTGCAAGCAATATGCATATTTAATAAATTTGTTTAAACAACAATATGTTGTTTAATTCTCATTAAAAGGCAAATAATTGATCCCAACCGATATCCTTAATTCAATTGAATGTAAAATATATTTATTATCAGCAGTCACAACTCTCTCTATATATATACACCATTCATTTAAAAAGATTGTTAGCCTACAATTATTCATGCTATTTATTTTTTAAAACCCCTATTCTATTCCGTATGTAGTCCACTTATAAATATTTTAGGGCTTATACTAACAGTTTTTATCCTCTTTCAAAAAAATTATAGCATATGTTTTCAAAAACCTGCGGTGCTTTTTTTTTAATAATATCGTCCTTATGTTTTTCATAATTCATATTTCATTTAACGATCAGAATATCAGGCATTAACATTCTTTTCTAATTTTCCTCTTTGAAATAATTTTGTGATGGTAATAATTATATGCTATCGCATTATGTGCAATCAAACTTGCTCAACATTCAATTTTAATCTTCCTGAATTTAAGTATGAGCTTATCTGTACGCTAACTCAAGCGCTGTTAATCCTATACAAATCAGGCCATCTCCTGAGAGGGAGAATCCACCTGGATTTAGTAATTGTTCCTGGTAATTAACCGAATTAATTCAATCTTAAAAAATATCCAATGAAAACTTACACAAAAAACCAATTATCCAAAAGTATCTTTCGGTTTTGGATCATTATTCTCATGCTTTTTTACGGTATAAGTTATATGCATGCGCAAGATACCGAAGCCGAAAAGAAAGCCAAATTGGAGAGACTAAAAGAATTGAAATTCCGTCTTTCCAATACAAGAGGAACGTATGATTACGCGACATCAAGTACGCCCATGTTGCATGGCTATGGCAGCAGCAATGCCAACCATATGAATCATTTCAATGGTGTGTATACAACTTCAATACCTATTGCAGATGGAATAGATATTTCCTATGCATCAAATGGAATTTTGGTTAACCAGGTTGCCTCATGGGTGGGATTAGGATGGGACCTCAATGTTGGTGGTAAAATAAGTCGTTCTGTGCACGGTTATCCAGATGATATTTGGCTCATAAACCAAAGGTTTGACAACTCCGATGATAAGTATCATTTTTTTGGATGGCTCAAGGACTATGATGGATCCACACCTGCAGAACTTGTATATAACTTTAATACTTCGGGAGATTTGGATTACAGATCCGAGAAGATAGAGCAATTTCTTGGAAATGTAGAATCAGGCTCTGTTGGCAATTATGATTTTGACAAAATCGACTCTGAACCTGATCATTTTTACTATAATTTTCCGGGAAATAGTGGCAGTTTCGTTTTTACTGAACAAGATAATACAACCAATCAGAAAAAGGTTGCATTTATACCTTATAAAAATTTAGAAGTAGAATACTCATTAAACTTCTATCCTCAATACATTGAATCTATTACTGTCCGTGATCAAAATGGGGCTCAATATATTTTTAGTGAACTTGAAAGAGTAGTAACAAATGCCGGACTATACCCCGCAGCTAACAGAGAACCCTTGCATGAATATGATTTCCCTCAATTTATTTCTGGTTCGTTTTCAGGTCATCAAACAATTTCGTTAGAGGATGGATATGTTCAGTCGTGGTTTCTATCCAAAATAATTTATCCCAATAAACGAGAAATCATATTTGAATATGAAGATGAAGTTATATTGCTGGAACCAGGATACTATATGAATTATCGCGATTATACTAATAATGCTGATGAACCACTATCCCAAATCGTTCGGAACTACCCTTATAATGAACTTCCTGATTATGAAAACTATCCAGATGCTGTGTTAATGACCAAGAGGTTAAAAAAAATTACAGGTGATGATTTTGAGATAGAATTAATTGCCGATCAGAAACGCGAAGACCTAAACTATGATGATAATACAACTTCGCCCAAAGCACTTAATAAAATTAAAGTCTACTCTAAGGTTGATGGAACCAAAACACTCACCAAAGAAGTGAACTTTTACTATAGCTATTTTGACAGCTATTATAATCATGGGCAACAGGACGACAATAAAGGTTATGCTATCTTTTGTCCTGATGATAACGAAGATGTAGAATATGGCTCATATATTTATAAGAGGTTGAAATTAGATGAAATACAGGTTTATAATGGTAGCGAGTTTTTACCACCCTATCAATTTGAATATATACAAGACGATGAAGGTGAATATTGGCTTCCTGCCAGGTATTCTTATTGCCAGGATTTCTGGGGGTATTATAAAGAATCGAGTACTGAACAAAGCCTGGTTCCTAAAACATATGTGTACCCAAACCGAGAGGGTCAGTATCGTTTTAGTGTTTACGATTTAAGTAGTTCATCCCCTGGAACTTCTCCGGAATATATATTGCCTGGAGCTAACAGGACACCCGAAGAAGATTACATTGATATCGGAATGCTGAATAGAATAAATTATCCGACTGGGGCTTATACCGAATTTGAATATGAACCGAATGATTTTTTCATAGATAATGATTTCTTTAGCGGAGGAGGTGTGCGGATATCAGAAATTCGAACTGGAGGCTCGGATGTGGATAATTCAATAACAGAATATAATTATTCTCCCGGGAAGTTAATATCTATGCCATTGTTTGGTCATTTAGATCCTGTAAATAGTATATGTAGCACTTTAGATCCAGACAGTTATAGTACATGGGATCAAAACGATTTTAACTTCTATTATGTTCGCGGAACAGCTAATGAAAATGATATGTCTGAGGGTTCTCTGGGTTATAGTTGGGTTGAAGAAGTGAACGATGGCATAAGTGGTAAAACAGTGTATTATTTTAATAACGATGCCACTTATAATAGTTACACCAATATTGATTATCCTGAATATGAGACGACAAGTGCTATTGTAACTCCGTCCAGAGTTGACTATATAATGTCTGAAGATATGTATGATCCTCCTCTTCCCATTCCTTATAATCTAACAGGTATTGATTTCGATAATGGAGCTTATCCGTTTTCAACAAATACAAACTATAACTGGCACCGTGGTAAACCAGAAAAAAAGGAAGTAATTGATGCCAATAATCTAACAGTTTTAAACACTGAATATCAGTATGATTGGTTTTATGCTGATAACAATGCACCCAATATTGTTTACGGATTAAAAAACAGTTACTTAATGAATAATATCCCCCCGAGGGATGTCACATGTCCTAATTATAATGATATAGAGGAAGGAGAATACAATTATTTGTTCAGGCCATTGACAATGAGTAGCAAGTACAAGATTCATACAAATATGACCTCTTTCGTGGGACAGGAAATCAATACTTATGCCATTGATGCGAATACAAATATTTCTGATCAAACAAGCTTGGAATATAACCACAAAGGCTATATATCCAAATCAACATACACAAATGCTCAGGGCGACGAAATAAGCACGGAATATATATATATGTGCGATCTATGGCCTGAGTCAGTACCCATACCTTCAAGCAATCAAGTGGAAGATTCAAAAACACAAGCCGTATTTAATTTACTGGAAAAGAATGTTGATGGCTTACCCGTTCAAGTGATTTCATATAAAAAGAATTATGGAGAATCAACTAAATACTTAACCGGATCAACAATTTCAGTTTACAAACCGATTACTATTAATTCATTAAATGAAACCATTGAACCATTATATCAAACATATAGCCTGATTAATAGTGGCAACCTTTCATTGAATGATATTGATTATGTAACCATTTTAGATAATTCAAACTATAAATACGAACTTATAATAGATGATAGTAACTATGAACTTAATCTTTCATCAACCACATATGATGAAAAAGGAAATTTGTTAGAAGCCATCTCTGAGAACAACCCACCAAAGGCTTATATTTATGATAAGGATAAAACGCAAATAATAGCCGAGGCACAGAATGCTAAAAGCCGTGAGTTAGCTTATGCCAATTTTGACAACCATGATACTGAAAATTGGTCTGCCAGCGGTAATGTTACTACTGTTGATTACAGCGGTACAAAAAGCGGTAGTATAGCTGCTAAAATAAGGACAGGATTTCTTTCTACATCATTAAGCATTCCATCTGATGCTAAAATTACTGGTTTTAAAGCATCAGTTTGGGCTAAAGGGTATATTGGCAAAGGATATTTGTCAGTAACCATTAACAATACCCTGTTTAATGAAAGTGTTCAAATCACTAAAAACAATGAATGGGAGCTTCTCACTATTGATATAGCTCCTGCAGATTTAGAATCTATTAGCTTTCCATACAATGTTATAGTAAAAGTGGGTAATGCAACAACTTCCTACTCTTATTTTGATGATGTTAATTTTAGACCGTCGGATGCAGTGTTTACCGGTTATACTTATAATAACAAACGCGAACTTACATCAGTTTGCGATGATAATAGTATGTATACTTATCTTGAATATGACGACCTGGGGAGGTCTACAGTTGCATATGATAATGACCGGAAT
>SWBW01001712.1_pt1 | contig 11978 bp, 10 predicted proteins | sample 4693041 | NCBI WGS metagenome assembly SWBW01 (sample SAMN10267271, study PRJNA491770) | bioreactor metagenome | isolation source: DHS bioreactor inoculated with marine methane seep sediment | place: Japan: Omine Ridge, Nankai Trough | collected 2006-05-06
GCTCCCGTAGCCTTGACTGTGTCAACGATGCTGGAAACAGAACGGTCCAGTAAACGGTGATCGTAAGCCCGCAGGCGGATTCTAATTTTTTCGCTGGTGGCCATAACCCTCTTCAACCTGTCGTCGTCAGGACGGATTTTCGCCCTGATGGTTTTTACGTTGGCGAAGGGACTTTACTTCCCTTTCGCCCCTGTTACGGGAATCGCAAGTAGCCTTTTGTTGGTCGGGACAATATCGTCGCCCCGCAGCCGGACTGTTCAACCGGCCCTTCGCTATGTTCGGGAGGGAGAAGCGTTTCCTCCCTCCCGGAAGCTATTGCATCTTTTGGTTCTTGTTTACTTGAGTATTTCGCTGACAACTCCGGCACCTACCGTGCGTCCACCCTCGCGGATGGCAAAGCGGAGTTCTTTTTCCATGGCGATGGGGGTGATCAGCTCGATGATCATCTTCACGGTATCGCCGGGCATGACCATTTCGCTTTCGCCAATCTCGGTGATGGAGCCGGTAACATCCGTCGTCCGGAAGAAGAACTGGGGACGATAACCCGGGAAGAACGGGGTGTGCCGTCCACCCTCAGCCTGGGTCAGGATATAGACCTGGCCCCGGAACTGGGTGTGCGGGGTGATGGAACCCGGCTTCGCGAGAACCTGACCGCGCTTGATGTCGGCGCGATCGATACCACGGAGCAGACAGCCAACGTTGTCGCCGGCTTCACCAGAATCGAGGAGCTTGCGGAACATCTCGACTCCGGTAACCGTGGTCTTTTCAACCTTATCCTGCATACCAACGATGTCAACCTTCTCGCCGACCTTGATGACACCGCGCTCGATACGACCGGTAACAACGGTACCGCGACCGGTGATGGTCATGGTGTCTTCGATGGGGAGCAGGAAGGGCTTGTCGGTGGCGCGTTCGGGGATGGGGATGTAGGAGTCGAGAGCATCCATCAGCTCGAAGATGCACTTAACGTCTTCGTCATCCTTATCGCCGGAACCACTGTTCAGCGCCTTGAGTGCAGAACCCTTAACAAAGGGGATGTCGTCGCCGGGGAAGTCGTATTCGCTCAGAAGCTCGCGAACTTCCATCTCGACGAGTTCGAGAAGTTCGGGGTCGTCCAGCATATCCGTCTTATTAAGGAAGACGACCATGCTGGGAACACCAACCTGGCGGGCAAGGAGGATATGCTCACGGGTCTGCGGCATGGGACCATCAGCAGCAGAGACGACAAGAATCGCACCGTCCATCTGGGCGGCACCTGTGATCATGTTCTTAACATAATCGGCGTGACCAGGGCAATCGACGTGGGCGTAGTGCCGATTCTCGGACTGATACTCAACGTGAGCGGTGTTGATGGTGATACCGCGTTCACGCTCTTCGGGAGCCTTGTCGATGTCATCGAAGCTGACAGCCTCGCAGAGGCCAGCCTTCGAGAGGTTCAGGGTCAGAGCGGCGGTAAGAGTAGTCTTACCGTGGTCAACGTGGCCAATGGTGCCGACGTTAACATGGGGCTTAGTTCTTTCAAACTTTTCCTTGGCCATCCTGTTCTCCTCGCAACGGCTTGTGTGCCGGTTTTCAAATGGTAATCTGTTAAGTCCGGTTCGGGTTGGGACTGCCGGGGCAGCACCTGTTTTCTCGCACCATCTCTTCGACTATATGCCGAGGGACAGGGAGTGTACCTTGCTGAGCGCAAAAAAGCAAGGGCTAATTTCGTCGTTTTGTAGCTTTATTTTATTTATACCGTCTATAGTCTGTTACCGTCCAGTAACAACCATCCTGAGGTCAGCTTTCCCCTACGCCCACCAGCGGCCCTTGGCTCCATCGGGAACCGATTCGTAGCGCAGGAACTGGAGGTTGTAGGCGGCGCGTCCCTGGGTCAGCGAGCGCACCGTGGTAGCGTAGCCGAACATCGTGGAGAGCGGAACGACGGCATCGACAACCTGAAAGCCGACCTGGGGGTCGGTGCGGGTGATCTGCCCCCGACGGGTGTTGAGGTCTTTTAAGACGTTGCCGATGAACTCTTCGGGAACCTCGACCTCCAGAGCCATTACCGGCTCCAGCACCTGGGGCGTGGCGTTCTCGCAGGCCTGACGAAAGGCCCCGGTGGCTGCCGCCTGCATTAGCTCGACGGTGGTGGCTTCGTCGTCGAAGGCGGCGGACTTGAGGGTAACGCTAATGTCATCGAGGAGGGGATAGCCAGCCACGGAACCCACGGAGAGTCCCTGTCGCGCCCCTGTCTCTACGACTTCGAGGAAACGGGAGGGGAGCAGTTTCTCTGGCGCGGAGAAGGAAAATCCCTCACCCGGTTCGGCTGGTTTGACCAGCAGTTCCACCCGGGCAAACTGCCTCGTACCGTTGGGCAGGGTGCGGTCAATTTCGTAACGACCCACGCCCTCGGCGGTGATACCCTCTTTGTAGGCGATCATCGGCTCACCGACACGGCAGACAACATTGAACTCGCGCTTGAGCCGTTCGACGATGATCTCCAGATGAAGCTCGCCCATGCCAGAGACTACCCGCTGTCCGGTCTCGTGATCTTCGGTAACGGTGAAGGTCGGGTCGTCCTCGGCAAGGTTTTCCAGAGCGTCTTCCAGCTTGCGTTCGTCGGCGGAACTACCCGGTTCAATCGCCACTCGAACAACAGGAATTGGAAACTCGATTTCGCCCAGCGCGATGGGGTGTTCTTTCGCGCAGAGGGTGTCGCCAGTGCGACAATCTTTCAGCCCAACGGCGGCGGCAATCTCTCCGGGACCAAGCTCTTTCACGTCGGTCTTCTTGTCAGCGTGCATCTCCAGCAGGCGGTTGACCCGAACGCTGCGCCCGGTGTGGCTGTTGAGCAGAACGTCCTTGACCGAGACCATACCGGAGTAAGTGCGGAAGAAAGTCAGCTTGCCGACAAAGGGGTCGGTTGCCGTCTTGAAAACGTAGATGGTCGCTGGCTCGGTGGGTCTTGGCTCGCGGTTGATGACCTCGCCACTCTTTGGATGAACTCCCTGCACCGCACCGCGATCGGTAGGGCTGGGCAGGTAGTCGAGGATACCGTCAATCACGGGCTGCACGCCTTTGTTCTTGAGCGCACTAGCGGCGAAGACCGGCTGAATCTTACTGGCGAGGGTTGCCTCTCGCAGAGCAGCTTTGATGTCTTCCACGGCGATGGTCTCGCCGTCGAGGTAGCGGGTCATCAGCTCGTCGTCGTACTCCGCCGCAGTCTCGATCATCTGCTCGCGGTAGGGTTCGGCAAGCTCTGCCTGTTCTTCGGTAAGCGGCACGCGCCTGACCTTTTCGCCCTTCTCACCCTCAAAGGTAACGTACTCTTCGGTGAGCAGGTCGATCACGCCGGAAAAGCTGTCTTCTATACCAACGGGGATATTGAGGGGAATCGGTGTCGCGCCCAGTTTCTTTTCCAGTGAAGCCACGGCACGGTCGAAGTCGGCTCCGACCCGGTCGAGCTTGTTGATCATCACCAGGCGGGGAACACCGTAGCGGGTCGCCTGTCGCCAGACAGTCTCGGACTGGGGCTGGACTCCGGCTACTCCGCAGAACACGCCGATTGCGCCGTCGAGAACCCGCAGGGAGCGTTCGACCTCCACGGTAAAGTCCACATGCCCCGGGGTGTCGATAATGTTGATTTTATGGTCGAGCCAGTGGCAAGTGGTGGAGGCGGAGGTAATGGTGATTCCACGCTCGCGCTCCTGATCCATCCAGTCCATCTCGGCCGCGCCTTCGTGGACTTCGCCGATTTTGTGCGTCTTGCCAGTATAATAAAGGATGCGCTCGGTGAGGGTCGTCTTGCCAGCGTCGATATGCGCCATGATCCCCACGTTGCGGATCAGTTTTATTGTGTTACCAATTTTGGAGGTTGTTTTGGACATGGTTTTGAACAGATCCAGTTTTTCAGTTAGCCCCCCTCAATCACAATACACAAACAACAGCCCCTCAGAGGAGGTTGTCGGGGAAGCTCCGGGCTGTAGGAACAGTCAAACGATTTCTCCGCCGTGGCGGAGCGACCAGGCTTGATCGGTCTCCGTGGAGACCTTGATCAAAATCAACGAGGCGGCACAACTTCGGGACTATAGTTCAGCCCATGCTGCCCCCGATGACCCCATGTTTACCCTTGTCGGCGGATGGGGACTCCGGGCGGAGCCGTATCTGCCATAGCGGGTGGGCTGGTTGGTGGGCTTGTACTAGCCCCCAAAGTAGCCCCACGGGACTGGGGTGGGTCGGCGGGTATCCGGTCGCGAAGACAGGACTCCGTCGGTTCCCCGGGTAGAGATGGGGGTTGAGGAGACCCAACCCCCTGATACATTTCTTAGAAGCGGAAGTGGGCGAACGCCTTGTTGGCATCTGCCATACGATGGGTATCTTCGCGCTTTTTGACCGAGGCACCGACACCGTTGTGGGCATCGATTAGCTCCATCGCCAGACGGTCTGCCATGGTGTGTTCACCGCGTTTGCGAGAGAACGCCAGCAGCCAGCGGATTGCCAGAGCGGTCTTGCGCTCCGGGGCGACCTCGATCGGTACCTGATAGGTGGCACCACCGACGCGGCGGCTCTTTACCTCAAGATTTGGCTTGACGTTGCGCAGGGCATCCTGAAAAACCTTAACGCCCTCTTTGCCAGTCTTGGTGTCGATAATCTCCATGGCTTTGTAGAAGATACGCTCTGCCACGGAGCGTTTGCCTTTATGCATCAGGTTGTTGATGAAACGGGTAACGATCTGCTCTTTATAAACAGCATCGGGAACCAGGACGCGGCGGGTAACTTTTTGTCTGCGAGACATGGGCTACTTCTCCTTCTTGGAGCCGTACTTGCTGCGCCCCTGTTTGCGGTCGTTAACGCCGATGGCATCGAGGGTTCCGCGAACGATGTGATAGCGGACACCGGGAAGGTCTTTTACACGACCACCGCGCACCAGCACGATGCTATGCTCCTGGAGGTTGTGTCCCTCGCCACCGATGTAACTGGTTACCTCGGCACCGTTGGTCAGACGAACAGGGGCGACCTTGCGCATCGCTGAGTTCGGCTTTTTGGGGGTAACGGTCCAGACGCGGGTACAAACGCCCTTGCGCTGTGGGCAGGAACCCAGAGCCGGAGACGCTGTCTTTTTCTTGGGGATCTTGCGACCCTTGCGTACGAGCTGGTTAACAGTTGGCATGAATTTTTTCCTTGGGAGCCTTGAGCTTCTGAAACACTTCTAAAATCTGACACGCAGACGCTACTCCATCTGCGATAGATACCACACAGGGCGGGTAGTGTAGCTCGCTACCGGGGCGATGTCAAGGGGCTTTGCAGATACCCTTTTGCTTGACACACAGCGCACCCTTTGTTAAAGTGTCAGTTGTGGAGAGTAGCTGACTCTCCGTAACCCTGTTCAACTCCAATGAAGGGAACATACCGTGCGTAAACTCACCATTCTGCTGATGCTGCTTGTCGCAGTGTCCTTCGCCGGCAATACTTCGTCTGCGATCAGTCCCGAAGATAACACCGAAACAACCTCTACTGGCTATGTCGCGCCATTGGGTAGCAAGGCCATCCTCTTCGACCAGGCTTACGACGGCGGCGGTAACAATGCCAATAACTATGGCTCTCAATACCGCCAGGGCGATGACTTCTCCCTCACCAATCCCAGCCGTCTGGAGAGCGTTGAGTGGTGGAGCCTCTTCATGAGTAGCGTGGATACCATGGATCTCCGAATTTTCGATGACAGTAGTGGACTGCCCGGCACCATCCTCTGGGAGGTACCCAATGTTACCGCCACCGTTACCGACACTGGCGATGACTTTTCTGGCTATGACATTTACCATGTCGAGGTCGTTCTCGATCCGGCGGACTACGCCTTCCTCGAAGACGGAGTAACTTACTGGTTCTCGCCCTTCCACGATGGTTCTAGTGCCTATTGGATGCGTTGGAGTAGCGATACTTCTGCCTTCTCCAACAACAACGGCAGCAGTTGGGATACGAAGGATGGTAATCACATGTTCCGGTTCAACGGCACCGAAGACCTTGCCGCGCCTGAAGTCAGCGGACAGGTTCCCGCCGACGGAGCCAGCGGCGTAGCCGTGAACTCGGACATCGTCTTCCATGTTACCGACGACTGCTACGGCGTTGATACCTCCACCATCAGCTTCGCCGTAGAAGACTCTGCCAAGTCCGGTGAAGCTACCATCAGCCTGTCGAGCAGAGGCAGCACCGGAGCGATCACTGGCACGCTGGTTGTGGACGACACCGACCCCTGCGATGTCATCTGCACCTTTACCCAGGACAGTGACCTGCCGCCGGATACCATCACCTGCACCGTGGCATCTGGCTTGGCGGACGACTACGGTCGCGCGACCACCAGCGACATCGTCTGGAGTTTCGACACCACAGGCTCCGCAGTAGAAGAAACCACCTGGGGACAGATTAAAGCTCTCTAGCAGCGCAAAGATATTAACCGTAGGGGCGCAGCGTGCTGCGCCCTTTTATGAGCCATCGGACACGTTGACAAAGGGCGGACACCAATCCCCATGGATTAGGTCCGCCCCTACCAGCGCATTCCAAACATCCGCAAGATTTTGCCAGGAACGAAACGACTCTTAAAAAACCGCCTTCGCCCTTCCTCTTGTTTGACACTCCACCCTACTGTCTGATAAACTGCCTGCGGGTGTGTACTATTTGTTAGCCGTGTACACAATTCTGCACCGTAAACTCTACCAGAAGGAAAATACTATGCGCAAACTTACTATCTTACTGATACTCCTCGTCGCGGTCTCCTTCGCCGATGTACTCTTCGATCAGTCCTACCAGGGAAGCTATGACGTAGGCTGGCGGTACAGTGGCAGCAATATCCGCGCTAATCGCTTTACGCTTGCCAACCCCGCGCGCATCGAGAGCCTGGAGTAGTGGTCAATAGACGGTTACAACATGACCTTTGATGTTCGTGTTCATGCGCACTACGATGCCGGGCCGGGCATACCTGGCACTATCATTTGGGAACAACTAGATGTCGGCGTAACAACTACCAGCGATGGGGGTGTTTTTCGCCGTGAGCTGATTATTGACCCTGAGGATTACTTTGGTCTTGAAGCTGGAACCACTTACTGGTTCTCGATACACAGTAATATCAGCCAAGGCAGTGTCTGGTTGTGCTTCTGGTATCATGATACCCACGCGGTATCAACAAATGGTGGCACTGCCTGGAGTGTTCCAAATAACACAATGCTGCTCCGTATCAACGGTACCGAAGACCTGGATGCCCCTGAGGTCAGCGGGCAGGTTCCCGCCGACGGAACAAGCGGCATTGCCGTGAATTCGGACATCGTCTTCCACGTAACCGACGACTGCACTGGTGTGGATACCACCACCATCAGCTTCGCCGTAGAAGACTCTGCCAAGTCCGGTGAAACGACCGCCAGCCTAACTGACCGAGGCAGCACCGGAGCGATTACTGGCACGCTGGTTGTGGACGACACCGACCCCTGCGATGTCATCTGCACCTTTACCCCGGACAGTGACCTGCCGCCGGATACCATCACCTGCACCGTGGCATCTGGCTTGGCTGATGACTACGGTCGTGCCACCACCACGGACATCGTCTGGAGCTTTGACACCACTGGCTCCGCCGTGGAAGAAACCACCTGGGGACAGATCAAGGCTCTCTAGCAACACAAAGATATTAACCGTAGGGGCGAACCTTGTGTTCGCCCTTTTTGTGAACCATCCGCGAGATTTTGACCGTCCCCCCTCCCCCCATTGGGGGGAGGGATTAAGGGTGGGGGGCTATTCTCTACGAACACCAAATCTGTAAGGGGAAGATTGCGCAGCTACCCCACTAGCATTTGATGGTTACCACAAGCGTACGCCTTCACCGATAGCCCCCCTTCCCGACCTTCCCCCCATAGGGGGGAAGGGGATGGCGTTTGGACATCCGCGAGATTTTGATGTAAACGTAGGGGCAGGCCCCTGTGCCTGCCCTTTTGTGCAGATGACGTTCAGCCCCTCACCCCGACCCGTGGGATGAATCCCCTCCCCAAAGGGGAGAGGGGGAACCCCTGGCGAGGTTTTACGTAGGGACCGACCTTTAGGTCGGCCCGCGAAATTGCAACAGCGTTAACCATCTGCAAGGTTTAGCTACCCTCTCCCCTCTGGGGAGGAACTCGTCCACGGGGCTGGGGGTGAGGGGCAAAAATCGTCTTCGCCCCTTTGTGTTACACAATGTGCCTCGTGCGGATGTAAAAACTTTCACAAACTTTGGCGCAGATGTTTTATAGTTCCCCTGTCTTTTAACGCAGGAGAACGGAATGGACAAAAATAGCATTCCTCGCGCCACCATTCGGCGGCTATCCTTATACTGCCGTCATCTGGCCGAGATTGAGAATCAGGAAACCGAGTACGTCTCCAGCCGCGAGCTGGGAGGCGGCATCGGCACCAACGCCGCTCAGGTGCGCAAAGACCTCTCCTTCTTCGACCGCTTCGGCACCCCGGGGCGCGGCTATCCGGTCAGCTTCCTTCGCAGGCGGCTGGAGGAGATTCTGGGGATTGATGGTCGTCGCTGGCAGGTAGCGGTTATCGGAGCCGGACGGCTGGGTCTGGCGTTGATTGACTACGGCGGCTTCGTGAAGCACGGCTTCCACGTCGTGGCTGTTTTCGACAACGACCCGAAGAAAATCGGTCAGCCGGTAAAGTCGCTGACTATCGAAGACATCATCAACCTCCGGGCGGTTATCAAACGCTGCAAGGTGGACATCGTCGTAATCGCGGTTCCGGCGAAGTTCGCCCAAATGGTGGCGAGCAAAGCGGTGGACGCGGGAATCCGCGCGGTGCTGAACTTCGCTCCCGCCACAATCGTCCTGCCCAGCGAAGTCAGCCTGCGCCACGTTGACCTTGCCGTGGCAATGGAGAGCCTTTCCTTCCACCTGCTTGGGTAAGCGTTACCAGCTTGCACAGTCAAAAAACTCCCCGTCAAAAACAGGGGAGCTTTCTGTTGGCTCCCCTGATCTACTTCCATGCGGATTGAGAAACGTTCTCGGTAATTCTTGCTGGTTGCCAAGTAACCCACGCTGCGTTAAGATTACCCGCGATTAGGTTGTATTACTTATCCGCTCCACTTCAAGGAGATTCTGTGAAGCTCTTTCTCTCTGGTAACGAGGCCATCGCCCGTGGTGCCTACGAGTATGGCGTTCAGGTAGCAGCCGCCTACCCCGGTACTCCCTCGACGGAAATCCTCGAAAATATCGCCCAGTACGACGAGATCTACGCCCAGTGGTCGGTCAACGAAAAGACCTCGATGGAGATTGCCATCGGTGCCAGTTTCGGTGGCGCGCGCGCGCTGGTAGCAATGAAACACGTCGGACTGAATGTTGCCGCTGACCCCTTCTTCTCCTTTGCCTACATCGGACCCGATGCCGGACTGGTGGTCATCACTGCCGATGATCCGGGGATGCACTCCTCACAGAATGAGCAGGACAACCGCCACTACGCCCGCCACGCCAAGGTGCCGCTGCTGGAGCCGGCGGACAGCCAGGAATCCAAGGACATGATCGGCACGGCACTGGAACTGGCTGAGAAATATCAGGTTCCCTTCCTGCTGCGGATGACCACGCGGATTTGCCATTCCAAGAGCGTGGTTGATTGCGGCGAGCGGGTGGAGAAAGAGATTCCTCCATATAAGAAGGAAGACTCCCGCCGGGTAATTTTGCCAGCGCGGGCGCGGGTTCGCCGGGCGCGGCTGGAAAAGGTTCTGGGCGAGCTGGAAGAAGAAGCCTGCAACTCCCAGTGGAACTTTGTTGACAAAGGCACCGGCGACAACTCCGTCGGCATCATCGCTTCGGGCATCGGCTATCAGTACGCCCGCGAGGTTATGCCCCAGGCGGACATCCTCAAGCTCGGCTTCTCCTGGCCGCTGCCGATGAGACTGATTCGTGAGTTCCACGCCAAGTACGACAAGGTCTATGTTGTCGAAGAGAACGACCCCCTCGTCGAGACCGAGCTTAAAGCCGCTGGTCTGGACGTTATTGGCAGGGACATCATCCCCGGTCTCAATGAGCTGAACCAGCAGCGGGTAGCCGAGGGCTTCAAAAAGGCTGGCTACGAAGTCGCCAGAGAGTACCTCTCACCAGTGGACATCGGCGAGCTGCCGCCCCGTCCCCCAACCCTCTGTCCGGGCTGTCCCCATCGCGGGGTGTACGATTCTCTGCGCAAGCTGAAAGCTGTAGTTACCGGAGACATCGGCTGCTACACTCTGGGAGCCTTGCCTCCGCTCAGTTCGATGGACACCTGTGTGGACATGGGAGCCTCGATTACGGTGGCGTTTGGACTGGAACTGGCTCAGGGCAAGGAGTTCTCCACGAGGATGGTTGCCACCATCGGCGAGAGTACCTTCCTCCACTCCGGCATCACCGGACTGATTGACCTGGTTTACAACAAGGGTATCACCACGATCTGCATTCTGGACAACCGCATCACGGCGATGACCGGGCATCAGCAGAATCCCGCCACGGGCTACACCCTTAAAGGCGATCCAGCCTGGGAGATCGAGTTCGAGCCTCTCGTCCGCGCCTGTGGAGTGGATTACGTCAGAACGGTGAATCCCCTCGACCTTGAGGCCACCCGCGCCGAGTTGAAGGAAGCGATGCACCACGAAGGTCCGGCGGTGCTGATCTTCCGCAGCCCCTGCGCCCTGCTCCCCTCGGCAAAGGCACTGCCAACGATCAAGTATTACGTCAACGAGGACAAGTGTAACGAATGCAACGCCTGCATCCGCCTGGGCTGTATGGGAATCACCCCCAGCGGCCACGCCGGTAAGAAAGGCGGCAAGGCTCGCTTCGATCCCACCCTCTGCGTTGATTGTGGTCTCTGCTTCCAGGTCTGTAAGTTCGATGCCATCGTTCCGGTCTCAAGCGACCCGGCGATGACCGGCAGCTACGACTATTACGAAAACAAAAAGTAACTCACCCTGACGAAGAACCCGAAAGGAACAAGATGGCTATAACCAACGTTTTGATCTGCGGTGTCGGCGGTCAGGGTGTCCTCCTGGCAAGCGAAGTTCTCTCCGAGGCTGCCCTTCAGGCCGGCCACGATGTCAAGAAGTCCGAGGTTCACGGAATGAGCCAGCGCGGCGGCTCCGTGGTCTCTAACGTTCGCTTTGGTGAGCGGGTTGACAGCCCGCTGATCGTCCGGGGCGAAGCCGATGTGCTGATGGCATTCGAGCGGCTGGAAGGCGTTCGCTGGCTCGACCACCTCAAACCGGGCAAGGGAATCGCCGTGGTCAACGACCTGGAAATCTGGCCGATGACGGTCAGCTCCGGTCCCTTCGACTATCCCGCTGACATCAACGAGCGGCTGGAGGTGGCAGCGAAGAAGTATTACCTCTTCAAGGCCACCGAGATCGCCACAAAGGTTGGCGAACCCCGCGCCGCCAATATCATCCTCCTGGGCGCGCTCTCCAACTACCTGCCGCTGACCGAGGAAAACTGGATGGCGGCTCTGGAGAAGCGGGTGAAGGCGAAGTTCATCGATGTAAACAAGAAGGCCTTCGCCGAGGGCAAGAAAATTAGTTCTGAGTAGAGCATGTTTGCAGGGGCGCGGCATGCCGCGCCCTGGTTTCTTAAAAACGGACTTCATCGAAGAAAGCCGCCCATGTTTCTCTCCACCGTAACCCTTACCTTCCTCGGAGTTCTCGTCCTGCTGTGGCTGGGGAATATCCTCACCCGCCATCCCCTGCGGATGCTGGGGGACTTGATAGCCTCGGCGGTCGCCTTTGCCGCGCCCTTTGGTGTCGGGCTTATCATCCGCAACGCGATTGATGTTGGTCCGGCGATGCTGCCCTGGTGGGAGATCATCACCGTCACGGCGGCTCTGACGGCGGCTCTTCAGTTTGGTCTCGACCAACTGCTGGAACGCCCGGCTCGCGACGAGTTCACCATCCACGCCACCCAGTTCCCAATTTATATTCCCCTTGGGGTCGGAATTGGAGTAAACTTAGGCATCTGGGGAGTTTTTAT
>SWBW01004605.1_pt1 | contig 11973 bp, 10 predicted proteins | sample 4693041 | NCBI WGS metagenome assembly SWBW01 (sample SAMN10267271, study PRJNA491770) | bioreactor metagenome | isolation source: DHS bioreactor inoculated with marine methane seep sediment | place: Japan: Omine Ridge, Nankai Trough | collected 2006-05-06
TACCTAATTAATCAATATTGTCAAGTCTTTAATAAACTAGTTCGACATCTGTCCCGACGGGCTCACTTGATTATCAGCCACTTACAAAGTTTTAAAAGTAAGTGGCTTTTTTATGCACAAACAAATTGAATATTTTGTCCTCTAGCAGCTAACTATCTTCAAAGGAATACCATTGCAATTCAATTGAAGTTTAGACGTAATTTGGTTCGAAATTCTGTTAAATTCACATTTTAAACATTCTAAACCCTATAATTTAAACAGCTATAGGACTTTTCATTTGTGCTTTGTAGGTAATTATGTATATATTCTTACAGTTCAACAAAGTGAATAGGCTGGTTTAAATGCTTTCAGATCAAAGGTGTGATCTTCAATGGGAACTAATGGTTTCGAATTAGCATCCCTTATCTAAATAGGCATACCAAAACCAATAAAAAAGCCATTTGTTCCTGCAGAATTAAAGGTATATTCAAATCGTAGTACCATATTGTAGTAGGTAACAAAGTCAAGACCGAGGCCCCAGCTGTAAAGCATTTTATTGTTCAGTGGATTTACATCTGTATAACGATTCAGGACATAACCAGCATCAGCAAATACATTCAAGTAAAATGCATATTGCATTGCTTTGAACTTATTTTCTTCTTGTCCTTCTTTCACTTTCTTAACACTAGGTTTTACCAACTCATATTTGATATTGCTTCTCAAATAATACATCTGGTCGCCTCTAATAGTATACAGATCATAGCCGCGGATAAAGTCTTTTTTTGTGGTCATGCTTTGCTGGTAATAATATGGTGCATCTTCACCGGCTGAATTCACCAGTTTGAACATTTCTGCTACATACCACTTATTGCTCAACTTTTGGTGGAAATGAAAATCAATTCCATAATAGAACAAGTTGACGTCTTTAGTTACAATACCCAAACCTCTTTTGTCCACAAAAGCCTTTAAAAGTAATCCTTCCAGGGGGTAAGACTTATTGTTACGTGTATCATAAGAGTAATCAAAATATAGACTAACGGTAGCATTCCATTTTTTATCACCTGCAAGAAAGTCAGGATTAAGCGTAAATAACGAGTCGGATATTGTGACATATTCACCTGTAACTTTGATAGTATAATAATGATAAAGTCCAGGTCTGAAATTCATTATACCTGCAACAAACGCCGTGCTGTAGCTGTTTCTTTCATATAGCATTTGTCTTCTATTATCTATCGAAGTATATTCTGTCACAGCTAGATTATTGTATCCGCCTACTATTGTTAACCCCTTTTTCTGACGACGACCTATCCATGGAATCCGATAACCGAGGGCAATAGCCCAGGAAGGACCTACGTAAGCAGCAACGGAAGCCTGGTGACTACTTCCGAATAAGTTGTTGTGACTTGCAAAGGCTCCCATGCTGAGTTGCGAAATATCTATATCGCGCAACCATTCGTTGAAGTTAGGAGCGTTTAGCTTCAATACGGGAAATATCCACCAATAGTGTCGTTCGTTAACATCAATTCTAAGTTCATATGTACTATCCTTTATCTTATTAAGATAGAGATCTACCATCAAGAACAGTTTGGAGTTAACAATATTGTCGCGACTGTAATTCAGACGCAACCTCAGTTCACTCGAGTCTCCGACAATGATACGCCGTCTTCCAGGACCTGTTAAATCGCCTTTTGAAAATACGGCAAGCGTATCTCCAATTTTAAAATCAAGTTCCCTAATGATAATGTTATCTTTCGTGAGCTTATTACCTTCAATTTCCACAGTTGTGATTGTAATGTAAGGGTAATCGAAGTCTTCCGGCATATGGACTGCACCGTCTTTATTCTGTGAAAAAAGACAGGAAACGCTAACCAGATAAAAAACTACGAGTAAAATTATGTGAGACTTTTTCATGGTTGTATTTGAATCAATTTTCTAACATTTATGAATATCTTCTTCCGAAGTAAGTTTTTGATTTGTGTATCAAAGCTTTAAACTTAAGTCAAAGGTTACTCCGAAACCAGTCCCTGAGCTAATTCCAGTTTCATATCCCAAACAGGATTTTAAATTTAAAGAATTTATTTTAAGAACGGTCACCTGCATGAGATTAATTAGTTTTTACCAAACCTGTAACCAATAAAAAGACTGAACTTCCCATGCCCAATTTCAGCCAATTGCTTTTTATCAAAATTCGAGAAATATGAAATAGCAATAAATTGGAATCCGATAAAGAACTTCTTACTATTATACCCTATTGCATTTTTGCTGTTTAGTTTTAAATGAATACTTAATGGAGAAAATTGTCTGCTATCGGTATAATAATCACCTGAGCTAATATTGACACCAGGGATGAGACTTAAGGTCAGGAAAAACCGTTTTTTATAAACAAATGAGTACATATAGCCAAAACTTAATGAGGCGCTCAAAATATTCAGATCAGTTAAATAAAGGTTCGGGCTAAAATATTCTGCGGCTTCTTCAGGAACAATGGATGAATCAGCATCCATTACAAAAATATTAAAACTGGCACCTACAATTGGGCTTCCTGCACTTTTACGCTGCCCTTCATTCTGAACAAATGGAGCCTTCAATGAAAACTTTGTGTAATTGGTTGCAAACATGTATTGAAATCCAAGATTAATAGTGCGTATATCTTCCCTTCTTTTTACTTCTTCGCTTAAGTATCCGCCTATACCTTTCATGTTGCTTAACTCATATGCCTGGTAATATTGCAGTATGAATGTGATAAATTGTTTGCTGCTAAACATACTTCCCTGAAAGTCGAATGATCGGGTATTTTCAAAGTCTGAATTTTTATTTAATCCTAAAGAGAAAGTAAGGTCAATGGCAAACCATTTGTATGATACACCTAATCCAAGGCTTACATCACGAAGAGGAATATACTTGATTGATGTTTTGTTATTCCTGTCTATTATATTGAAATAATTGTATTTATTAATTGCTACCAGTTTAACAGATATTTTCTGGCTATAATTTTTTATATAGGAACTATCATGATTTCGATATAAAATGTAGTGCTCGATGTAGTCTAATCCTTTTTGTGTAGTATCAATTTCCTGACTCTTAGTATTATAAGGCAATAACACAATTAGCAAGATCGCAACAAATAGATAAGTTGATTTATGAAGTAATTTTTTTTGAAAATTTACTTTCATCGAATTTTTTATGCGATTATTAATAGAGGATAATATTATTATCCTCTGTTTAGTTAGTTATTTGATTTTGTTTTATCAAAGCTTCGCACTTAATCCAAATGTTGCTCCGAACCCAGTCCCTGCAGCTAATTCAAGATTCATGCCCCAAACATTGCTCCAGTACCACCGGCCACCAACCTGGACTCCAAAATCTGGATAAATATCTCCACCAAAACTTACACCAACCCTGGCCCCTGCATAAAAATCCCAATTAGCTGGTATCCCAATAAGGTAATTCCAGTGATAATCACCCTTCATCAAGACCCCACCTTTAAATTTTTCTCCTGGAAAAGGAAATACGGCATGAACTTCAGGCGTCAATGTAACATCTTTGTGTATGGCAAAATCGACTGAGAAAAATGCCGGAACTCCTTTGTTATAGATCCCAGCTCCGAAATTGATTTGTTTTTCACCTCGTGCCAGCGGTGCTACGCCCCTGTTTTGCGCAAAAAGACCCATGGCGAAAATAGAAAGCGCTAATAACAATGTAACTTTTTTCATTTGCTTAAACTTTTGCTGATTCATATTATTTACTAAAATTGAACTACTGTAGCATTGATAACAGGTTTTAACTTATATTTATCATTACCCGTTTTTACAATTGAATTGTCTGTGTCAAAATTCAAAACAACTTTGTACGCTTTATTGGGCTGCAGCAAAGCATGTATTTGAATTTTTATACCTGAAGTTTGTGCACTTGGTGTTTCCAGATCGTAGGTTTCGCCTGATTCAACAATGGTATTATTATTACCCAATATCAACCTGATTTGAGATACGGTTTGAACCTGAAGTAAAGTATCTAATGCAATAATTGTATCATTACCATTTTCGAAATCCAGCAAATCGTAAATGCCCGCATTGGCCATAAGATCAAACCAACCAGAAGTTGCTGTCGAATCTGTAGAAGTATGAATACTTACTTTTTTAATGTCAATATTAACCGATTCATAATCTGACCTTGGAGTAAACGAACTTTTTAAACTAACGTTTAGTTCTGCGGTTCCCGTTTCAGGATTGTTATTTTCATCTTTATTACATCCTGTTTGTAGGATGAACATAAGAGCTAATAGAATTAATCCAAAAAATTGTAAATAAGTGTTTTTCTTTTTCATGATATTTGTTTTAAGTATTAATAATAAAAATTTCCATTTTTAAAAAGTCTCCTGCCCGGAAAAATAGAATCCTTTTGATTCCTTTCCAATAGCAAAATCTAGATTGATGTTTGTTCTGAAATGTTTATTCACCATAACCCTTATACCAAATCCAACTGCAGGACGGACATATTGAAATAAGTTTATCCCAGTTTGTGAATTTGAAGTGGTGGTTGCATTTACAAACACAACACCACCAAGTATCTGTGTACATTGAGAAATTGGGAAGCGATATTCAATCTCTGTATAAACAATGTCCATACCCCTGAACCTGCCATTTGTATACCCCCTGCCAGATCTGGCTCTTTGATCTTCTCCCAACGAAGGCAAAGTTAGGTAAGGCATTTTTCCTGTTAGCGTTAAGTTAGAGAAAGCCCAAAACGCAATAAGATGCCTTGGCATTCTTTTTGACAATCCAACATAGGTTCGGAATTCCAGCCATAAAGCAGTGGAGTTTTGATCACTACCCAGAAAAGTCGGGTTTATGCGGTAGTTCATGTTTGCATAAATCCCTTCGTAAGGGTTAATCTGGTTATCGCGTGAATCATAAAGAACATTCAGACTTATTCCACTCAGCATATAATCTTCGGTACTAAAATTATTTAATTCAGAATAATAATGGTGAGGGGTTTCCAATTCAGGTATGGAGTCAGTTGTTGGGCGATAATATTCATCATTAATGGCATAAAAGTAATCCAGGTGAAGCCCTATTCCGGCAAAAAGGTTTTTAATGATCCTTTTGTTTGCAATTCCATGAAATCTCACGTAATTATATTCCATAGGAAAGAGTACACTTTCGCTATTTGTCCCTTGACCCATCCAGCTCATTTCATCTGGAATATTAATCGTATCTGGTGCATTCGTTCCCAGTCCGTAAGTAGGTTGACTGTAAATATAGAACCTGATATCACCTTGCAGGAAATACTTATTTCCCTTAGTATAGATGTTGGGTTTAACATAAGTGATCAATTGCTGCTTAGAAGTAACGGCTGCTGTAAACGGTGCAGTTGACACTTTGGTACTTTCCTTAGGACCCATATACCATCCAATGCTTCCACCTATGCCAAGTAAAAATCCATTTGTAGGATTCGAGCTGACATTGGGCAGTACCAGGATGCTTGTTTTTCTAGGAGGTTTTGGTGGCTTCCCCTTTTTTCGAAACAGGTCACCGATTGCCTGGGGCTCACAATTTTTTGAGCTGTGTTTATCCTTTTTGGTTGAATCAGACTGTGCCTGAGCAAATGTATAACCTAGGCAAATTAAAATAAATGTTGATATAATTAGATATCTTCTCATAGTTAGTTCTTAATAGCCTTTTCGATCATAAGCCTCACACAGTTCAGTTTCTATTCAAATACCATTACTAGAGTTTCACTGCCTTAGAAGCCTTCTATGTTTTCATTTTAATAAGATTATTAATTTAATTTTTCCAATGCTTTAATTTCTTCTTTTGCGGCTGCTAAATCAATCATAAAATCAGTATTTCCATGCAACATGGCTACTGCTGTTGCCCCCATCATTCTTCCGTAAACTACATCGCTGTGCCAATGCACATTGCATACATTACGGCTTATGCCAAACTGTAAGCCTCTTTCCAGAATTACATCAGCTTGTTCAGGAAATACCTCAGCTAAAATTAATGCCCAGGCCCAGCCAATAGCTGTATGCCCCGAAGGATAAGAACCATCTTTACGTAAAGCCGCTTCTTCATCAGGGGTGCAAATAGGTGTATTATTTACCATAAACGGTCGTTCACGTTGATAATGATTTTTTGCAGCGTAGGTTGATAAGCCGGCATCGGCTAAAGTCCGGCGTAGTATCATGTACAAATGAGGTGTGGTTTCTTCTGATATTTTTACATCCAATACAATATTAAAAGCTTCGGTAGCTTCGGGAAAAGACAATACGGCATCCCGAGTGGCTTGTTTTTTCCGGGCTTCATCATCCAAAGCAACATACATGGCCGCCATTTCCTGATCCAATTGAAAAGCCGCTGAACCTTCCTCCGGTGGTGGAGGTACTAACTTTAAACTGTTAGGAATTTCATCTTCTGATAAATACCCTTCTAAAATACCGCCATGAATTTCCTTTATCTCTTTTGATAAGGAAGTGATGGGCTGCTGATTTTTTGCTGGTTGCTGTGTACAACTCAACATTAAAACAGACAACACTATTGCAGTAAACAGTTGTATTTTTTGATTTATTTTTCTATCTATAATATAGCTAAGGTGTTTCATTTTATATTTTCTCTTTAATTATTTGTTCGAAATATTTTTCACTTATTAGATTTATAAATAGTTTTAATTCAAAAGTATATTGTAGCCCAAAGTAAACGATTTAAAATCATCACCATACTCAGTTATCACTCCCATACTGAAGCCACCCTTGAGTGAGTGACGACCGGCAAATGGATAAGCTATAGTGCACCCAATCCTTGAATTCCGTTGTAGATCTTCATCTATCAGATTGGTGCGCCCCCCTCCAAAAAAGTTTAAATCGATAGCAGCCCAAAATCCGGGTGTAAATCTTCGAACTAAATGAAGTTCAGCAGCAAATATCGGATTCTGTTTCCTAGTCTTGCCAAGGAACTCATTATTGTGACTAAAAATCCACACTCCACACTCCAGTTCAAGCAGCCACTTTTGTGCGAGTGGAATCATGTAACCAAGTTTTGGCTTAAACGCCCATCTGTTAGAACTAATGTTAATTAGTTTATCCTCCTCATAAGCACCTGTAGGAGCCAGTATCTTCAAACTCACACCAAGGATTTGTCGCGGATTGTTCCTTAGTTCCTGAAATTCATTTATGCCCATAGTGGGTGCACCAATCAGATTAATTGAAAAAGTGATACCAATATCTGCAATTCCGGAAATATCACGCTTATTCGGTGTTCCTCCGGAGGAACTTACAATAATCCCGGTTGTTGTTACCCACGCATAAGGCAGTTCAATTATTAAGTTTGCTGTTCTGTTAAATAAACTAAACGTTTGTAGATAGCCGAGAAATCCCACATGCATTTGCGAATCCAATCCCGTAAGAGGCAGTGAGGGATCAGTGAGTATGTCACCGAAAGAGTATTGGTATCCAATAAAAGCTACCATAGTTCCTTTGGGTGCTGGCCAGTATGCACGTGGCGATAGCTCCTGTGCCTTGCCCGATTCCGCAAGAATGCTTAAAGCAATAAAAATAAGGATGTATATATTATACTTTGTTTTCACTCTAATATCTCCATTTAACACCCATTCTCTATAATTTTTTATTTCCTCCTATTTGGTTAATACATTTATTTCGATTTTTTTATGCACATGCAATTTATTTTACTGGCTTCGGCTTAGGAAAAGTCCAGCTTTCATCCAATATTAGCGAACTCAAATTTCAAACCTGTACATACTCAATTGGCAATAGAATAGATTCTATTCGCCATTATATTTAAAAGCCTTGACTATTTCAACGGTATTAAATTATTCATCTGATTCGTCGTCTTCCAATACAGGTTTTTTAACAAATGGGATTTCATCTAAGATCTCCATCCTTATTACTGTAAGAATATAATACTCTATCTGGTAAAACTGGGTAGCCACAATTCCGTCTGCTTCCTTTTTAATCTTACCATGATAGGTAACAATTAGGGCATCTGTTTTTTTCTGGAGATCAATGGCCTTTTTATTCCATTTATCTGCCTGTTCAGCAGTCATTTTAAGGTATTGATCAGCGTACTCCATCAACAGTTCAATTCGCTGTTTCCCAAGTTCTTTTCGCTGTATTTCATAATCGTGGTAATTTTTCCAAAAAGCATCTTTTTGACTTTCTGATGGGGTGACAAAATTAGTTATAATAGCTTGTTTTTCCATCCCGAATAATTGCTGAATCAATTCAACTTCCTGGCTATCTGTCTGTGAATACGTAAATGACGCCATGAATAGTGCTGCTGTAATCAATAGGTACTGTTTCATAGTTTAAATTTTAATGTTTATTATTAATAAATTTTTGCTAATAGTTTTCATATTTTTATGTTTGTGTTATGATTTATTTTTCCACTAAAAATGCTTTTTTGGCAGTAATATCTGCACTTGAATATTCCTCATGCCTTCTCTATTCCACTAATTCAAAATCACCGGGTTTCCAGGTTTTATCGAACCACGGTTCCAGTGGGCCATAAAGGCGCAGTAGGACATTGTAGCTTTTACCTGGCATAGTCTGAATCCAATTGTCTTCATACCCTTTCGGTGCCTTTGGACCGAACCAAACCGTATAAGATTCATCATCGTTTTGTTTAATGGTCGGACTGTTGCTGTCCAAACCGGCTTCTTTTTGATCGGTCTCCAGCATGGAGCGATGTTGACCGGAATAGACCATGAATGACCAGAAGTTGTTCACGGGGATGGGTGCAGGAAGGGTTACTTTATATGTTTTGCCGCCATCAAGGTAGTTGCCGTCTGCATCGTGGGGCGTAAAAGCATAGGCCGATCCTGTTCCTACTTTGGGCATCGACATGGCTGGCGTAATACCGGTAGCGACATAGTGAAAAATAGCACGACCATCAATGTTCATTTCACCTTCGTCCATAAAATCATGGCCACCGGCAAAGGATGTGTACCACTGACGATCCGGATAGAAATAAACAGATGCATCGCGGGGTCGGAAAACAAGGGAGCGCGCCGTAGCATTACCGATTGCAGCCGCATCCTTCAGGATCTTTTGCATGCGTGCATCCGGTGCAAAGGGTTCTCCTTTTTTAATGCCGATAGAGGCAAAGAGCCCTACCAGTTCGGGATTAAATGCATCTGCGGGTTCATATTGAATCACCGCGTTCAGCTCTTCATAAAAGTGTTCGTCGTTGGCATGAATGGTATTAAACTTTTTGCCTGAGAGGTCTAAGACTTTTTGTTTTGGTGGCTTGTTTGCTTTCGATAATGGATAGCAACGAAAGCCTTCTTTCAGCTCTTTTGTAGATCCCTCCAAATCACCATCTTTCACAAAAACACGCATGAATAGCCAGTGACGGTAGGTTGTGGATTTTGCAACGAAGTATCCCTCGGGAATTTCGCCTTCATAGTCGGGCCCAATAAATAGATATTTACCACCCTTGCCTTCATCGGGGCCGGTGAGGCCCACATCACTAACGAAGCGGAAAAAGGCATCGTCAAGCGAGCCCAGTACAGGCCCCGGGATTTCTACTACAACCGGTCCATTTTTTAAGTCAACCTCTACAAAGGCATAGGGAGTTGTTGATTGCGCAGTCAGGAACAGGGTGCGGGCATCCATCAATTCTCCAAAAAGGCCGAGATCTCCCGGTTTCAATCCAGCTTCTTTAAGCCCTTCAAGCATGGCATAAATTGAAGCGGCTGGCATACCATTTAGAAATGCCTCGACGCCACGCGCCAGGTCAAGAAAGTCAAAGCTTTTCTGAACCGTAGCTTCACTGGGCATACCATCGAAAAATTCGAGGTCGCCTAAAAGTTCAGTTTCTACCTTGTCTGGTGTAAGCAAAAATTCGGGTACATCAGCAGCGTATTTAGGTTTAGACTCCTGTGCAAATGCACTTGCCATCAGTAACAAAGCAAAAGCAAGGAGTAGGATGTTTTTCGTTTTCATTGTATGATTATTTTTAAAATTAGATGTTTCTATTTTGTCAGGGTAACTTTGCCTGTTTTCCATATTTTTTAGGCTTTTTATATTTTATCCTTATACGATTCAGATAGCTTCTAATTGATATATTTAATATGAATCTTTTCAATCTTTCCGTTAAACTTAAAGGGCGCTCTATCAAAGTAATCCAGCGCCACAGGCGAACCAAAGTCTACTCCAACATCAAAGGTTTCAGATGCTGTATGCCCACCAGGTACAGAACGTTCCATACGCACTTGTCCTACTTCTTTTCCATTCACTTTTAAAGTAATCGTTGCAGGAGCCAAACGCTCTTTTGTATCATATTTGGTCTCTACCTCAATGTTTACTTTACCCGTGGGAATAGCTGATTTAGAGGAAGCTTTATAACGATTTAATGTCATGGCGTTGTATTCCGCTTTTAAAACACCCTTATCCATATAGACTGTAAATCCTGATGAGATACCCCCTAAAGCAAAAAGTACTCCTTCTGCATCTTTTGGAATTTCTGCATCGATCACTGCCAAAGTAGATCGTCCGCTTACAAACTTTGGAGCAATTGCTTCCGGAATTCTACCTTGACCTTCAAAGAATGACCATTCTGTCAAAGGGGAAGAGGGCATTTCACTAGAATTGTAAAGCGCAGTATACAATCCTGCTCCAATAGGATATACGAGGTTATCTGTGGCCTCTTTGTCAAATACGGCTTTCAACTCAGCCAGCTTTTCCGGATTTTCTTTTGCCAGGTCTTGTGACTGTGAGTAGTCCTTTTCCAGGTTGTAAAGTTCCCATACATCATTTTCCGGTTCCCAGTTCATAACACGAGAAATGTCAGTAGACCATGGTGTTCGAGGACCAGGAGTCCCTGCAAACCAACCATCGTGATAAACACCACGGCTGCCCATAATCTCAAAATACTGGGTTGTTTTGGTGGACTTGGCCTCAGAATTATCGAAGGTATAGGCCATGGATGTTCCGTCAAGCTGTTGCTGTTCTATTCCATCCACAAACTTAGGCGCTTCAATATCAAGAATGTCATAAATAGTCGCTGCAATATCATTCACATGATGAAACTGAGAACGAATTTTCCCATCATGCTTTATCTTTGCAGGCCATGATATAACCAGCGGAGTTCGAGTTCCACCCAGATGAGCAGCAACTAATTTGGTGCTCTGAAAAGGTGCAGATCCTGAAAATGCCCAACCATGGTGATACATTATGTCAAGCTTGGGTCCACCCAAGGCATCCATTCCGCCATAATCTTTGTTAAGTACATCCATTTGTTGTTCTTGAGTTGAAGGCATTGAATTCTGTGCCAAAAGTTCAGATATCGTTCCATTTAAACCCTCAGCGGAAGGCCCGTTGTCGGAGTTAATATAGATAATCAAAGTGTTGTCCAGTTCTCCCTGACGTTCGAGTTCATCTACAACCTTTCCGTACTGCACATCAGTATGCTCCAGGAACCCTGCATATATTTCCATTAAGCGTGTTTGAAACTCGCGTTGGGATTCCGGAATGTCACTCCATTTTTGCATACTTTCTGCTAATGGGTTCAGTACGGCATCCTGTGGAATCCATCCCAGTTCTTTTTGTTTTTCAAAAGTCATTGTTCTTAATGCTTCCCAACCTTCATCAAATTTTCCATCATATTTATCAGCCCACTCTTTGAAAATATGGTGAGGCCCATGAACAGCACCAGGAGCGAAGTACACAAAGAAAGGTTTGTCAGGGTTTAATGTTTTACTGGTTCTCATCCACTGAATGGTTTTTTCAGCTAAGTCTTCTGTCAGATGATATTTGGCATCGTGTGGCGCTTCTACAGGGTTGGTATTTTCAAACAGTACAGGTTCATACTGTGATGTTTCTCCAGCTAGAAAGCCATAAAAATAGTCAAACCCCAGTCCCGTTGGATAACGATCAAATGGTCCTAGTTTAGTTATGTCAGTAACAGGAGTATTGTGCCACTTTCCAAAGGCAGCAGTGTTGTAGCCATAATATGACAGTACCTGTGCAACTGTGGCTGT
>SWBW01003198.1_pt1 | contig 11961 bp, 8 predicted proteins | sample 4693041 | NCBI WGS metagenome assembly SWBW01 (sample SAMN10267271, study PRJNA491770) | bioreactor metagenome | isolation source: DHS bioreactor inoculated with marine methane seep sediment | place: Japan: Omine Ridge, Nankai Trough | collected 2006-05-06
CATGGGCCGCCACCACCTCCGCCATGGTACGCAGCGCCGCGCCCATCTCCGGCCGCAGCCCGAGCTTCGTGGCGATATCGTGGGCCAGCTGCGCCTCGCGTTCGGCGTCATCGAGCTCCCCCATCGCGAGCTTGAGCTCGGCCCAGGTGCGGCTGCTGTCGCCCTTGAGCCGCCGGTCCCCCAGGTCCCGGGCCATGACGGTCGCTTCCGCCAACAGGGCCTCCGCCTCCTCGAACTTGCCCAGCTGGATCTGCGCCTCGCCGAGGTAGATCAGCAGGTAGGCCTCCTGCAGCCGGTCACCGATCTCACGAGCTCGCGCGAGGGCCTGGTTCCAGAGCTCGAAGGCGCGCGTGTAGTCGCTCTGCGCGCGGCAGGCGGTGCCCAGGTGAAGCAAGGAGTCGACCACACCGACCTGGTCACCGACCTCCTTGCGGATCTCCAGCGCCTCGGTGAAGCACTCGAGTGCCGCCTTGAAGGAGCCGGAGTTCTGGTGCACCGTGCCAATGTTATTGAGGGCCACGGCGATGGCGCGCGGGTTGCCGATCTCCCGCTTGATCGTGAGCGCACGACGGTGGAATTCGAGCGCCTGCTCGTATTCACCCTTGAGCCAGGCCACCTGCCCGACGTCGTCAAGCGTCGCCGCCACCCCACGGGCGTCGTCGGACTGTTCAAACAGTCGAACCGCGCTGTTGAGGTGCGACAGCGCGCGCTCGTACTCGCCGAGCGTGCGATAGATCCGGCCGATGCGGCGGTGCGCGGCGCCGCCCTTGGCCATGTGGTCGAGCAGCCAGGCGTTGTGCAGCATCTCCGTGAAGTGCTGCAGCGCCTCCTCGTTGCGGCCGAGCACGGTGCAGACGTCCCCGAGGTTGTGCAAAGCCTCGATCTTGGCCAGCACGTCATCGAGCCCCAGGACGCCCAGACCGCGCTTGTAGTAGGTGGCTGCCTGCTCGTTGGCGTAGCGGGCGCGCGCCTTGTCTCCCGCGTGGACGAAGCAGAAGGCAGCGCGACGGTGGTTGCCGCCCAGGAGGTAGTGCTGACCCACGTACTCCAACTGGGACTCTGAACGGTCCTGCAGCCGCGTCTCCAGCCACTGAGCGGCGAAGAGGTGATACTGCTCCATCTTGCCACCGCTGATCATCTTGCTGATCAGCTCGCGCTCCATGTTGTGCTTGAACGCGTACTCGGTCACGCCCGGGATCGATGAGTCCGGGATCTCCAGGATGAAGTCCCGCTCGCGCAGATCGTCCAGGATCTCGCGGATCGTCTGATGCTCCACGTCGGCGAGCCACAGATCGCCCTTGTGGGCTACCTCCCGCTGGAGCCGTGAGAAGCAGATCAGCGCCTCCAGCCAAAAGACGCTGCCCAGCGCGGCGGCCTTCTCCAGCACGTCGCGCTCGGCCGGGTTGAGCGACGAGATGCGGGCGTGCACGGCCTCCTCCACCGAGACGGGCAGCTCCGCCTCCTCGGCGCGCTCCTCGTCGATGGTCCAGCGCTCCTCCTCCGACTGGATCGTGCCGTTGGCGATCATCACCCGGACGAGCTCCTCCATGAAGAAGGGGTTGCCGCCGGTCATGTCGACGGCGGTCTCCAGCAGGTCCGGCGGCACCTCCTCCAGGCGTCCCAGCAGCTTGCGCAGCAGCAGCTCGCTCTCCCCCTGATCCAGCGGCGGCAGATCGATCCGGGTGTGCTCGGTCTCTATTTGGCAGAAGTCTGGCTGCTCCACGAAGAGCGCTGGCTCGAGCGTGCCCACCAGGACCAGCGGCGCCCCCTCCAGCGTCTCGGCCAGCTCGCGGAAGAGCGACAACGAGTCAGCGTCGGCCCTGTCCAGATCTTCGAGCACCAGGATCATGGTGGACTGCTGGGCGTCCATCTCGAGGAAGCGACGCAGCACGGTCCGGGCGATCTGATCGTGCTGCTGAGGCGCCTCCTCCAGGGCCTTGATGAAGGGGTTGTCGGGGACGTTGATCCCAACGAAGGAGCCGAGAAAGTGGAGCACCTCGGTGAGGCGGCGGTCCAGCAGGACCTCCTCGACCTCCGCGCGGAAGGCCTCGCCGGCGTCGTGTGCGTCGCGCAGACGAAAGCGCCGCTCGAGCAGCCGGGTGAAGAGATCATAGGAGGGGCCGTCGAGAGTGGCCGCGCTGGTGAAGACGCGCAGATCCGGATGACACCGGGCCACCTCATCGATCCAATGGCCGAGCAGCCGGGTCTTGCCCACGCCCGGGCTCCCCACCAGGGTCACGATCTGAGGCGTCTCGTACTGGATCGCACGATCCAAGATCTGGTTGAGCTCGTCTAGCTCGTGCTGTCGACCCACCAGCGGCGCGATGACGCTGGTGGTGCTCGTGGCGGTCGTGCCGTCCATCTGTGCCTCCCACCCTTGGATCTGATGCGGTTAACGCCTCGTGGTCGCCGGGTCAACCCCAAATACCACAAATGCTGGGGCAATTGTGATCCTGGTGGCGCCGACGGCTTCGCCCGTCGCACCAATTGCGACATGGAGCGCAAGCTGTGCGGGGTGTGTGCGGGGTGTGGGTGGGTTGGGCGGGCTGGGCTGGGCGGTGGTGGCGCCGCTACCTGCGGCGACGACGCGTCAAGCCGAGGAGCAGCGCCAGGCCGAGGACGGTGAGGAAGGGGATGCTGGTGCTGCTGCGAGCGTGGCTCACCCGGCAGCAGCCGTCGTCTTCCTCGGGGGGGTTGATGATTCCGCCGTCGCTGCCCGGGTTCACGCCGCTGTCGCTGCCCGGGTTCGGACCGCTGTCCGGGTTGTTGCCGCTGTCCGGGTTGGGGCCGCCGTCGCCGACTGGACCGGCATCGGCGGGCGTGATGCCGCCAGCGCAGAAGTTGAGCGTGGGCGCCTTGCAGCTGGTGTTGGTCTTGTCCAGGTAAGAGAAGACAGCGGCGTCCTTGTGGCCCTTGCAGAGGTCGTGCTCGACCTTGTTGTAGGCGATGGGGGCCTGACCGTCGGCCTTCAGCACCTCAATACCGACTGTCTGCGGGATGAGGAAGGTGACCATGGTCTGGATGTCGAAGGCCTTGGCCTTGGCCCCGATGGCGTAGTTGAAGCTGTACGTGGAGTGATTGGGCGTCGAATTGAGCGTGATCAGGCCCGTGTCCATGTCGCCCTTGAGGTAGGTCTTCCAGTTTGAGTTGACCATGTAGGATCCCATCCAGGCCTTGTCGTTCTTGAACACCACCTTGATGATGCCGTTCTCCTGGGTGTAGAGGGTCGACTCGCCCTCATACTTGAACTTGAGCGTGCTGCAGGGGATCTTTTCCCAGGTGGCGAAGGCCGCCTGGATCGCGGCGATGACCTTGGCCTTGTCCAGCTTCTGCCCCGAGATGAGGTCTGCGACGTTGACCTTGTACTTGATCGGGAGTGTCAACCACGTGACCGGCACGCCCTGGCCCGGTTTCTTCTCGTCGGAGTCAAAGTAGCAGGGGGTGGCCAGACAGCTGGCTGAGCAGAACCCGTTGTCCACGCAAGGATCGGCCGCCTCGGCCCGGGGTGTCAGCAGCATCACGCTCGCCAATATCACGCCCACCAGTCCTACCAGTCTCATGGAACTCTCCTTATTCTCCAGTTACTTCCAAGACTTCACGTTGACAAGAGACCAGAGGCTAGCACCAGCCGCCCAACAATCGCAACTCTTGCCCGTTCCTCCGCGCGCTAACGCCGCCGTCGGCGCCGCGCCAACCCCAGCAGGACGGCCAGCCCCAGCAGGCAGAGATAGGGCAGACCCGTGGAGCTACGCGCGTGGCTGACTCGACAGCAACCATCATCTTCCTCGCCGACGCCGCCAACCTTCTTGCAGGAGCCCTCCGCTGTGCAGACCTCGTCTGCCGCGCACTGGCTGCTCGAGGTGCACTGGCTCCCCCCGCCGAAGTCATATGTGACCCCGCCATCAGTTCCCGGGTTGTTCATATCGCTGCCCGCAGCCGAGTCTTTGCCCGGAATCGTTCCACCATCGGTGGTGGTGGTCCCGCCGTCCTTGGTGGTGACGCCGCCATCGGTGGGCGGTGGCGGCTTGGTGCAGCCGGTCTTGAGGTAGAGGTAGGTCAGGCCGTCGATGTCGTCCTGAGCCAGCGTCCGCTTGGTGATGTCGCCGAAGGTCATCCCGGGGTACATGCTGGCGCCCTTGACGCCGGAGTCGGCCAGCCCGATCACGCCGCCGATCAGCGGGGTCATCTCATTTTGTACGTCGAGCTTGGCCTGCTCACCCGTGGTGCTCCAGGGGATGGCGGTGGTGTTGAAGGCGTTGACCGCGATGGAGGCGCCGGTGAGGTTTTGGGTCATGCCGAACCAGGTGAAGTAGTAGGAGGCGTACTTGATGTCGAGCTGCTTGCCCGCGGCGTCGTAGGGCCAGCCCGCCTTGGCGGTGACCCAAAAGACGTAGATGTAGTTGGTGGCGTGGTCGAAGTGTACCGTATTCTTGGGGCAGCTGGCTTTGTTCTTGGTGGTGCACTGGGTGAAGGTCCCGCCCTTTTTGAAGGTCAGCGTTGAGCATTTGACGGCCTGCCAGGTGGCGAACGCTGCGTCGATGGCTGCCTGGGTCTTGGCGTCAGCGGTCTTCGAAACGTAGTAGGTCACCGGAACCGAGGTCCACGTGACCGACTTGCCGTTGACCAGGTTCAGGGTGTACGCCTGCGCGTCGGTCTGCAGCCCGCAGAGCGCCAGGGTCGCGGCCAGGGGGATCCACCAGGTTCGCATCATCGTCGGGGTCTCCTCGCTTTCCGTCTGGGTGGAGCGAACGCCCCGGCCGAGGCCGGGGCGTGGTGAGCAATGTTAGATCCTAGTAGTAGCAGCTGTAGTCGTTGGGCACGCACTGCTTGGTGCTGCCGACCTTCAGCTTCACGGTCATGCAGGTGTAGCCCGAGGGGCAGGGCTTGGTGGAGCACTCGCGACCGCAGAAGGTCTCGTGGGCGTTGGTGACGATGCACTTGGCGCCCGTCTCGACGCACTCCGGCTTCATCGGGTTGCAGTAGTCGCACAGCTTGCCCGCGCTCTTGGGGCAGTTCTGGCCCGAGGTGCCCGCCGGCACGATGCAGTCCTTGCGCTCGCAGCACGATGGGTTGAAGAAGAAGTGGTAGCAGGCGCAGACCGTGTTGGGCACCTTGCCGCCCGCCATGCTCTCCTGGCAGTCGAGCATCACCTTGCCGTTGACGTTCTTGACGCGCCAGGTACCGGTTTTGGGATCGCAGTCAACCTGCCCCCAGCCGCAGTAGACCAGGCCGTCACACCACATCTTCTCGGTGATCTTGCACTTGCTGCCCGGCGTGGGCGTGGGGCCTGGCGGCGTCGGGGGAATGCTCACCTTCTCGCACTTGGTGCCGTTGAACTCGCTGCCCTTGACGCAGGACCAGTAGCCGCCGCCCGGCGGGGTGTCGCCCGGGCCCTCTGCCTTCTCGCACTTCCAGATGTCCTTGCCGAACTCGGTCTTCTGCTTGGTGCAGGTCCAACCGCTGCCGCCAGGTGGGGTGCTCGACTCACCGTAGCAGACCCAGGTGGGCACGCCGTTTTTGGTGGTCTTGTGGCACTTCCAGTTGCTGCCCCCCGGGGGCAGGCCGCCGTTATCGTCCTGCTTCTCGCACTTATCTTTGGTGGCGTTGCACTTCCACTGACCGCCTCCGGTGGGAGGCAGCGGCTCAGCGTCGTTGCGCTCGCAAATTAGCTGGCCGTTCTCCACCTTGCAGCTCCAGGCGCTCGTCCCTCCCGGCTTGTTGGTGGGGTTGGGTGTCGTCTTCTTGCTGCACTTCCAGGCCTGCTCGGTGTCATCGTACTTGCAGTACCAGTCACCCCCGCCCGGGACGTCCGGTGGGTTGCTCTTGTCGCCCTTCTTCTTGCAAGTGTAGGTGAACTCGGTCCACTCGCAGCTCCACCCCGTACCACCGTCGGGGGTCGGTGCTTCCTGCTCACACTTGTTGGGGTTCTTGCTGCAGTCCCAGAGATCCGAACAGGTGCAGACGATGCCTTTGTCAGGATCGCCATAGCACTTCATTTTGTCCTGTGGGCAGCACTTGGCTGGGTCGGTGCAAGGCGCATTGGGATCCAACTTCGGATCGATCGGCTTGTCATCGCCGGGGAGCTCTCCCTGACAACCCAGCAGGGCAAAGACAGCCACCGTCATCAAGCTGCGCCAAAGGACATTCATGAGTGACTCCTGGTTTGGGGTTGCTGCTACATCTCACCAGATGTGCAATCGAGATGCCAAGGAGCTCAAGTGCAAACCCTCTGTAGGCACCATATAATATCGTTTAATTTCGGATTGTTGCCGCGGCCGCATCCGACGCGAGGAGAGATGAATGCGGAGTTCTCCCCCACCTCGGGGGGGCACTCCCCCATTACGTAGACAAGCTGCAACGGTAAGATGGGACCCTTCCCCCAGTAAGCTACACAACCACTTTGTGTTTCTTGATCAGCTTATGTAGGTACTTGCGGTCCATGTCCGCCTCCCGTGCGGCACGGGAGATGTTGCCCTCGGCACGCCCCAGTAGCCACTTGAGGTAGCGGCGCTCGAACTCGTCGTTCCACCGCTCCTTGTTGGCGCGGTAGGACTCGTCGGAGCTGAACTCCACCGGCGCACCGTCGGTGGGTGTGGGACGAGGTGCGCCAATCCCCGAGACGTTGATGAACTTGAACGCGTCATCGCCCATCTGCTTGGAGAGGTAGATGCCGCGCTCGAGAACATTGCGCAGCTCTCGCACATTCCCGGGCCAGTCATGGGCCAGCAGCGCGTCGAGGGCCTCAAGAGGAAACTTGAAGTCCTCTTGACCGGACATCTTCTTCGCCAACTCCTCCACCAGCCTTGGGATGTCTTCCTTCCGCTGTCGCAGCGGCGGAATGTAGAGCGGCACGACGCAAAGTCGGAAGAAGAGATCCTCGCGGAACTTCCCCTTTTGCACCTCGAGCTTCAGGTCCTTCTTGGTCGCCGCGACGACGCGAATATCGACGCGGATGGTGCGGCTGCCACCCACCCGACGGATCTCACGCTGCTCCAGAACGCGCAACAGCTTGGGCTGCAGATCGAGGGCGAGCTCGCCGAGCTCGTCCAGAAAGATCGTCCCGCCGTGAGCCAACTCGAAGGCCCCTTGTCGGGTGGCGGTCGCTCCGGTGTAGGCGCCCTTCTCATGCCCAAAGAGCTCGGACTCGATCAGGGTCCCCGCCACGGCGCCGCAGTCCACCACGATGAAGGGGCCGTCCTTGCGCTTGCTCAACTGGTGGATCGTGCGGGCCACCAAGTCCTTGCCGGTGCCGGTCTCTCCCTCGATATGGATCGTGGCCTCGGTGGGTGAGACGCGCTCCAGCAGGCCAAAGATCTCGCGCATGACCAGGCTGCGCCCGAAGAGCCCTCCGAGCTGCTCCTCCTCGGTGGGCATGATGTCAATGCGCTCTTCGAAGGGCTGGAACTTGATCTGAACCGTCCCGACGGTGATCGATGTCCCGGCACGCATGTAAGCTTCGCGTACCTCGGCGCCGTCGAGGAAGGTGCCGTTTGTCGACTGCAGATCGCGTAGGAGGTAGCCTCGCGAGTCACGGATGATCTCGCAGTGAACACGTGACACCGTGTCCTCGGAGAGCACGAGGTCGTTGCTCTCGGCCTTGCCGATGCGAATGACATCACCAGCGATGGTGATCTCACGGCCACGCTGGCTGCCCTTGAGCACCACCAACTTGCACTGTCTGAGGTGAATGGCGCGGTCTTCATCCCGCGCTTGGCGGGTCCGGGCCGTGAAATCCAGGTCCTCCAAGACGTGAACCTCTTGTAATTGTTGAAGGTAGACTAGCAGTCTACGATAAGACCCGTCAAGTTGCGGATTTTTTGTCCGCTGCTCTGGTACTAAGGATAGTGGGAGCCCCCTTTGAAGCAGCTTAGAAACTGCCTACTCGTCCTCTTGGTCGTCTCGAGCCCACTCCCGGCGCGAGCGCTCGAGATCATCCATCGACCGATCCGCTTCGACGAGGAGCGGCTGCGACTCTCACTGGCCTACATTCGCCAGCACTATGGGTTGAAGCCCAAGGACATCCAGATCGTCCCTCGCGCTGTTGTGGTCCACTGGACCGCGTCACCCAGCCTTGAAGGCGTTTGGCGCGGCTTCAACCGTACACGGATGCGGAGCAGTCGACGCCGCCTGCTCCGTGGTGGCCTCGTCAACGTCTCGGCCCACTTCCTCGTGGCCCGAGACGGCACTGTCTACAGGCTGATGCCAGAGACGTGGATGGGACGCCACTGCATCGGCCTGAACTACGACTCCATCGGTATTGAGAATGTGGGTGGTGGAAAAAAGTGGCCGCTCACCCGGGCCCAGCTCACCGCCAACATCGCGCTGGTCCGCTACCTGGTCCACAAGCACCCCACGATTCGATACATGCTCGGACACATGGAGTGGAAGCGCTTCGAGCGTGCACCCTTTTTCAGAGAGCTGGACCCGACCTACCGCAACTCCAAGGTCGACCCAGGACACAGATTCATGCGGTCACTCCGTTTTGGACTTAAGGAGCTGAAACTAAAGGGGACCTACAAGTCCACACACAAGTAGGTTTTTTGCGTCCAGGATCAGGGACAGGCACACTGCGCTCATGTCCCGGCTCATCGCTCAAGTACAGGTGCTCAAGGACGGGGAGTTGTTCCTGTCCAAGGATGTATTGACGCCACACTCTGTGACCGTGGGTCCAAACGCAGTGGACACCATCCCCACGGTCGCCTTGAAGCGCTCTGTCGCCGTACTCCGACACCAGTCAGGTGGATTCGGCGTCCGCCTCTGTAGTCCCATGTCCGGACAACTCCAGGTCGGTGATCGTCTGTTGCGGGTGGAGGACGGCCTGTTGCTCGACCCACGACCCGAGCCGCTCACGCTTGGGCATGGCGATCACGGCGCTCTTCGACTGGATGATGCTATTGAGCTCAAGTTCACCATCCACCGCCGTCAGAAATGCCCCGGCCGCTTCACCCGTCCAGACCCAGGACTGATCGCATCCCTCGTTGGGACGGCCGCAGCTGCGATGGTCCTGCTCTGTGTTATGTCGCCTTGGTCCTGGAGTCCTCGTCTGGATCCTGCCAAGGCCATCGAGCGGAGGTTGGCTCAAAGACCACCAGCGCTTGACCTTTCGCGGCTGCGAAGGGTGCGGCTCAAAACACCGACCGTCAAGCAACCTGCAAAGCTCGTGGCCCACAGCCATGCCAGGGCCACGCCACAGCGTCGAAGCAGCCCCAGGAGGACCCGGCGTACCTCCGTCCGCCGTCGCGGCCTCCTCGGGGCCCTACGGCGTAGCCCCAGGCTTGCTGGGCTGGTGAAGCCGGGGCTGTCTCGTTCCATGCAGCAGGCGCTACGGAGCCTCGACAGCGTCCGCACCTTGACCTCCACGACGAACACATTGAATCCCAGCAGCGGCTCACGGAGCGGGGATCCGATCATGGGCCTGATCGGTGGGGCACAATCCGCGCTGGCCTCCGCAGGAGCTACTGTCCTGGTCAAGCCCAGCCTTCGACGACTCGTGGAACCCACGACGCGATCCAGGGCGGTCCTGAAGCAACCTCGGACACGTCAGATCTCCAGAGAAGCGATCCGCAAGGTGGTCATGAAGGGGAGCCGGGGCGTCAGGTTGTGTTATGAGCGCGAGCTAATCAGCTCCACGCGTCCACTGGAAGGTCGCCTTTTGCTAAGGTGGAGCATCGACCTGGCTGGCCGGGCTCAGGGAATTACTATCGTCAAGGATGCGCTCGGCAGCCGCACCCTGAACCGCTGCATCATGGATCGGATCCAGTCGTGGCGTTTTCAGCCCTGCAGCGGAACATGTACAGTTGTCTATCCCTTTGATTTCTTTCCGAAAATGAGCTGACTTGAGGCCCCGTTTGAAGGCCGAGAGATCCTGATGATCTGGCTAGGACGCCATGCTCATCGTTTGAAGGTCAATCGTCGAAAGAGCTAACAGCCTCCCTATACTCGAAAATCCACGATCACCACCCCTCGCTCCACCTCATCCTCCTCGAGGACCTCACGATCTTCCTGCTCCATGTCCCGGATTGGAATTTCGAGTACTGGGCGCTCTCCCTGTTGATCGGCCTTCTCTTGCTTGATGATCTCTTCTATGATCCAGGGATCAAGCATTCAGTGCTCCGATTTGATACTACAATTCTACCACATTGAAGATGCAACGGCCACGCCAACAGGGTTGGCTACCCCCGTTTCAGACGAATACCGCAATGATTCTAAGACGTCATGGGTATTGCCCCTACAACGGCAGGTATTCAGCAAAATGAACTAGCTCTGCAAGAACTGTCATACATCTTCCATTTTCCCAAAGCTGTCATGGCCTGGACTCAAAAACACCTAACATATACAAGGCATTTCGCAACGCTGCTGAAGACCGCAAAAATTGCGTAGCCCGACCAATGTTGGCACTATGCTGCTATTGGCGCCAACATGCTGTTATAATACATTTTTTAGATGGAGTGGGTGCGGCTCACGCTGATCAATCTGGATCTTCGATCTTCCAGGTACCGTCCTCCCGGATGAAGTGGACCTCGAACTTGTCCCCATACGGCATGGTCGCCGTGTTGCCTTGCTGGTTGATTGGCGCGGCCAAGTTTGCTTTGAGGTTTTTCAGCAACAGTTTCACCTCTCCACGCTTGTCCCCCTCCCACTGCTGCTTCAGCTTGGCCTCGGTCATAGACTCTGCCCACTTCTCTGGTACGAAGCGCATGACCACGTCGTAACGTCGCCCCTCAATGGCCCGAATGAAGGACCGTAGCGCGTCCGCCGGGGTCCGCTGGCTGTAGAAGTCGATGGGATCCGAGGCCATCTTCCAGGTCCCTTTCTCCATCACGAGTTTTTGCATAGAGTCGTCACCATAGGTGAGGTTGGCCTCCACGATCACCTCCTTGGGGGAAGTGGCGGCCAACTTCGAGGCGCTGTACTTCACCTCGGTGTCGTTCTCCTTCAGCATCCGCACGAAGTCCTGCATGTTGTGGCGCTTCCTGAAGCTCTCGGACATCAAAGCGTAGGCCCGGTCATATTTGCCGCTCTTCAGCGCTGCAGCGTAGGCCTTCAGCGTAGCCTCAGGGCCACGCGTGGTTTGGGTGCCTTTGGCTGGGCAGCCACCCAGCAGCACCAGCGAGGTGAGAAGGGTGCAGATTGCCAAGACCTTCATGGACTCTCTCCCATCATCTGCAGTTGGTACGTCCTGAGGTCATCGGAGGCACTGGCAGTCTCCGAGATCTTCACGATATACCGGCCCATGGGCGTCGTGGTCGCCGTCAACGAGGCTCCCTGACCCGGTCCGGTGGAGGATCCCACGGCGAGCGGCGCTGCGCCAGACCCGCTCTGCCCGGGCTGAACCCCCGCCTGGAGCAGCTCGAGCTTGAAGGACAGCTTTGGCACACCGGTCATGGTGATATTGATCTGCTCGCCGGGGGCTTGAACCAGGAAGTGGTCCACGTCCTTTTTGGGGTGGAGGTAGCCTGTCATTGGCCGGCTCCCCGTCCAGGATGTGGGCTGCTCAAAATCGTCGTTGGGCTCGCGCTCGAGATCAAGCTCGGGCCGGGGTGCTACCGGCTCGACCTTGATGTGGTAAGACGAGGCCGCCGTGACCATGCGCCGTCGGGGCGCCCTGACACGCAGCAGCGCACCGCGAGCCGGCACCCAGATGGCAGGCAGCACCTCGGCCGTGCGATCCTTTCCGTTGTCCGCCTCGACGACCACCGCGCCCTTGTCATCGACCAGGGCCAGCGCGAGATCGAGCCCCATGGGCGGCACCGCGGTGACCTTCAGGTGCATTGCCCGTCCCGCCGCGATCCTGTAGAGGTCGTGGTCACGGGTGTCGGCGAGGATCCCCGCCAGCGTCGTCCCTGTCCGAAGCTCTGTGGCGCTGTCCGGCGCGTCGTTGGGCTCCGCCTCCGTGCTCATGGGGGGTACGCTCGAGAGGACCCTCAGGGAGTAGCGGGTCTCCACATTCGCCTGATACCC
>SWBW01008002.1_pt2 | contig 11944 bp, 10 predicted proteins | sample 4693041 | NCBI WGS metagenome assembly SWBW01 (sample SAMN10267271, study PRJNA491770) | bioreactor metagenome | isolation source: DHS bioreactor inoculated with marine methane seep sediment | place: Japan: Omine Ridge, Nankai Trough | collected 2006-05-06
ACGTGCTCCGCCTTCAGCTTGGCCAGCTGCTTCCACTTGCCGCTGCGCGGGTCGATCTCCAGCACCCTGGCGTCGGGCATCGTCCCGGCCAGCAGTTTGCCCTTCGGGCCCAACGCCAGGCTGGTGACGAGCACGGTCTTGAGCTTGGCCACCGTGCGCACCTTGTTGTTGCGGGCGGCGAGCAGCAGGCCCTTGTCGCCGCTGCCGAAGTAGACCGTGCCGTCGGGCGCTGTGACCGCGGCCCAGACCATGGCCGCCTTGGTCTTGATCTGCTTCAGGCTGCGGCCGGCGACCACCTCGCCCTTGGAGGAGATGAAGGTGCCCTTGGGCTTGCCCTTGTTGAGGTCTTCGAAGGTCGAGACCTTGAAGGTGGCGGTGGGGACGGCGCCGGCGGGGGCGCCGAAAGAGAGCAAGAGCGCCGCCGCGGCGGCGGGCAGGAGAGCGGGAGAGGACTTCACGGGGTAACCTCGCTTCTAACTCGGAGACGGATCTGGTTCTTGCCGGTGATCACCCGGCGCGTGCCATACACCTGGCGCACCGCCGTGGAGAAGAGCTTGCCCTTGCGGACGTGGGTGCCTGTGTTGAGGGCGTCGATCACCGAGGTGGGCAGGTCCTTGATCACCCGCCCGCGCAGCTTGACCCCCTGGGTGGGGGTGTAGAGGCTGATGACGACGGAGCGGGCGGAGTAGCCCAGCTTGAGCTGCTTGAGGTACTGGCGCAGGTTCTGCGGGGTGGCCCGCTCGGGCCGGACGAGGCCGCCGCTGGCCACCTCCACCTTGAGCAGCGCCCCGGAGATGGAGCGGGGGATCTTCAGCGGGTAGGTCTTGGTGAACTCGTGGCCGCTGTAGGGGCGGAAGGTCACCACCAGGTTGATCCGGTCGCCGGGATCGACCTCGGATGAGCTGACCCGCACGCCGGTGATCGTGACTACGTCGCGGCTGTAGTCCACCTGCACGTCGAAGTCGACGCGCTGCACATGGGCCGGGGCGAAGGGGTTGTTCAACACGCTGCGCACGGCGCGCACGCCGCGGGAGAAGAGGACCACGGCCATCCGCGCGCCGCTGGCGGCGTAGAGGTGATCCACCAGCTTGATCTGGGGGTGGCCCTTGACCGTCACGCGGGAGGTGACCTTCATCGTGGCGTGGGCGACGTCGGGGATCGCCTCGGCGATGGCGCTGGAGAGGACCGTGGCCGCCAGGGTCGGCGTCAGCAGCCGGTGGCGGGCCAGCTGGGCGCGGAAGACGCGCTTGACGGCTTTGCCCCCCTCGGTGGTGCGCATGGTCACGGTCATCGGCACCGTGCCGATCTTCAGTTTGGTGTCGACGAGGATCCCGGCCTGGCGGTCCTGCACCAGGGCCCCGACCACCCGCGCGGGGCTGCTCAGCTTGAAGGAGCGGGCCACGCTGGCCAGGGTGTGGTTGATCCTGGCCGTCACCGCGGGGATATAGATCTCGCCAGCGTTGAACATGCGGTGCCCAAACCCGAGGATGCGCCGCACGCCGGCCCAGGTCACGGTGCCGGTGCCGACCATCGCCATGTCGCCGGCCACGAGCTGCACCCCCACGGCGCCGCCCGCCTCGTACGTCGAGGGACCCTCGGCCTTTCCGGTGCCGCCGCCCTGCACGGGCTCGAAGCCGTAGGAGGCGAAGGCCTCGCGCAGCATGGGCAGCGTCTCGGTGCCGAAGCCGGCCACGTTGAGCGGTACGGCCACCTTGGTGAGCATGGTCCGCGGACGCGGGCGAGGCTGAGAAAAGGGCAGCTTCCACCAGCGGTCGCGCCGCAGCCCGGTGAGGCGCGCCAGGCGGTCGACAGCGTCGCTGCGGCGTCCTTCGATCCGGCTGCCTTCGATCCGGCTGCCGTAGCCCGTCTTGGCCGGACCGCGGGGCTTGCGCTTGAGCAGCTTGAACATGTTGGCGATGGGCGTGATCCCGGCGACGGGCTCCTTGGAGAAGCGCCAGCCGTAGGCCAACGCGCCCGCCAGCTTGCCCTGGATGTAGATCGGGCTGCCGCTCATGCCGCCCAGCACGCCGGTCTTGCGCACCCGTGGGTGGTCGACGTAGACGAGGAACAGATCCTGCTTGGGCAGGAAGTTCTTCAGCACGCTGACCACGCGGACCTTGAACCGCTCGACCTTGAAGCCGTAGAAAACGGTCAGGCCGTAGCCGGTCATCCCGGGCTTGATCTGCTCGATGGGGATCGTGGGTGGGAGCTTGACCGGCTGGGCCTGGACGGACGAAACCAGCCCGCTCAGCGTCAGCCCAACCAGGCCGGATACAATGAGAAATCGTCTTATTCGCAGCACGCGGGAAGGATAGGAGCGGCCTCGTAGGTTGTCAATCTGTGACCGCGCTTGTGTGACCGCGTTTGTGTGACCGCGCTTGCTGGCCTATCCCGCGTTGACCCGGTTGCCTCCAGCCTCCCGGGCCCGGGCGCACAACGCCTTGGACCGGCTGATCAGCTCCTCCTTGTTCAGCCGTTCACCGTGCAAGCAGGCCACGCCCACCGATGCGGTGGGCTGGATCTTGGAGCGACCGAAGTGATAGGACTGCGCCGACACGGTCTTGCAGAGCCGACTGCCCACCAGCCGCGCGCCCTCCCGGTCCGTGTGCGGCATCAGCACCAGGATCTCCCGCTGGTTCAGCGCGGTGGAGATGTCGATGTCGCGTACGCAGGCGCGGATGGCCTCGGACAGGGCCGGGCCCAGCTGGTCGTCCAGGACCTTGCTCCAGACCCCCACGTCCTCGGGGAGCGGATCCACTGACACGGAGAGCAGCGTCAAGGGGAAGCCGTAGCGGTCCACCCGGCAAATCTCCAGGTCGAGGAAGGTGTTGAAGACGTCCAGCCCCACCATCCCGCTGTGCTTGCCGGCCTCCTGCTCCAGCTGGGCGCCCGCGGCCAGGTCCCGCATCAGGCGCGACATCTTCAGGCGCGAGCGGACGCAGAAGAGCCGCTCGGTTCGCTTGAGCGGGCGGATGATGTAGTTGTCGGCCTGGCACTGCGCGGCCACGGTGGCGACCCGGCTCGTCTCTTCGCCGAACATCAACACCACGGGGAGCCGCGGATCGACCTGCGTCTTGATCTGGTGGCAGAGCTCGGTGCCCGGCACGCCCGGCAGGTCGGTGTGTAGCAACGCTGCCTCGGGCTTTTCGTGGCGACAGAGGGTCAGCACCTTGGAGCCGTTGGGGGCCGGGATCATCAGGATCCCAACGCTCTTGAGGATCTCCTCGGTCTTCTCTAGGAAGCTGTCGTTCCGATCCGCCACCAGGACTCGGCTGTGGTCCATGGATTCCTCTGCTCGCTGTCGCAGAAAAAGTTTATCGTATCAAGGGCCCCCGGAACAACCGCAACGATGCCTTCCCGCGCTTTAGCCGGCGGAAAACGGGTTTGTTCTCAGAATGAGCGCGGGATCCCGGGTGGGAGCATCGTCACGTCCATGCTGCCCTCCCGCTCCAGACTCACCACCACGCGGCTGCAGCTCCGCGCCGTCAGCGTGCCGCCAGGGCGGCCGTTGCCGCTGCGGCCGGCAGGCCAGAGCGGGACCCGCTCGGGCTCGTGGGTGGTGGGCAGGTTCTGCAGGCAGAGTCCGGCGCCTTGCAACAGCTGGACCTGCTCCAGCTCGCGTCGACTGCGGCAGAAGACCGAGGTGACCAGCCCGTCGCCGCCGTGGTTGATCTGCGCCATGGCCTCTTCCAGATCGGCGGCGGCGGAGAGGGTCAGCAGCGGGCCCACGGGCTCGTCGGGGGGCAGGTCCAGCGCCCCGGTGAGCGGATCGAGCTGAAACAGCGCCGGCGCCACGTAGAAGCCCTGCCGCCGGCTACCCAGCGGCGCGCCCCGCGCCAGCTCCCGCCCTCCGCCGGCGCCGATGCGGCCCACGTCCGTCAAGTAGCGCTTCACGCCCCTGGCGTTGATCAGCGGGCCCATGAAGATGTCAGGTGAGTCTGCGTGGTGCCCGACCTTGAGCCCCCTGAGCAGCGCTGCCAGGCGGTCGGCCAGGGGCTCCAGCACCCGGCGGTGCGCCACGACGCGGTGGGTGCTGGTGCAGCGCTGACCGGCCGAGAGGCAGGCGCCGATGACGATCTGGTAGGCCGCCTCGTCGAGCCGCGCATCGTCCAGCACAAGCGCGGCGGCGTTGCCCGAGACCAGGGTCCGCACGGCCTTCGTTCCGCTGTGCAGCGCCGCCAGCTCACGGCCCACGTCGCGGGATCCGGAGAAGAGCACGGCATCGGCTTGGGGCGAGCGGGCCAGGGCCTGACCCGCGCGTCCGTCCCCCTGGATCAGGTTGAAGGCGCCCCTGGGCAGGTCGGCCTCGTGGACGATCTCGGCGTAGAGCTGGGCCGTGGCCGGCGTGTGCTCGGAGGCCTTGCAAACCACCGTGCACCCCGCAGCCAGGGCCCCCACGGCGTCGCGGTGCATCAGCAGCGCTGGCTGCGGCGCGGGGGCGATCACGGCGGCCACCCCCAGCGGCCGGAAGGAGACCTTCGCTGCACCGGGGGGCGAGGTCGCCACGGAGAGCTCTGCCTGCGCGGATCGCAGCCATCCGTCCAGCCCGCTGTGCATGGCCTGGACCTCGTCCCGGGCGTCCCAGGCCGGACGACCGGTCTCGGCGGAGATCACGTCGGTCAGCTCGGCGCTGCGGTTGCGCAGCTCTGCGCGCAGCTTCTGCAGCGCGGCGACGCGCTCGTCTGTGGGCAGGTCCGACCAGGTGGGTAGGCCGTTCCGGGCTGCCTCCAGGGCCTGCTCCACCGCGCTGTCAGAGACAGGGAAGTCGCCCAGGACCACCGTGTCGTCCCCCGGATCCAGCGATCGGATCTCGCCGTCCGGGTGTCGGGCTCGGATCCACTTGCCACCGATGAAGTCACCGCGGGCCTTGATCATGGTCGTACTGTGGACCATCGGACGGGTGGGGTGCAACCGTGGCGGACGCGACGTGACGCGGTGCGGCGTGGGTTCGGAACTGGCGCCCTCAGCGAGCTTCAGCGCGGAGGGGGTAGAAGCGCCAGGCTGTCAACGCACGGCTCTTTTGACCCCACCACCCACCCACGATCAACACCGAGCCGTCGTCGAGCACCGTGGTGGTGTGGGCGCTGCGCGACTTTGGCAGCTGGTCGATCGTCTTGACGGTCTGCCGGACGGGATCGATCAGCGTCACGCTGGAGTAGAACTGCTCGGTCGGAAAGGCCCCGTCCTTGCCACCGATCACGAGCACACGTCCATCGGGCAGCAGGGAGGACGTGTGTCCATACAGGGGTTCGGGCAGGTGGAGCAGGGTGGATGTCTGCCGCTCCAAGTCGAGCAGCTCAGCCGTGTCCTGGGTATCGCAGACCTCGATCATGATCCCGGGCGTCGGGCTTGGGATCAATGTGCTCTGACAACCGCCGATGACGAGGACGCGCCCGTCGGGCAGGAGTGTCGCCGTGTGTGTGTGGCGGGGGCGCCGTAGCTTCAGCTTGAGGACGGTCGCCTGGTTGGGGCTGGTGGAGTCGAAGACCTCCAGGTGTCCATCCGTCTCGAGCGTTTTCGACCCTTGCTGGAGGCCTCCACTGATCAACACCCGGGTTGGGCCCACCTTGGTGGCCACTGATCTGCCCCCTCGAGGTGATGTGACATTCCTCACTCCCGACCATTGACCGGTGTCGAATTGATACCAGTACTGGACGCTTTGATGGCCCAACGGGACGCTACGTCCGCCGATTAGGAAAATCCCATTCGACGCGATCTCCAACACCGCAGGCCGCCCAGCAGGTAAGTCGATGCGGCTCATCTTTCGCCAGCTGCCATCCGTATCAGACGGTTGAAAGAGCTCACATCTATCACCAATACCGCCTGCAACGAGCACACGGCCATCACGCAGGCGCGTTGCCGTGTGCGAGGCATGTGGAAAGAGGCTGGCGGTAGTTCTGCTGATTCGATCTGTGCGCGGGTGGTAGCGATAGGTGTACTGGAGGATCTTCTGCGTCTTCTCGTCGCCACCTCCTGTGATCAGTACGGATCCGTCTACAAGCAGCGTCGCTGCGTGATGGACCGCGTTGACCGTTGCCCCCCCCACGGGCACCCATGCCGGACCCAACCCCACCGGAACTCGGTCCTGCTCACAGGCCAGCAGCCAGGTCGTGCAGGCGAACAGCAGCCAGACACAGAGGCTATGGGATCCCATTGTGGTAGGCATCCATGTACACCGAGTGGGAATAAGTGACCTGGGTGCTGGGCTTGGCCGAGTACCACACGATCTTCGAGTAGTATGGCGTGCCGTCCTTCTTCATCTCGTGCTCGATGAACTCGTAGTTGTTGTCCCAGGAGTTGGCACAGCCCATCAGCAGGTCGTTCCCGCCACGATCCTCATAGTAGCACAGGTCGATGTCGTAGCCCTGACCCCAGGTGGAGCAGTCCGTGGGGCCGCTGCACTGAACGTAGGGGTTCCATGTGATCGCGATCCGTACGCGGCCGTAGCCGGTTGTGTGTGGGAGTGGCCACTTGAAGGGGATCTTGGTGGTCGAAGGCATCCCCTCCCCGGCCGGTGGGATTGTGATCGTCCACGATCCCCACTGCGGTCTCCGGGTCCCGGGACCCTTGGGCAGGATCTTCGCCATGGCCTTGGCATCCACGGCCCCGGCGCCGTCACGGTGGACGCGACTGTCTGTGCGGGCATCGCTGGATCCGGTTCGTAGGACGGATCGCTGCCAGGTCCACCCGGATGTCGCTGGCCAGTTGGGGTAGTAGTAGACCTTGGGGTTGTGCCGGGCCGAGGCCATCAAGATTGCCCTTGCCGCCTGCTGAGCCTGTGCCCGGCTGCTGGGGTAGGCCTGCAGGGTCGCGCGCATGACATAGGCGGCCAGGCCAGCCACCTGCGGCGTCGCGAAGCTCGTGCCGGTGGCGTCGCCACTTACGTCTTCGTAGACGCCCCACCAGCGGAACTGGTCTGCCGGTGAAAAGACGCTCTTCTTATGGTCGGCCGCCTGAACGGAGCGGCCCGCGGCCACCACGTGGGGCAGGATGCGGTCACCGTGAGGTGACTGCCCGCCACGCCAGGAAGAAAGGGAGTTGCGCTCCGTCTCATAGCCGGCGCCGATCCTGTCGTATTCAGGGTTCTGTCCCCCTGTGCGTCCCACGGCGTCAAACGCTCCCACAATGACCGCGTTGCGAACCTTGGGCATGACGTAGTTACGGGACTTGCAAAACCAGTGTCCAACCTGACTGAGGCTATCATAGCAATTGGGATCGTCGCAGTCGACCAGACCATCACTGTCGTTGTCTTGCCGATCGTAGCAGGAGGGTTCACCTCCATCCGCATTCTCTCCGTTTATCCCTCCAGTCGTGCCACAACGCCAATTCTCTATCCCGCAACAGAACCACTGCTGTGGCATCTCGCCCATGCCCGTGGGCTCGTAGCCGTAGTTGCCGGCCACGGTCACCAGCAGCGTTCGTCCGGGCAGGGTCGTCGTCATCCAGTCGATGGCGCGGTCCAGCAAGCTTGACTCGGGAGTGCAAATTGGCATAACGGTGGCCGGCCACATGGACATGGAAAGGACATCGGGAGGCGGTGAGGTGCTCAGTAGCTGGTGCATCGCTGTCATGAACTCCTCTTCTGTCGGTGCGCAGGGGCCGGTGCACGTCGAACTGCTGCAAGAACCGCTGCAGCACTCCGCGTCGGCGCTGCATGACGCCCCCGGCGCCTTGCGGCTGCCCTTGATGCCCGAATAGGCCAGGCTCCTGACAGAGGACGAGAGCTGGTCCAGCATCCCATTTTTACCTCGTACTGTTGGATACTGGCCATCCGGCCGGCCGTACAGAATGCTATGGGTGTGATCGGCGTGCTTCACGTGGTTTTCGCGGACTGCCTGAGCGTAGTATGAGCAGTAGTCCGGCGACACCTCCGACGTGTTTGGCAAATAGTTCATCCTGTCGTTCTCGTCGCCCGTGACGTCGGAGTGGCTGCGAAGTAGCAGAGATGGGTGGCACGTCTCGACCATCGCGATGTTCACCTCGTTGGTGATGGGTGGGTCTGACAGAAGCTCGATGGATTCCCAGTAGAGGTTCTGCTGTTCGGCGGTGGTCGTTCCGGCCGGGTTGGGCTTCAATGGTTCGCCCACGAGGTGCAGACTCGCCACCGAGGGATGTATGGATAGCTTTTTGATGGCCGCCGTGGTGGCTTTGACATGGACGATGGGCAGCATCGCGCTGTTGGCGATCAGCGTCAGGCCGCTGATCTTCGGCAGGTGGGCCAGAAGGGCGGTCTTGTCCTTGGCGAGGGCCTGTCCTACCGTGGCGGCCGTCGAGGCGCCCTTGTTCAAGCTCGGCGTCGTCACCCAGACCACGACATCCTGGGTGCCGGTGGCCTTGAGCGCCTGGAACTCGCGAGGGGAAAAGCCCCAGTATTTGCTTCGTGTGACCTTGGCCTCCGCGGCGCGTAGCGACGCTCCGTCGACCACCTTCGTTGTTTGCGCATCAAGCGTCAGCAGTCGCGAGGACCGAGTCGCTCGATCGAGCACCTTGACCTCAAAGCAGGGTCCTCTTCGTTTCATGCAAGTACAGCGTTCCCACGTTGAGGACCAGATCTGGCGCCTTGAGGTGCGGCTGGATGACGGCCTTTGCCTTGGCAGCCACCTTGTCCAAAAACTGACCGGTGACATTGGCCGTCACGGCGTATCGCGTCTTGCGGACACCTGCTTTCTCTGCTGGCGACGAGCACGTGATCATAACCACTGCAGCCAGCGGCAACCCAAGATGTACAGCACGGAGTCCCCCAGGGGGTGTCGTATGGCAAGCCTCCTTGAAGTGTCAATGTGTGTGCGGATGACATGCGACCAGAAACATCGCTCTGGCGTATGTCGTTTCTGATGTACCGAATGTATTGGATGGTGAGTTGTGGCCCGACTACTGCCGGCAGGCAGGCAGGCAGGCGGCCGATCATTGCATCCACATCGAACCTTGCCATACGACACCCCCTGAAGAACTGTTCTTTGCTCCACTGGTTTCTGAGTGTCAACCAAGCCTGAAATTCAAGTGGTGTGCTTTGGGCTCGGTACCGATCGGTCCCCTATGCTGTCGCCCGTTTTTTTTGGCGTTTTTTTTGTCAGCGTGCAATCGCGGCCCTAGGCTACGGGTAGCGCTACGCCCCCATGTGTCGCCGGGGCGACCAAGGAGAGCACCCTGATGATCAACATCGACTACGATCAGGTCCAGGCAGCGGCAGCGGCCCTGACCGCGGCCATCTCGCCACGCCGTCCCGTTGTGGGCCTGGTGCTGGGGTCTGGCCTGGGCAGCTTCGCCGATGGACTCGATGATCGCCTCGCCGTGAGCTATGGCGAGATCCCTGGCTTTGCCCAGAGCAAGGTCAAGGGGCACGCGGGCCAGTTCGTGGCAGGCACATGTCAGGGGGTCCAGGTGCTGGCCATGCAGGGCCGGGTGCACTGCTACGAGGGGCACCCCATCGGCCAGGTGGTGCTCCCGGTGCGGACGATGATCACCGCAGGGTGCAAGACGCTGATCATCACCAACGCTGCCGGCGGCATCCGCGACGATCTCACGCCCGGCAACCTCGCGGTGATCACCGACCACATCAACCTCACGGGCCTCAACCCGTTGGCGGGCGCCAACGAGGATCGGCTGGGCCCACGCTTCCCGGACATGAGCGAGGCCTATGCACCGGCGCTGCGCGCGCTGGCCCGGCGGGCCGCAGACGCTGAGGGGATCGCGGTAACCGAGGGGATCTACGGCTGGATGTTGGGTCCATCGTACGAGACGCCGGCCGAGATCCGGATGCTCGGTCGGGCCGGCGCTGACCTGGCGGGCATGTCCACGGTGCCCGAGGTGATCGCGGCCAACCACATGGGCGCCCGGGTCCTGGGCATCTCCTGCGTCACCAACATGGCCGCTGGTCGGGGCGGCAAGCTCTCCCATGACGAGGTCAAGGAGACCGCCGAGCGCGTCAAGCACCACTTCGTCGGCCTGCTGACCCGCACGCTGCAGCTGCTGGCGCCCGAGCTGAAGCAGGTAGGGAGCTGAGCATGGTTGCCAAGCGCGTCGCCAAGCGCAGCAGCACCAAGAAGCCGCGCATCACCAAGAAGCAGTGGGACGGGCTGACCGAGGCCGCGCTCAAGGCGCGCCGCGTGGCCTACGCCCCCTACTCCAAGTTCAAGGTGGGCGCGGCGCTGCTCACCGACGACGGGCGGATCTTCAACGGCTGCAACGTGGAGAACGCCACCTACGGCCTCTGCGTCTGCGCCGAGCGCAACGCCATGGCCACGGCCGTGGCAGAGAAGCAGCGCTCCTTCGTGGCCATGGCCATCGCCACCGGATCCTCGCCGCCGTCGCCCCCCTGTGGCATGTGCCGCCAGTTCATGGCTGAGTTCTGCATCGACCTGCCCCTGATGCTGGTCAACCACAAGGGCGAGCGCCGCCGCTCCAGCCTGGACAAGCTGCTCCCCAAGGCCTTCCGCTGGAAGGGCGCCGGGACGTAACGCCGCTCTGAGGAGGGACCGAACATGACCACGTTGAAGTGGATCCCTGTCTCCGCCGTCGTCGACACCGTCCTGCAGCCCCGCCTGCAGGAGGACCGCGGCCTGGACAGTCTCACCGAGTCGATCCTGCAAGGCGGCATGGACACGCCGATCATCGCCCTGCGTGCTCCAAGGACCAAGACCAACAAGAAGACCAACAAGAAGACCAAGCTCGACCCCGACCAGCTCTACCTGATGCGCAGCGGCCACCGCCGCAGAGCCGCGCTGCTCACGCTGGTCAAGCGCGGCGTCGCCGAGCTGCCCGCTGGCTTCGCCCGCATCGAGGGGGGCGAGGCCCACGTCCAGGCCGTGATCGTCGACAACGTGACCGACGAGGAGGCCGCCATCGCCGCGCTGATCGACAACGTCGAGCGCGAGCCGCTGACCCCCTACGAGCAGGCCTGCGCGCTGAAGAAGCTGGCCGAGGAGCGGAAGATCGACCGCGACGACCTGGCCCGGCGCGTCGGGATCCACAGCGACACCGTGGACTACATGATCGCCGCGCTGGACCCCAGGAACCTGCCGCCGAAGATGATCCAGTCCTGGAAGCAGGGCCAGCTGGTGATGGGGCACGTCCAGGCGCTCATCCGGCTGCGGGGGTACAAGCAGCGGCAGAAGCAGCTCTACACCAAGATCATCAAGGAGCGCCTCTCGGTGACCGAGGCGCGCTTCTGGTGCACCCGGCTGCTCGACAAGGGGGACATCCCGCTCGAGCGCCGGACCAACGTCTTGATGGCCGAGCGGTTCCTCGGCAGCCCCAAGCTCAAGGCGCTGATCGACAGCAAGCAGCTCAACGTGCGCCCCTCGGTCCACGGCGACCAGGTGACGATCAAGGTCGACGGCACCAGAGAGATGCGTGAGGCCTGCCTGGCCATCGCCGCGGCGCTCAAGGGGCTTGATTTGTGAGGGAGGCGGTGTGTGGAGAGCCCCTCGAGTTAGCCTCGGCTTACAGTTCGGTCCCTGTCAGATTCGCGTGTGATGTTGGTCGCTTTGCGTACTCGTATAGAATGGTTGGCGTTTTCGCTGTTGAACGGTTGAACGTTGAAGTCATAGGAATGACAGCTAAAAACGCAGCGGCGAGCAGGAGCGGGCCCAGCCCAGCAGCGCGTTGATCAGCGCCATCAGTGCCACGAAGCCGATCAGCATCGCTGCGGTGTTGAGCACCAGGGTCATCCCCTCCGAGGCGCCGCGCCTGGCGAAATTACAAAACAACCCCATGTTTTGTCGCACACATTGACAAAAGAATGGGTTGTTATATCATTGATCTATGCTCCTGCAACGCGACGCGTTGGCGAGTCTGAAGCGGTGGAACAACAAGGCCCGCCGCAAGCCGTTGGTGATTCGTGGCGCTCGCCAGGTCGGCAAATCGACCTTGGTGCGGGAGTATGCCGAGCAGCGCGGGCTCCGACTCGTTGAGATCAACCTCGAGCTGCATCCGGATCTCACCG
>SWBW01003930.1_pt1 | contig 11934 bp, 10 predicted proteins | sample 4693041 | NCBI WGS metagenome assembly SWBW01 (sample SAMN10267271, study PRJNA491770) | bioreactor metagenome | isolation source: DHS bioreactor inoculated with marine methane seep sediment | place: Japan: Omine Ridge, Nankai Trough | collected 2006-05-06
GATAAAATAAATTTCCTTGTACACAGTGGGGCAAATGGCACTGGATTTAGAACCTATTCACGTTTTGATATAGCAAATAAGAGTGGTGTGGTTATTCTGACAAATGCAAAAAATGGTAAAAAAACCTATAAAAAAATTATAAAAATAATAGATAATTTTACTAACTAAACCTATAAAAATTTTATTCTAATAAAAGAGACAGCCAAACTGGAGCCACTATTATGAAGTTATTTGAGTATATAGCTCTCCTTAAAAGAACTGGTTATACCATATGAAGAAGATAAGCGTGTGTAATTATCTGTTTTAGGTTAATGTTTCAGCGTTTTCGTGATTTAACTCGATTGGTTGCCTGAGCCAGTAAGGGATCATCAGGCCAATAATGCTTTTTGTATTTACCGCGTAACTCTTTTTTAACATCATTATAGGTATTTTTCCAGAAGCTCGATAGATCATTAGTGACTTGCATGGGTCTGGATGCGGGAGACAGCAGATGTAACAATAGGGGGAAACAGTTTCTTAATACAGCAGGTGTTGTTTGCAGGCCAAAAAGCTCTTGCAGACGCACCGCCAGTATGGGTACTTGTGGATCACTGTAATCAATAGAAATTAAGGAACCGCTGGGCACCTTTATTTTTTCAGGGGCGAGTTCATTGAGCTTTTGTAATATTTCCCAACTCATACTGGCATTTAGAATTTGTCGCAAATCCAGGCCTTGTAATTGTTTTATACTTTTTTCTGTGGTCAAATGTGGCAGCAGCCAGTGATTAAGATTACCCAATAAGAACTCATTGGATAAATTGGGTAAATCAATCTCAGTTAAAAGCTTTGCACAGGATAAATTATTAACTTTTTGATATTGAATAAACTGTACTCGTTGTTTTAAATTGATAGCTTCTTTTGACCAGGGTAGACAATTAAGTCCAAGATTTTTAATACCGATTAATAAGGTTGGATGTAAACGGTTTGTTTCAATAGATGAGTTATTTTTTTCATTCAAGACTATACTGCCAAGCATTTTTCTACTCAGGCTGTCGACTTTCTGCAATTTTTTATTCCATGAAATACTATCCTGATCTTTGATACTATCAGAGAAATAGCTTTCCAGTTGCTCTTGTGTAATGGATGCTGCGAGAAATATTCTGGCTTCCCTGGCTAGTTTTTTTGTTTGTTCATTTAAGCTGGGGATGACCAGAAAAAGTTGATTGGATAAAAGATCCTGATGTGTGAAAAAAGCTCCCTTGTTATTACTGAGTAAATAACGTTGCTCTTTATTATTTCGTAGTTTTGCAATTCTATCCGGGTAGGCAAAGGCGAGTAGTACGCCTACCATATTTTGTTCGAATTCATGTTCAGTGAGTTTTTTTGTAGCGGACTTCTTGTTATCTGAGCTTTTTCTAACAGCTCTAATAAGACGTTGCTGAAATTCTTTGCTTGTTTTTAATACTCGTTGGCAATGTTTTTTATCAATAACACTATCAATAGGCAGATTTTGTTTAACTTGCTGTAAAATTGAAATGCGATAGCTCAGATCAGCATTTTTATTATCTTTTAAGATGTCTTTTTCAGTAAGCATTGCAGCGAGTAGACAGCTTGTTTCAGACAAATTAAGTGCTTGAGCTCTTAATAGCATATGCGCCAGTCGAGGATGAACCCCCAGTGCCAGTATTTTTTTTCCATGCAGGGTAATTTGTCCTGAATCATCAATAGCCTGCAGTTTTAATAATAAATCTTTGGCCTGAGCTGTTGCCCCTGGCGGCGGCAGATCTAACCATTTGAGTTCGTCAACTTCTTGAACTCCCCACTTTGCTAGCTCCAGGATAACCGGAGCCAAATCAGAACGTTGTATTTCAGCGTTTTGATGAGCAGACAGACGTTTATGTTGGCTTTTGCTCCATAACCGATAGCAAGTTCCTGCACTGAGTCTTCCGGCACGACCACTGCGCTGTTCAGCAGAATCCTGAGCTATCATGATGGTGTGTAAGGTATTCATGCCGGAGCCGGGGCTAAAGTGAGACTCTCTTTGCAGACCCGAATCAATGACCACATTAATGCCTTCAATGGTTAAACTGGTTTCAGCTATATTGGTTGCCAGTACTATTTTCCTCTGGCTATCAGGTGGTTTACAGATAGCTTGATCCTGCTGATTTTTAGACAAATCACCATAAAGAGGACTGATAAGAATTGCTTGTTTTTCCGTATGAGACAGATCTTGTGATAATGTTTGTGATAGCTCTTTTGAACAATAGTTCAGCAATTCCTGTTCAACCAGCTTAATTTCTCTGACGCCGGGTAAAAAAATTAAAATATTACCTTGATATTGATTAAGGGCTTTGATGCATGTTTCTGTAATCTGTGAGATAAGGTTCCATCTATCAATCGTTGGTGCATTATCAGCTTGATGGATAATCTCAACAGGAAAACTTCTTCCTTCACTACAGATAACGGGAGCTATTTTTTGAGGCGTTGTTAGCAGTGTTGCCAGTGCATGAGTATTCAATGTGGCGGACATCACCATGATTTTCAGACTTTCATTTAAAAGTTCCTGGCTTTGCAGAGAAAAAGCCAATGACAGATCAGCATTAATATTTCTCTCATGGAATTCGTCAAAAATAACCAGAGCAACGCCTTCCAGTTCAGGATCGGCTTGTAGTTTACGGGTCAAAATACCTTCAGTGACCACCAGTATTCTGGTTTTTTGACTATAACACTTATCTTGACGAATTTGATAGCCCACAGTTTCACCAAGTTTTTCACCCAGCAGGTAAGCCATACGAGCAGCTGCATTACGAGTTGCCAGACGTCTGGGTTCGAGCATAATTATTTGCTTGTTTTCCAGCCAGGGTTGATTTAACAGAGCCAAAGGTACCAGAGTTGTTTTACCGGCACCTGGAGGGGCCTGAAGAATCAGTCGGTTATGATTGCTAAGGTGTTTTTTAATATCAGGTAATACCTGAGTGACTGGAAGTTCATGCATAAAAATATTATAACGTAAGCCAGCCGAGGGGATAATGATTTTTTTAAATCACTGATTTAGGTTATATCAAGATGGCTGTCTGCAATTACCTCAATTACAATGATTTAAAGCACTAATATAAAAATTAGTCTATGCTAAGTATACTATTATTAAATGTATGCTCTTTAAATTTTAAATAAAAAAATTTGTGTGAGGTACCTGGTTTGCAATCAACATATCAGTTTCTTTTATCACTTGGTGGAATTCTTCTATTAGGCCTCGCTATGTCTGCTCTTGGTCAACGAACATTGCTACCTCGAGTAACGTTGCTGTTAATTTTGGGTTTGGTCATCGGTAAGGAAATGCTGGATATTATTCCGCCTATATTTTCCGAACGGTTTGAGATTATTTCAACTATGGCTCTTCTTATGGTTGGGTTTCTGTTAGGTGGAAAACTAAGCTTCGATTTTCTGCGACAGTCAATGGGGCGGATTTTGTGGATCTCCATAAGTGCAGCTCTAGTCACCACCATTATTGTCAGTGTGGGGCTTATATGGTGCGGTGTATCGAAAGAAATTGCAATTCTGCTAGGTTGTATCGCCTCAGCGACTGCTCCTGCAGCAGTTCTGGATGTTGCTAGCGAATCAAATTATAAAGGACCATTCAAAAATTTATTACTTTCCATCGTTGCACTTGATGATGCATGGGCGTTGATGCTCTTTGCAATTGGTGTTGCTGTAGTATCATCATTAAATGGTTATGGAGCAGATAATTCATTGGTCCTGATAGCCCTTAAAGATATTGGTGGGGCAATAATTTTGGGATTGTTGATTGGATTTCCGGCAGCTTACTTAACCGGAAGGCTTAAACCAGGGCAGCCCATTTTGTCTGAAGCACTGGGACTTGTATTTGTCTGTGGTGGACTTGCCATCTGGATTGATGTGTCTTTTTTAATAACTTCCATGGTGCTTGGGGCGGTAGTGACAAATTTTGCCAAACATCACGAGTATCCATTTCATGCTATAGAAGATATTGACTGGCCGTTTATGGTGATATTTTTCGTCTTGGCAGGGGCTTCGCTAGAGTTAAAGGCTGTAGTTGAGATTGGTTTGATTGGGATAGTGTATATTGTTTGCCGAATAATAGGAAAGCTCCTAGGAGCTAGAATTGGTAGTCAATGCTGCAACGCAGATCGGCAGACAAAAAACTGGATGGGTGCTGCCTTATTGCCTCAGGCAGGTGTTGCCATTGGTATGGCACTTGTAGCTTCAAACTATTTCCCTGAATATCGCCAAACATTGCTATCAGTGGTTATCAGCTCTACTATATTTTTTGAAATAATCGGACCAGTATTTACTCGCCTAGCCTTACAACAAGCAGACAATACTTAATTAATATCAGATCAAAAATGCTAATAATAAAGTGTAAAATATAAACTTTGTGAACTAATGCACAATTTTAATAGTTTTATTTGCTATAATTTTTCAACAAAATTCAAATTTAGAAACCATATGCTAAATATATTCAGAAAATTAAGCCTTATTGAAGGTTTTTCACTTATCGTATTACTGTTTATGGCCATGCCTGCTAAATATCATTTTGGCTTTTTTGATATAGTCTGGTATGCAGGAATGGTACATGGGCTGCTTTGGATAAGTTATTTTTTAGGTTCTTTGCTGGTAAGTCATAAGCAAAATTGGTCAGTTGGTTTTTGGCTTGTAGTTTTGTTTGCTTCTGTCATTCCATTTGCCTGCATCTTTCTTGATAAAAAATTAAAAGAAGAACATGACTTTGTCAGTGTAAATGTCGTTTCTTAAGGGATAATTCCCTTCTCACCAATCTTACTCTTAAATTATCCAGTGATTAGCTACTCATAATTCTTCTATTGTCATTGAGAGACAATCCACTATCAGAGTTAATGTATTTTCATCAACCATTAATAAATGTGGACTTTTGTCCAAACAATTATTATTCCTGTGAAACCAGCGATACATTTTAATTGCATTGCCATTAAATTTGTCAAATACAGTCTGATACAGCATAATAAATAATATAGCGTTTTGGTATGCTAGAGTCCCTGGTTTTAGTACTAGCTGAGCTGAATTAATAAGACCAATATATTCACATTTTAACTGGAGTATTCTTGCCAGTTCAGCTTGGTACATATTTAAACAATAACCTGCTTGAAGAACTGATTGAGTGATAGTTCGTGGAGATAAAAAAGGTTTGTGCAGCTTAAATATTTCTGATGACATAAATAATGAATTAAAGAAATGAATCTATCTAAATGTTACATCTTAATCTACCAAACAAGCTGTTTGTATGCAATACATAGTGTAAGGTATCAATTGAAAGGGAATAGAATTATGAGCAATCAATGGAGGATTGTTTATCTGTTTACTATATTGTTACAAATGCATTTAAGTAATATATCTGCTGGTGAAATTGCTGAAAAAGTATCCAAACCACCCTTTTATTCCGGGGAAACACTGCACTATCAGCTCAGTTATCAAGGTTTATTAACTTCAATGATCTGGGCAGATGTAGCAGATGCTAAAATGACCTTTGTTACAAATAAGAAAAGCCCTGAGCAGCTAAGTGCTTATCAATTTGTGCTGAATCTTAGTACAGAAAATTATTCTAAAGTTGAAGTGATACACCCTGTTCGTTATACCTACATAGCTACTGTGGATGAAACGATGCATAGAACCTTATTGGTAGAGAAAATCGATACGGGAGCCAGTGATCGACATGAATTTATCTGGTTAGACTGGCTTAATAAACAAATACAGTTATTTAAAAAAAGAGAAAAAAAGCAGCTGAATACAGGGTTATTGTGGTTAGTTGATAAGGAAGTCTGGGAAAAAGATGGTTTAATAAAGGTTCCTAAATTTTTAAGTAGTTTTCCTTTGCTGGATGAAAATCAAAGCTATTTGATCCATAAAAAGGTTGGTAGCAAAATCACCACTTCACAGATTCTTGAGCCTTTATCAATGATATATCATCTACGTACTCAGGATATTGACGTAAAAAAGGAAATTGCGCTAATAATTAAAGATAATATTCGACTCTATCATATTCAGCGAATAGGAATGGAAGACATCCAGATTAATGAAATAATACATCAGGCGATTAAATATAAAATTGAGAAAAAGGAAAAAAATGATAAATATTTTTATATGTGGCTGAGTAATGATAAGAAAAAAATTCCTTTGCAATTCGCCGCCGATGCCCCATTAGGGCAACTAGAGATTAAGCTGGTAAAAATTACCAATACTGATAAACTGGTGGCGATTAAATAGAGAGTACTTGTCGTTAAGAGCATAATTATAAATTTGCTGAGTAATTACTATTAAGTTTACTATTTTGAACACCCCTAATTATAAGGAAAAAACATGTTATTTAAAAAAAGCGCCATGATTGCTCTAATTATATCAAGTATGATAGTTATGATATCAACTTGTCAGGCAAGTACTTCTTCTGCTCCTGTTGATACAAATGTAAAAACAATGACTATTGCTGAAATTTTTGCTAATAAAGATTCATTGAAAGGCAAAATGGTAAAAGTCAAAGGTAAAGTAGTGAAAGTTTCCCGTCGCATTATGAAGCTTAACTGGATCCATATCACAGATGGCACGGGCGAAAAGGGAACTGATAAAATTATCTTTCGTTCCAAAGATCAAATTGCCGAAGTTAATTCAGAAATTATTGCTCAGGGTATAGTGGATACCGATCTCGATTTTGGATACGGATATACTTATTCGATTCTGATCAATGACGCAACCTTTAGCAAATAAAATAAAATAATCATAATCGATAATAGTAGCCTAAAAGCTAAGACTCTTGTTCCGAGGGCACAAGTTGATCTTCCTGATAAGAAATACCTTGTGCCAGAATAAGAGAAATCAAAGCTATCAGCGCACCTGCGTAAAAAACCAGGGCGGGATGGTATAACCACAGCAGGCCAAATGCAGCAGGAATAATTACTGCTGCAACATGATTAATGCTAAAACTTACGCCGGCAGATGATGACATATCTGCTGGATCGGCTATTTTTTGAAAATAGGTTTTTATAGCAATAGCCATAGCAAAAAATAAGTGATCAATAATAAACAATAGTGCAGCAATAGTCGCATTATCCACCACAGCATAAGCACTGAATACAATAATCAGACCGATATACTCCAGGCTAAGTGCTTTTCGCTCACCGACCCTTCCTATCCATTGACCAATTTTAGGAGCCAAGTATAAATTTAGAATATGATTAACAATAAATAAAAGTGCAATATCAGATGCATTATAGCCAAATTTCTCTACCATCATAAAGGCTGCAAAAACTATAAAAATCTGTCGTCTTGCACCTGCAAAAAAAGTTAGTAAATAATATAAACTATAACGTTTACGTAAAATAAGTTTTTTATGCTGTACGACTTCCTCTGTAAATATTGGAAAAACCTGCCAGACAAGAACAACCAATAATAAGCCTAATCCACCAGCAAATAAGTAGATTATTTTAAAATCAAAACCGAACAGATTCAAACATAGCCATATTGATGCATAACTAAACAATGCAGCAGCACTTCGTGTTGAAATTAGCTGCCCCATTACTTTTGGAGCTTCTTGTTTATTTAAATACTGTAATTGCAGGGATTGATTTACCGCTTCAAAATAATGAAAACCAATAGACATCAATACAGTTGTGGCATATAAACCATAGGCAAAAGGAAAAAAACCAGTTATTGCAACACCTACAGTCAATAAACAAAGTGCAATTAAAGCCAGAGTTTGTTCAGACCACAAGAGTAGTAAAAATACGGCCGTAAATGATAAAAAACCAGGAACTTCACGTAAGCTTTGTAAAATACCTATCTCAGCACCAGTAAATGCGGCTTTTTCAACTACAAAATTATTTAATAGAACCATCCAGCAGGAAAAGCTGAGAGACATAATAATAGAACAGCTAAATAGAAATTTTTTTTTGGTTAATAATCTTTGTGGGATCATTTGATTTTTCCATAACAGAATTTTGTAGGATATTTATTTACATTTAAATAGAAAACCACATTCATGTCAAATGTAGCTACTTTGTTTGTTTATAAAGTGATAAGCTACAAATATATTCATTGCTAGTGATTAGCAATAGATTAGTCCCCCAACAGCATGATGTAAATTATTTATCAACAACTAATTAGGTATACTAAAATATTAAAATTATTTTTTTTATTAATTGCGTTTCTTAATTTTCCTGTACAAGCAAATAGTGATATAAATCTCACTGAGTCTGAATTTAGGTGGATAAAAGAACATCCAGTCATCCGTGTCGCCAATGAAACAGACTGGCCTCCTTTTGATTTTGTAGAATATGGAAAACCAAAAGGTTTAGCAATTGATTATATTAACCTGTTAGCAGAAAAAATTGGAATCAAAATTGAATTCATTAATGGTTATTCCTGGTCAGAGTTACTAGAACTATTTAAGCAAAAAAAAATTGATGTCATGCCAGTTCTATACCGTAATATTGAACGGGAAAGCTTTACTCTCTACAGTAAACCCTACTATAGAGGTAAATTAGGTATATTAGTCAATACAGATAGTACCGTATCTAGAGAAGATCTCACACAAGTAAAAGTGGGTATGCAAAAAAATAATGGTAGTATTCTTATAGTTAAACAGCAAATACCAGATATCAATTTGATAGAAATTACTAATAATGTAGAGTTGGTTAAAAGTTTAGCTACAAAAAAAGTAGCTGCAATAATTGGTAATCCTATTATGTTTTTTTATCATGCCAAAGAGGAGCAGATTAATAATATCAAATTGCTAGATTATATAAATATGGATAAAGCAGAGCAACTAGATACCTCCTTAAATATTGGCATACGAAAAGATTGGCCTGTATTACATCAAATTTTAATAAAAGCCATGGAAAATATTACCGATGATGAGTTTGCCAATATAGAAAAAAAATGGACCAGTATAAAAATTATTAATCCAATAGACTGGAAACTTATAGGTCAAATTTTTGTATTAATAATAGTGATTGTACTTTTTCTTTTATGGAATAATAAAAAGCTTAAAATGATGGTGGATATAAAAGCCAGAGAATTAAAGAAGCTTAATGAAGAATTGGAATTGAAGGTAAAGCTAAGAACTAAAGATCTTTTAGCGCTAAATGTTGAGTTAGAAAGAATAGCTCATACCGACCCTCTCACAGGAGCATATAATAGGCGCTATTTTTTTGATGTGGCTAAGCAGTGTATAGAACTAGCGAAGCGAGAAAAACACAGCATAAGTATAGTGATGATTGATATTGATAAATTTAAAAAAATCAATGATAGCTTTGGACATGATACGGGTGATAATGTAATAAAGTGTCTGGTTGATGAAGTGTCTGGGATTATAAGAGCCAGTGATGTTTTTTCTCGTTTTGGAGGAGAAGAATTTATTTTACTTTTTCCCAATACTGAACTTCATGGAGCGTTAATAACATCAGAAAAAATAAGAAAAACAATAGCTAACTGTTCTAAAATTGACAAAATTTCATTTACAATAAGTCTCGGTGTTTCAGAATATAATGAATCAGAAAATGATATCAATGATGTTATAAAAAGAGCGGATAAAGCGCTATATAATGCTAAACGTAACGGCCGTAATAGGATCGAATACATTTAAGTTTACTAAAAATACTCAGCAATATCTTAACTATTTGAGTTAGGAATGTTAAATGTACCCTGATTTTGGTAAAATTTGTCCATAGCACGCTAATTAACTAAGCTAACTAACTATGGAGAAAACAATGAGTACTGATTATGGATTTTCTAAACTGGCAATTCAATTACCAGAAATTTTATTGCCTAATGAGCAGATAGACTTAGCAAAATGGTCTGTTGTGGCTTGTGATCAGTATACTTCTCAACTGGATTACTGGAATAATGTTAAGGAAAATACTCAGCAACAGCCTTCTTCTTTAAATATTATCTTTCCAGAAGTTTATCTTGAAGATAGTGATGGTGAACAGCGTTTACAAAACATAAATCAAACCATGCGCGATTATCTAAGTGATGGGGTTCTTAAACCATTAGCAAAACCGGGATTTGTACTAGTGGATCGCAAAACTTCTCAGGCTCCTTCCAGAAAAGGCCTGGTGGTGAGTATTGATCTGGAACAATATGATTTTAATAAAGGTTCTTCCTCATTAATTCGTGCTACTGAAGGAACTATCGTTGATCGCCTGCCACCAAGAATAAAAGTTCGCAAGGATGCAGAAATCGAACTGCCACATATTATGGTTTTGATTGATGACCCGGATAAAACTGTTATTGAGCCACTGTTTAATGAGCAGCTTGAGACACTATATGATTTTGAATTAATGGAGCATAGTGGTCATCTTAAAGGTTATGCCATTGATCAGCCTGATTTATTGCAAAAAATTTCTGATAATTTATCTAAGCTGGCTGATAAACAGACCTTTGCTGATAAATATGGTGCACAAGATAAGGATATACTCTTATACGCTATGGGTGACGGCAACCATTCTTTAGCAACTGCCAAGGCAATCTGGGAAACGTTAAAAAACGAAAGTAGTGATTTAGACACTACAATGCAAAATCCTGCCAGATATGCTTTGGTTGAACTGGTTAATATTCATGATGCAGGTTTGCAGTTTGAACCTATTCACCGGGTACTGTTTGATGTTAATCCACAACATTTGCTTGATGCTTTGAGTAATTATTATTATAAAAATGAATGTTTAGTAACTGCATGTGAATCTGAGCAGCAAATGATTGACTTATCCTCACAGGCACAAACAGAAACTAATCATGTTGTCCCTTTTGTTAGCCCTGAAGGTTATGGTTTTATTACTATTGATCAACCTTCTTTTACTCTGGAAATTGCCAGTATTGAAGACTTCTTTAATTTATATCTGGAAGCCAATCAGGTCAAGGTAGATTTTATTCATGGTGATGATGTGGTCAATGAATTGGGCAAGCAAAAGGGAAACATGGGATTCTTTTTTCCACCTATATCAAAAAACAGTTTATTCAAAACCATTATTTTTGATGGAGCGTTGCCCAGAAAAACATTTTCTATGGGTGAAGCCGATGAAAAACGCTTTTATCTTGAAGCCAGAAAGATAAAATAACTTGTTGTAAAAAATAATGTAGGAAATTAATGATATTTTATGGAATAAAATTTGGATTGATTACGTCTAATGATAAACTGACAAAAAGTTAAACTATGTCTATATTACAATATTGCTTACGAAATAGAATCTTAGAAAAAAAACTGGAACGTTGTCGAACCAAAATGTTCCGTATTGCCTTTTCATGGTCTCATGATCAAATGTTAGCGGATGATCTGGTTCAAGATGCCATGACGAAGGCTTTGCTGCGCTTAAATCAGCTAAAAAAACCGGATGTGCTTGAATCCTGGGTTATCTCTATCCTCAATAATGTTTGGAAAGATTATCTTAGGCAGCAAAAAGAGTTTGTTGATATTGATGAATATATTCATTTTAGCAATGACTGTCCCGAAAATATCCATGAAAGTGAGCGAACCACATATCAAGTACGTGAAGCCATCGGGTTATTACCCATGGGACAACGTCAGGTTATCAGTTTGATTGACTTAGAAGGCTTTAGTTATAACGAAGTTTCGCAGGTATTAGAAATACCCGTTGGGACAGTGATGAGCCGATTAAATCGAGCCCGTAAGAGTATGATGGATAAATTAAGTAATGAAAATTACAATGAAAATCGAGTTGTTTTTCTGCATAAACGGCAAAAGGCCGGAGAAATATAATGTCTATAAAAAATGTTTCTGATGAAATGATCAACGCCTATATTGATAATGAACTGGATCCCAAAGATACTCAATTTATTGATGTGCAGATGAAAAATGATGCTGTACTGCAGCACAGGATTGAACAATTACAGGAGCTCAAAGTTAAAATTCGAAACAGTTATGCCTCAGTACACCCC
>SWBW01002255.1_pt1 | contig 11892 bp, 8 predicted proteins | sample 4693041 | NCBI WGS metagenome assembly SWBW01 (sample SAMN10267271, study PRJNA491770) | bioreactor metagenome | isolation source: DHS bioreactor inoculated with marine methane seep sediment | place: Japan: Omine Ridge, Nankai Trough | collected 2006-05-06
AATGTGTAGTACTGCCCTCGATGGGAGTAGCTGCTGCAGTACTCGAGTTCCTTGAGCTTTCGAAACACCGTGAGATCGATGTTGGTGCCGAGAGCATTCTTCATGTCCTCCATGGTGGCGATGGTGCTGCGTTCGAAGAGGTCGATCAGACGTTGGGGATCAAATCGTGGAGTGTTCATAATGTTAGAATATCACCTCCGAAGGAGATATTCTAACATTTACACGACAGGCATTCCTCCTGCTCATAAAGCCGATGCAATATCATGTTCCGTCGAGAAATCGCCGTGAACGGTGGTTCGCATCCCAGTGGGTGCAGGTCAGGCGATGTTGGTTATGCGATTAAAGCTCTGCTTTTATTCTTGCGCGAGCCCTAAGTTGCGGCCCGTGGCCTTGCTCCCTCCGTAGAGGCTTTTGACACCCCGCTTGGACCCGGGCCTCTCGACCCGTTATAGCCTGGGGCCTGCTACCGGGCGCTCCGGCGCTTACCCGGACGGGACTTTCACCCGCTGGAACGGTACAGCGTGAAACCAACTCTTGGGCTTCTGCCCTGCAGTCGGTTTCGTCAGGACGCACCATGGCTCCAGTGTAGCTGACGGCCGCAGGTCTCGGTGATGGTTTTGGGTATCCCTGTGTTACCGTCCAGGTCGACCTTCGAGGCTTCATGATACCGTTTCTGGTCTACGCCGTCGTCAATGTCACCCACGCTGGCGGGCACGTGCTGGCTGCGCGGCTGTTCAAGCTCCGCCTTGAGCGGATTAGCCTGGGCCTCGGCCCCACCATTTGGCAAAGAACCTGGCGGGGAACCATGATCCGCCTGACCCCGTTCCCGGTGGGACTGTTCGTGCGGCTCCGACCGCGCTGGGTCAAGGGCGAGGACGCTCCTGCTGTGGAACGCGGAGACTTCAACAGCGCCGGTGCACTGGCGCGGCTGGCTATCATCTGCGCGCCGCTGCTGCTGCTGCTGCTGCTGAGCTGGGGCGCCGCATTCTACCTCCATGGGGTGGGCGTGCTGCACACCGGCAGCGCGGTGGTGGGGGATGTCGTGCCGCGAGGACCTGCCGCCGTCGCCGGCCTGCTACCCGGCGACGTGATCACGAGCATCAATGGCGCGCGCGTCGCAGCGTGGAAGGACCTGCTGCAGGAGATCCCCGCCTCCAAGGGGCGTCCGCTGCAGCTCGTCCTGCGTCGGGGCGGCCAGGAGCTACGCCTCGAGGTCACTCCCCGGCGGGCCGGCGACCGCTGGGTCATCGGCATCTCGGCGGGGACGGAGATCGTCAGGCTGCGCGGGACAGCCGAGCGTGCGGGTGCCGCGGTAGGCACCGTCCTCGACACAATGCGCAGGTGGGCCGCGGGGGTCTGGTCGATCCTCGCAGGGGGGTCCTATGAGACGATCGGCGGTCCGATTCAGGTTGTGGCGTGGGTCGACGTGGAGAACGCGGAGGTGCTGGCGTCGAGGCAGGCCCACGGCGTGATGGTCAGCATCGTCAACTATCTGATCATCTGCCTGCTGCCCATACCCTTCCTGGACGGGCGTCGGCTGATCTTCTGGCTGCTTGGACTCGCAGCCCGCGGGCGTCTTCATCCGCGGTGGGAGCAGCGTTTCAACCGCTGGGGCTTTGCCGTTGTGGGGCTGCTGCTGGTGCTGGTCACCGCCGGCGATGTGCTGCGTCGGTTCTCCTGAGACAGAGATTCTAGCAGAGCCCGGGGGTAGTCGATGGTGCCCTTGCTGTTGGGCAGGGTACTATCCAGATCAGTGCCGCCAGCCCAGCTGGAACTCGCTCCAGCGGACCTCATGTCCCGCAGGGACGCGGGGATCGGACGACGTCCCCACTGCGAGGGCGATCCCGCCGGCGGTGAGCGCGGCGCCGACGATGGTCCAAAACCACCACTTCGCATAGAGCGGCCGAGAAGAGGTTGGCCTCGCTGGCCCCGGTTGGTCCTGACCGGCCTGCAGGCCCAGGGAAGGTGCGGGGAGACTTGCAGGACGCGGTGCAGGACGCGGTGCAGGGCGGCTGTCAAGGCGCGGCGATGTAGGCCGCGTCGTCGATCCAGCCCCCGTTTCTCGCATGCGCATTCGCTGCGGGTCCACGCTCCGTTCCCGCCCGATCCGGGCGATCTGTCGCTCGAGCTTGTTGATCTGCTTCAGGACAGCCTCACGGTTGCGCGCCGCCGGAGCGCCGTGGAGGTAGCTCTTGAAGCTGTGTACCGCACGTTTGAGCTGCGTCAACCCCCCGCGGCGCATCTGGCACTGGCCCAGGTTGTAAAGGAACACGGGGAGCGGACTGGCCTCGTAGGCCAGCTCGTATTGCTTCTCTGCCTGCTCGAACTTTCCAAGGTTGAACAGGGCGCGTGCCTCTGCGTTGTAGCGGCGGGCCGAACCCTCTTCAGCTCCTGCTCGAGAGGGGAGCGAGCAGGAGCTGGTTACCACGAGGACCGCCAGGGCGAGCTTGTTCACCGCGGACCTCTTCGAGCGCGTGCGTTGCCTGCTCCTGTCTTGGGGGGATCAGCCGAGTTGAAGTTGGGTTCCATGATCCAGTTGGCCGACTCGGAGGTGTTTTTGCGCCCGGGACCGCGGGAATCGGGGCCGGTGGGCTGCGTCCTGCCTGGCGCTGCAGCAGGGGTCGCCCTTCTGCTCCGCCTGCCCGACCGGGCAGGTCGCTGCTTTGGCCGCCTGGCTACTCGCGCCGCTGGATCCTGTTTCGTTGGTGCGGCCGGTGGCGGGGCGGCGCTGCGCACCAGGCCCGCTTCAACCGATCTCTCCGAGCTCGGCGCTCGGCGCGTTCGGCCAGGCTCGATCCGGTTCGCGTCATTCTTTCCCCCGTGGCCGAAGGAGAGGACGAGCCCGACGATCGCGGCCAGCACCCCCGCGGCGCCCAACGCGGCCACCCAGACCCCTGAGCGACCACGGGCGGCCGGCGCGCCCAGCGGCAGATCGGCGGGCTCGCTCGAGGTTCCAACCGCCTGCTCGAAGGCATCCAGCACGTCCGCGGCGGAGCGAGGGCGCCCCTGGGGATCCCGGGTCAGGCATTGATCCACGATCCGGGCGACGGGTCTCGATAGCGTGGGCAGAAGACGGCGCAAGGGCACCGGGTCTTGCTCGAGCGGCAACATGATCAGGTCGTAGGGGCTGAGCCCCTGCGGTATCTCGAAGGGCAGCTGTCCGCTGAGCATCTTGTAGAGGGTGACGCCGAGCGAGTAGAGGTCGGTGCGAGGACCGATCTGTTGCTGCTGCCCCCGTACGAGCTCGGGCGCGGCGTAGATCGGGCTTCCCATGCCTCCAAAGGTCAGTTTCTGGTCCGAGCCCAGCCGCTTGGCCAGGCCGAAGTCCAGCAGCTTGACCCGCACCGGCTGGCCCTCGAGGACGAAGATGTTACTCGGCTTGAGATCCCGGTGGAGGATGCGGCTGTCGTGGGCGGCTTGCAGACCGGCGCAGATCTGTCGCAAGTACGGCAGGACCTGAACCGGGGAGAGCGGGCCGTGCTGTTGCAGCTCTCGCTCCAGATCGTGCCCCTTCATGAACTCCATCACGTAGTAGTACAGTGACGGATCATCGTCGAGCCGGCCGAAGTCGTGGAGACGGGCGATGTGCGCGTCGTCCTCGATCTCGGTCAGCGCTCGGGCCTCGCTGAAGAAGCGATCCACCGCCGAGCCAGGGCCGCTGCCGCCTTCCAGGCCTCCCTGCATCACCTTGATCGCCACCTGGTGTCCGAGCAGCTTGTGCTCGCCGAGGTAGACCGTCCCCATCGCCCCGGCGCCGAGGAACCCAACAACCCTGAAGTTGCCGATCTCGCGGTTGACCAGCGGGCCAGCCACGGCGCCCTGGGGCTCGGCGGCGACGTTGCAGTCCGCCCGGGTGATCATCTGGGAGGCGGGCTGATGGGGCAGCGTGCTGGCGATGCGTGAGACGAGGCGGCGACACGCGCTGCATTGATCCAGGTGGTCGTCGACCTGGTTGCATGCCTCGGCGGTCAACTCGCCGGCGAGGAAGGCGTTCAGTGCGTCGTTGTCCAAACATTCCATCGGTCGTGGCTGCCTCGTACGAGGGGGGGCGCAGATCAAGCCCTCGTGGCCTATCATTGCCAAATTCCCTGCAGGATCAATGATACATTTATTGCCATCGAACGTCTTGCCACGGGCAGCGGAGCAACAACATGACGGGCTCGCCAGCGCTTCATCAGCCGTTTTTCGGCGCCCTCAAAGCGGCCATACGTTCAAAGATACTCGATCCTTCCAGCCTTGAGCCGTCGCTGCAGCGGGTGGTCCAGGCGGCGGTGCAGCAGTGGCCGACGTTCGAGGTCAGCACCCACCGTTTCATGACCCACCTCGCCGAGCGGATCGATCCCGGCCGAGACCTCGTCGAAGCCTTGCGACGGCTCCACGCTGCGGATCTCTATCTGGCCTTCGCCTGCTCCGAGCGTTGTCAGCCGGCGATCGAAGCCTTCGAGGCCGAGTTCTTCCCGGTCGTCACCTCCGCACTGTCGAGGCTGCGGCTGTCGGCGGCCATCGTGGACGACATCCGGCAGACGCTGCGGGAACAGCTGCTGGTGGCCTACTCGGCAAGTCGTCCGCCGATGGTCCTCTCCTTCTCTGGCCGCGGCCCGCTGCGCAGCTGGCTGCGCATCATCGCCGTGCGCACCAGCGGGAAGGTGCTCGAGCGGGTGGATAGAGAGATACCCCTGGGGGAGCAGGTGCTCCACGGTCTGCTCACGCCTTCCGAGGATGCGGAGCTGCAACACCTCAAGAGGATCTACCGCGCCGACTTCAAGGACGCCTTCAAGCAGGCCCTGCGCTCGCTGACCAGCCGGCAACGTAACCTGCTCAGGCACCAGTACCAGGATCAGCTGAGCATCGACAAGATCGGCGCGATCTACCGCGTGGACCGGTCAACCGCCGCCCGCTGGCTGACCAAGGTGCGGCAGATGCTCCTCGCGCGGACGGGTGAGGCGTTGATGCATCGGCTCAGCGTGGGCCAGGGAGAGCTCGACAGCATCATGCGGCTCATCGGCAGTCAGCTGGACATCACGCTGCGTAGTTTTTTCGCCCGCGACGACTGATCGCCATCTACGGCGGCGACCAAGATCGACACAAATACAGACGCTTGAAGCTTTTTTCGTGTCGCTGCGCGACTTTTTGCGCCTCGCCCTTACTTGGTCTGCAGAAACACCCAAAACCGAGCAGGCGTCATGCGCAAGAGCGCTTACTTCGAACCACGCGTGGACAGGTGAATTTGCGCGCCCTGGAGCTGCATAGGAAGCAATCAATGAAATCATTCTTCGCCCATCGTCTTCAATCCGAGTCCAACCCCACCCGTGGCCGCGCCACGAGTTTGTGCTGCAACACACCTCTCGCTGCAGGATCGAACCGGCCACGCCACCGCAAGCGTTTGGGGCGCTCGCACATGCGAATCAGCTTGAGCTGCTTGTTGGGACTGAGTCTCGCCGTTTCGACGATGCAGGGTTGCGCCTATCTGGCAAAACAACACGTCGCCACGGCGGAGAAGAAGGTGTCCATGTACGAGAACCTCGCCCCGCAAGTGGAGGATCTGAAGCGCGGCGATCCGGCCAGCACCTTCGAGATAGCTACGCGCATGGACGAATGGAGAACTCGCTATCGCACGAGTTCGCGCTTTCCACCTCAGACCCGGCGGCAGCTGGCCCAGCGTCTTGACGCCACCCTGCCGCGCTACTTACTCAACGCGAGCAAGCTGACCCCCAACCCCGAGCTCGCGCTGCGGGTGCTTTCGTTTCGGCCGTATGGAGGGCATTGCATGCTGGACAAGGACTCCACGCTCCTTGCGGCCGCACGCGAGTATGCCGACGCCATTGCGGTCGCGCGTAACGCGTCCTTCCAGGGGACCTATGCCCGCGCGATCACCGTGAAGGGGCGAGAACAGGGCTTCTGTGCGTTTGCGACCGCGCCTTTCAGCGCGGGCAAGAACCAAAAGCTCACTGTACGGGTCGGTCGACAAAGAACCTACGTACGCTGCTATCTGCCGGCCTGGTGGAAAAATGTTGGCGGCGAAGAAGCACGACTACTCTTTGGGCGTAATCCCGGCACCGGCCAGAGAGTCGCCATGCCGTCTCGCACGGCGACGCACGTCAACTTTGTGCTGAACCCGTCAGTTTTGGGCCGTCGAACCAGCGTCGAGCAGATGCACCTGAGCTTCACCCTGAAGATCCACGACATCGGCCTGCAGGTCGGCCAGCACGTCGTCAAAGTTGGGAGCGAACGCGGTTTCACCCGCATCGCCGGCGCCGGTCTTTTGTGGGAACCATGATCGCCAAGGTCTGCCCCTGGCGCAGCTGCTTTTGCGCCTCGCCCTTACTTGGTCAGCAGAGAACACCCAAAACCGAGGAGACGTCATGCGCAAGTCATACCTGAAACCGATGCTGCTGCTGGTTGCTCTGTTGTTCGTGGCGGGATGCGGCCGCCTGGCCCGGATGAACGAACCGAAGTATCCCACCTTCCCCGAGAGCAAGGTGGCAGCGACCAGCCCCCTCAACGCCTACTTGCCTCAGGTCAAAGAGATCTTCGAAGGGAACGGAAACAAGGTCTACCAGACCAGCCTCGTCCATGGCGATCTACACCACCAGCGACACAAGGTCTCTGGCCGGATCCTGCGGCGGACGATCAACGTCTGGATCGGGTTCGAGCGGCTGCGAAGACCCGGCGAATGCTCCGTGGGCCAGTTTCTGTTTGCCGAAGAATACCTCGGCGGCAATCGCTGGGCGAAGCTGTCGCTCCGCGGGCCGGTCTACGGCAGAACCCGGCACATCGGCGGCCGTATCGATTGCCCGGTCCTCAAGCAACAACCTCAGGGCCAGCAGGTTGTTCAACACGACGACGACGTCTAGCCATTCTACCCGCGCGAGGTGTGATCATGGGCAACCTGGGCAACCAAAGAACCATTTCAAAGTGGAGCATCCTCGCCGGCTGCGCGGGCCTCGCCCTGCTGACGGCATCGGCGTGCGGGGGCGATGACAGCGGCTACCCGAGACAGGACGCGGCTGTCCAGCCAGATCGTGGAACCGGCCAGCCAGACCGTGGAGCCGACCTGCGGGCCGACGTCCCAAAACGCGACGGTGGCAGCGACGGCGGTTGCCAGGATCGCTGCATCGAAGGCGCCCGCCACTGCACCCCACAAGGCGCCAAGACCTGCGTCAAGCTCGGTTCGGGTTGCACCGGCTGGTCGGCGGCGGTTCCCTGCGGCAGCGGCACGGTCTGCTCGGGCGGAACGTGCGTCACACAGTGCACTGACCAGTGCGTCCTTGCCACCAAGCAGTGCACTGGCAACGCGGCGCAAACCTGCGTCAAACTGGCAGCTGGCTGCACCGACTGGAGCAGCCCCGTCGCCTGTGGCAGCACCAAGATCTGCTCCGGCGGCGCGTGCGTCACACAGTGCACCAACCAGTGCGGCCTCGGCGCGAAGCAGTGTAGCGGTAACGCGGCTCAGACCTGCGTCACGCTGGCCACTGGCTGCAGCGGCTTGGGCAGCCCTGCGCCCTGCGGCAGCGGCAAGACCTGCTCCGGCGGCGTATGCGGCCCCTGGAAGCCGCCTGTCTGGTCGCTCGTGTCGTCGGTCACCAACCAGCACCTCTACGGAGTTCATGGCACCTCGCCCTCGGATATCTGGGCCGCCGGGAGCAACGGGACGATCCTGCACTACAACGGCGCGAAGTGGAGCGCCGTCTTGTCGGGGACCGTCGGCTTGCTCCGGGATATCTGGGCGGCCTCACCCACGGACGTCTGGGCCGTGGGGATGGAGAGCTGGTCCTCGAGCAAGGCGGTCATCGTCCACTACGACGGCACCAAGTGGTCCCCGATGGCCCAGTCCTTCCTGCCGATCGAGAGCATTTGGGGCGTCTCGAGCAGCAACATCTGGGCCGTCACCCGCAGCTCGAAGGGGGGCTCCGTCCTGCACTATAACGGCAAGACCTGGGGCTATGCGGCCACATCGACCAAAAGCCTGTATGGTGTGGGAGGCAGCGCGGCCAACCACGTCTGGGCGGTGGGGAATGGCATGTCGCTCAGGTTCGACGCCAAGAGCTGGCAGTCGGTGCCCATCTCCTTTTACAGCTACAACCCCTTCATGAAAGCGGTCTGGTCAGCGGGAGTCGGTGACGTTTGGGCCGCAGGCGGCTGGAACTACCGCATCGCCCACCACGACGGGAGTAAATGGACCGAGGTCGCGACGCCCCACTCCGGGTTGAACTACTACTACTGGGGTGTCTGGGGCAGCTCCAGCAGCGACGTCTGGGCGGTGGGCGACATGGGCGCGGTGGCGCACTTCGATGGCCTCGGCTGGCAGCTCGAGGATCCCAAGCTGACCACTGCCTCGCTCAACGATGTTTGGGGCAGCTCCGGCAGCAACATCTGGGTCGTCGGGAGCACCGGGACGATCCTTCATCTGGCCCCGTAGCGGGCTTCAGCAACGGTAGCTGGACTGGCGAGGACCAGCGAGTACCTGGACCGGCCCGGATCGGCTACAATGACCGCAGTCCAACGTTGCCGACCCAATCGATGATGCGTGCGCTTACCATCCTCTTGTCCACGGTCGTCGTCGCCCTGGCGGCGAACGGCTGCAAGACGGCCTGCGAGGATCTGTCGCCTCGGGTCGAGGTGGCCTTCACTCTGGCCCAGACCATCCAACCCGAGCGGGTGGCGCTGATCAGAGCGCTCGTCAGCCTCAACGGCGGCGCAGCGGTCGCTCGAGACCTCACCTCCCTCGAGGCGGGGTTGTCGGGTGATCGCCGCTTCGTGGTCATCTTCGACCAGGCCGTCCAACAGCAGGCTACCCTCGACGTGACGCTGTCGGCCCTGGACGCAAGCCAGGTGGTCCTGGGGCGCGGCCGGCTCGACACCAGCGCGTCGCTCCGAGCCGATGGGTGCAACTTCATCTCCTTGACCATCGGTCCGCTGGCCGCCCCATTGGACGGAGGAGCCGATCTTCCCGCCGCCGACAGCCCGGCCGACGGTCCGGCCGACGGTCCGGTAGCAGACGGCGGCAGCACATGCGCCAATGGCTGGTGCGCCGTGCCCGCCGGGACCTTCAGCATGGGATCGGCCAGCTCCCCCTGCGCCGGGAGCCTGCCCTTTGAGAACGCGCACCAGGTGACGCTGACCCGCCCGTTCGAGATCATGATCACCGAGGTGACGCAGCAGGCCTTCGAAAAGGTGATGGGCTACAATCCGTCCGTTCACAGCACGTGCAAGGGCTGTCCGGTGGACAAGGTCAACTGGCATCAGGCGGCTGCCTACTGCAACGCCCTCTCGGCGCAAAAGAAGCTGAGCTCATGCTACGCCTGCATTGGCAACAGAAAGGCCGTGACGTGCCCACAGGCGCCCATGTACCAGGACGACAAACTCTACCAGTGTCCGGGGTATCGCCTCCCCACGGAGGCCGAGTGGGAGTATGCCTACCGTGCGGGCACCACCACCGCCTTTTATAGCGGTACGTTCAGCACGTGCGCGGATGACAACCCCAACGCCGACCAGCTCGGCTGGTACCTCCACAATGCCTCGGACGAGACGCATCTACCTTGCCTGAAACAGACCAACCCCTGGGGGCTCTGCGACATGGGCGGCAACGTCTTCGAATGGGTCAATGACAACTACAGTGGGACGCTCGGCTTCGCGCCGGTGACCGACCCGGCCGGGCCTCAGGGCTTGCCCTCCAAGGTGCTGCGCGGCGGCGCCTACGACTCCCCGGCCAAATCGCTGCGGGCCGCGGCGCGGTGGTTTTTGGAGCCCAACGTCGGCTACTATGGCAACCTCGGCTTTCGTTGCGTCCGATCGATCCTGCCGTAGACGCACGCGCCGGCCTCCCGAACGGTGCCGGGGCATGCTAGGCTCCCCCTCGTCAAGGGAGGAGTCATGCGAGCGCGCCTGGGAGCACTGGGAGCCGCCGTCGGGGCCATGCTGGCCGCCTGCGCCGTCGCGGTCATGCTGACCGCCTGCACCGCCGACAAGCAGCCAGCTCTGGACGGCGCGCTGCCGCCGCCGGATGCCGATGTGGGGGTGGAGGCGAGCGTCGTCGATCTCGCCCTGGACGCGGTCGCGGACGCCGACGCCTGCAAGCCCGGCGACGAGCCCAGCTGCGTCACCTCCTGCAAGGAGTACCTCCTCGTCGATGCGACCTGCAGCGCCGGCGCCTGGTCGTGCAGCCCGCACGTGGGTATGGCCACGTGCCAGGCCCCCGAGCACGCGCCGTCAGTCGACCCGTTCATCGGCACTGGCGGCTACCTCTGGACCCAGGCGATGCTCTTCCCCGGCGCCACCCTGCCCTTCGGCCTGGTCCGCCTCAGCCCCGACATGTGCCTGCTGGGCGGCTTCACCCTCGGCAGCTCGGCCACGGCGGGCTACCACGACCAGCTGACCCACACCTGGGGCTTCAGCCACACGAGGCTCTCCGGGACCGGCGTCGCGGACGGGGGGCTCTTCCGCCTCGCCCCGGCCAAGGCCGTGCCGATGCCGGCGCTGCGCCGCTACACCCCGCTGCGCGTCGACCACGCCTCCGAGCAGGCGAGCCCGGGCTACTACGCCGTCAAGCTCCCCGACCTCGGCGTGCTGGCCGAGCTGACGGCCACGACCCACGTGGGCGGCCACCGCTACACCTTCCCCACCGGCGCGTCCGCGTACGTCGTGGTGGACGTCAGCAGCCACCTGCCGGGGCAGAGCACCGCCGGGGGGAAGGTCAAGATCGACGCCACGGCGCGCGAGGTCTCGGGCACGATCCTGCTCAAGGGGGGATTCGCCGGCCGCTACGGCGGCCTGCGGGGGTACTTCGTCGCGCGCTTCGACAGGGCCTTCGAGGGTTTCGGCACCTGGACCGGCGCCACGGTCAAGGCCGCCGGGACCAGCGCCAGCGGGGACGACGTGGGCGCCTACCTCAGGTTCAAGAGCGGCGCCACCGTCGAGGTGCTGCTCGGGCTCAGCTTCGTCAGCGAGGCCAACGCGCGCGACAACCTCAAGCAGCAGGCCGCCGGGAAGACCTTCGCCACCCTGCGCAAGGCGGCCGAGGAGCGCTGGAACGAGCAGCTGCTCCGCGTGCACATCAACACCTCCGACGCCGACGTGCGCGAGATCTTCTACACCGCGCTCTACCACTCCCTGATCATGCCCACCAACTTCACCGACGAGAACGGCCAGTACCTGGGGTTCAAGGGCAAGCTGGGCCAGGCCAGCGGCTTCACCTACCGCACCGACCTCTCCCTTTGGGACACGGTGCGCACCACGCACCCGCTCTTCATCCTCGCCTACCCGCAGATCCAGCTCGACGCCCTCAAGAGCCTGGTGCGCATGGCCCGCATCGGCGGCACGATCCCCCGCTGGCCGTCGGGGGGCGGCTACGCGGGCAGCATGTTCGGCACCCCCGCGGATCTGATGATCGCCGAGAGCTACCTCAAGGGCATCACCGGCTTCGAGGTCAACGAGGCCTACGCGCTGATGAAGAAGACCGCGCTCCAGGACCCCCCGTCCGACGCGCCTGGCCGCGACGGCAACCTGCTGTGCATCAAGTACGGCTACTGCCCCGCCGACCTGATGAAGCGGTCGGTGGCCGCGACGCTGGAGTACGCCTGGGAAGACGGCGCCATCGCCGCGCTGGCCAAGGCGCTCAACAAGACCACCGACGCGGCGACCTTTGCCCAGCGCGCGCAGGCCTACAAGGGCACCTGGAACTCGACCACCAGCTACTTCCAGCCGCGGCGCGCCGACGGGACCTTTGTCACGCCGCTCTACACCGAGGTCACGACCTACGAGGCCAAGACGCTGGGGATCGACATGGACGACTACGTCGAGGGCAGCCCCCGGCAGTGGCGCTGGAGCGTGCAGCAGGATCCCCAGGGGATGATCGCGCTCTTCGGCGGGGCCAAGGCCTTCGTCAAGGAGCTC
>SWBW01005057.1_pt2 | contig 11875 bp, 11 predicted proteins | sample 4693041 | NCBI WGS metagenome assembly SWBW01 (sample SAMN10267271, study PRJNA491770) | bioreactor metagenome | isolation source: DHS bioreactor inoculated with marine methane seep sediment | place: Japan: Omine Ridge, Nankai Trough | collected 2006-05-06
GCCTGCATCATTAGGTACTCCTTCCACGTACACTGTAGGCTAATGTAGGACACGACGCAACTATCCCTCCGACTAATCCCCTCCTCGGGTCGGGATCGAGCTAACCTACTGATATTAAATTGTCGCTGTCTGTTCTATGGCGCGGAAACTATCCTATTGAACAGATAGTGACCTGCTTGGTGGGGTTGTTACTTGGTGACCTGGCGCAGGAAGCTGGTCTGGGTGTACTCGCGAGTGATCGCTGCGGCGATCTCCTCCACCTCCCAGTACTCATCCCAGCCCACGCGGATCACCGGGATCAACTTGCTGATGTCAGCCACGAACTCCTCGTAGGCGGCGTAGAGGTTGGTCAGGTACTCCACCGAGATCGTCGACTCGCAGTCACGGCTGCGCTGCTCGATGCGCTTGACCGAGACCTCCGGCGAGACGTCGAGGTAGATGATCGCGTTGGGCCGGCACATGAAGTTGGAGAGGTTGCGGAACAGGTTGACGTAGGTCTCGTAGTCCCGCTCCTCCATCAGGTTCATGTCCCGCAGCGTCTTGGCGAAGATGGCGTCCTCGTAGATCGTGCGGTCCTGCACGCCGCCCCGCCCGCGCCAGATGATCTCCTGGTGCTGCTGGAAGCGCCGGTTGAGCAGGTAGATCTGCATGGCGAAGCTGTACTTGGCGGTGTCCGCGTAGAAGTCCTCCAGGTACTCGTTGTCGATGACGGGCTCGTAGTGCACGTCCAGCCCCAGGTGCTCTCCCAGGGCCGTGGCCAGCGTGGTCTTGCCCGCGCCTATGATGCCGGCGATCCCGATGAAGGCGTTGCCCAGGGGCGATCGTTTCTCAGTCACTGTTCACCTCGTCCAGGTTCGTCTGGAGATAAGCGTAGTCCTCGGTCAGCTCACCGCGGTAGACGATCACAGCGCGACGCAGCGGCGCGGGGAGCGCGCAGGCCGAAAACGCCCCCGTGAAGTCCGCCGCCAGCAGCCCGGGGATGAAGGGCGAGAGCGCGGCGGAGAAGGACTCCGAGGCCTCCCGGGGCAGCTCGGCCGGCAGGTTGTCCACGGCCATGATCGCCACGCCGCGCCCCTGCAGCCCGTCTGCCGCCGCCGCCTTGTGGGGGTCGTAGACGAAGACCGGGCTGTCCGGCGTGGTGGACTTGAGCGTGGCCTCCACGGAGCCGCCGATGTCGCAGGAGATGTCCCCGATCACGCCGAGGCGTGGGGGAGCGTTGTCGCCCTCGGCGTAGAGCTCCCGCAGCTGCTCCAGCGTCACCAGCCGGGGGTAGCGCTCCTCCCAGTAGATGCAATTGACCAGCACATCGAGGAGCGGGAGGTAGCGGCCGAAGACCGACCGGTAGCCCTCGGGGCGCGCGTAGTAGTCGTCGAGGTCGAAGACTCCATCCAGCGGCTGCACCATGTGATGCTCATGGAAGACCACCTTGATCAGCGCCGCGGTGGGTAGCTCGCCGGTCAGGAGCTGGTCCGGGGTGACCTCCGCCGGACCCAGCAGGTCCAGGATCTCCTGCGCCCCGGCCGAGACGTTGCCGTAGCCAGTAAGTCCCACCACCAGCGGGTGATCCAGGCCGGTGCCGTCTGCGGCGATCTCGCGCCCCAGCGCCTCCAGCTCCCCGCGCGCCTGGACCAGCGAGGTGTAGTCCCGGGCCTGGCGCACCACGCCGAGGCGTTCCACCCCGCGACGCCCCAGCGTCCAGAGGGTGTCGATCATCCCGGCCAGGCCGGCGTGGCGGCCGAAAAAGACGAGGCGCCGGCCTGCGTCGTCGACGATGCGCTCGTAGTCGATCAGCGTGCAGCCCAGCTCCATCAGTCGCCGCAGCAGGGGCATGTTGTAGGGCTGGCCCTTGATGGTGTGCGAGAAGAAGACGTAGGCCGTGCCGCGCTGCAGCTGGCTGGTCGGGATCTCCTTAACCCCCATGATCACAGCACAATCTCCAAGACCCGCCTCAAGGGTCGCCCCGGCCCGCCGGAAGTCCTCGTCGTCAAAGACCCGCCGGGGCGCTGGCTCGACCACGGTCTCCACGCCGTGGGCGCTCTTCAGCCGCTCCACCGCCTCCGGGATCAGCGGGACGCGGCGCTCGCCGGGTTTGTCTTCACGTCGAATGCCGAGTCGATGCAATGGGCGCTCCTCACAGCACAGGGGGATGCGATGATACGAAGCTGCGATGCTCGGTCAAGGGGTTATAGCTTCAGGCCCTGGCGGACCGACCCGCTGTAGAGTCCGTCCAGCCGCTCGAGGATCCGCCCGGCGCTCTGCAGCCGCTCTGGCAGGCGGACGCACAGATGCACCAGCAGATCGCCGCGCCCCTGCCCGCTCCCGATCCCCTGCCCCTTGAGGCGCAGCCGCTCGCCGCCGCGGCTCCCCTTGGGGATGCGGATGCGCGCCCAGCCGTCCAGCGTGGGAATCTCGATCTGAGCACCGCGGTGCGCCTCGTCGATGGTGACGGGGAGCTCCAGCACCAGATCGCGCCCTTGGCGCTGGAGGAAGGGGTGCGGTCGGACGACGATCTCGCAGTAGAGATCCCCGGGCCGCGCCCCCTGGCGTCCAGGGCGACCGCGACCGGGGAGCCGGATCTGCTGGCCGCTCTGGGCGTCGGGAGGGACCTCCACGGTGAGGGTGGCTCCGGTGGGCGCCTCCACGCGTTGCGGCCCGCCGGTGATCGCCGCCAACAGATCGATCTCCAGGGGCACGACGAGATCACCGGAGCCGCCGGAGCGAGCGGCCTCGGCGGACCCGGCGCTGGGCTGCGCAGGACCGGCGCTGGGCCCCGGGGCCCCCCGACCTGGCTCGAAACCCGGCTCCAGCGAGGCGGCGCCAAACTGGTCGTAGAGCCGCCGCCGCCCGGCGTCCGAGAGGACGGCGTGGGCCAGCCCCAGGGCCTTGAAGGCCTCTTCGGAGTCCCGCCCCGGGTGGAGGTCCGGGTGAAGCTCGCGGGCGAGGCGGCGGTAGGCCTGGCGGATCTCGTCATCGCTGGCCGACCGCTCGACGCCCAGGATGAAGTAGGGATCGGTGGTCACCGAGTCACGTGCTCCTTTGCGACGTCACGTGCTCTTTACAACGAGACGCCCGGTCGACTATTAGTACCACTGAACCGCCAAAGGGGTGAACCTCCCATGATCGGTGCACACCGCACGCCCTGCACCCTCCTCGTCGTTGCCACACTCTTGGCGGGATCCACCGTTGCCGCGTCCGCCTGGGCCGCTGACCCCGACCACGGCCCCAAGCTGGAGGTCGGCGCGGTGGGCCGGGGATGACACCGTGGTGCTGTTCGACCTGGTCTTGAAGCACCCCTACCAGCTCACCGAACGCGTGGAGCTCTTCGGCGGCGCCGGGCTGACGGTGCCCTTCGTCTCGCGCGCTGCCGGGGGACCGAGGCCCGGCTCGGGCTGACGTTGACGGCTGGGGCGTTCTACTGGTTCATGCCCCCCGTGGGCTTGCTGGGCGCCGGGGTCTTCAACGTCCTCTCGTCCGCCGAGGGCGCCCATGTGGAGGGGGGTCTGGTCCTGGGAGTCGCGCTGCAGCTTTAGGCCGGCTTGGTCGCCGCCTCGTCCGTCTCTCCCTCGTCCCTCACCTCTTCGCCGTTGAGCACACAACCCTGCTTGGCGTCGGCCGCATCGTTCTTGTCACGATACTTGACGATCAGATCGGCGAGGGTGATGTTGTCGAGGACCTTGTCGATGGCCGCGCCGACATCCGACCAGACGTCGCGGGTCACACAGCGGTGCGAACGATCACACAGCTTGGAGTCACCCACGCAGTCCACCAGCGAGAGCGGCCCCTCCAGCGCCCGCATGATGTCGCCCAGCTTGATCGTCGTCGGGTCCTTGGCCAGCAGATGCCCGCCGCCGACGCCGCGCCGGCTCCGCACCAGCCCGCCCGTCTTGAGCGAGGCAAAGATGGAGTCCAGGTACTTGCGGGAGACCCCCTGGCTGTCAGCGATGCGCTGCATCATCAGCGGACCTTCGCCGTAGTGCAGGGCGAGCTCCAGGAGGGCCCTCAGACCATATCTACTTCGTGTTGAAATCTTCACGCTTCGATACTCGTTTCACCGGTCGGGTTCGTCAAGGGTGGTTTCAGCATTTGAACCGCCGCCGCAGGCCCAGCAGGGCCAGCAGCGCCCAGAGGAGCCAGGGTGCACCCTGGTCAGGGCCTGCGACTCGGCACGAGCAGCCATCCGCGGCGGGCGGGGCCGGCGGCGCGGCGCTGTCCGCCGTGCTGGCGGCGCTGTCCGCTGCGGGCGCGGCCTGGTCCAGCGCAGCGAGGTCCGGCGCACCACCACCGGTGTCAGCAGACGAAGCTGCGTCCAGCCCCGTGTCAGGCGGCGCCGCGTCAGCGGCGGCGCTGTCCGGGGCCAGGCCACCGTCAGCCGCGGCTGCGCAAGGGTCGGGGGAGCTGACCGTCTTGGTCAGCGTCAACGAGTCGAGCAGCTTGCCCGCCAGGCCGTAGACCTTCACGTAGAGCTTGTGCTGCGCCACCTCCATCATCATGTAGTGGTAGGCCCCGATGGCCTTGAGGCGCACCTTGTTGATGAATCCGGCGAATGGGCTCAGCGGCGCGCCGGCGCCGCCGGAGGTGATGTAATAGGTGCCGTCGCTGGCCGGGCAGGGGGTCGTGCTGCCACCGGCGCACTTGGAGGGCACGAAGCGCTCATACCAGTGATTGTGGCTCTGGAAGACGATGTCGACCTTGTGCTTGTTGAAGATCGGCACCAACGCCGCATTCTGCCCCTTCTCGTTAGGGGGGTGCCCCAGCAGCCCCAGCACCTTCTCGGTGTAGATCGGGTGGTGCAGCATCACGAAGCGCCAGCGCTTGGGGTGCGCCGTCAGCACCTTGTCCAGCCAGGCGGCCTGGTCGGCGAACTTGGTGGCGCCGCCGTAGAAGCTGACGGTGGAGAGCGAGACGACGATGGCGTTGCCGTAGGTGAAGTAGTAGTAGTCCTCGGTGCCGCTGCCGCCGTTTGCCTTGCTCGCCCGGGGCAGGTGCATCAGCCGGTTGTAGTAGGCCCCCTCCCCCGCCACCGGGCCGTCCTCGTGGTTGCCCAGCGCGGTCATGATCGGCAGCTGGCCGCTGGCGCTGGCGGTGAATTTGAGGTAGTTGAGCCACTGCTTTTCGTTCGTGCCGTCCTCGATCAGGTCGCCGCCCAGCAGGAAGAAGCGCGGCTTGCGCAGCAGTGCCTGCTTGGTCACGGTGGTCCAAGTGTCGGAGACCCCCTTGTTTTTCGGCCACTCCAGGGAGCGGCTGTCCCCCATGTAGGCGAAGCTGAACGCGCCGCACTGGGGGTGTGGGTAGATCGCGGTGCGCAGGGTGTGCTCCGCGCTCCAGCCTCCCGCGGCCCCGCCGACCCTGTAGTAGTAGGTCGTGTTGGGGCTCAACCCGGTCAGCGTGACCTCGCTCACCGTGCCGGGGGTGGCGCTGATCTTGGTCAGCTTGCCCGTGGCGCTCTTGGGGTAGCTCCCCGAAGAGGTGCCGTACTTGATCTCTGCGGCCGCCGCGCCGGAGAGCGTCGACCAGGCCACGCCCACGCTGGTGGAGGCGTCGTTCATAAACGAGATCCGCACGTGCTGCGGCGCGGCGAGCGCCACGCCGCCGGTCGGCATCAGTGCCAACAGCACCAGGGTTGAAATACGCCTCATCTGTGCCAGCCTTGAACCAGTGCGACGGGCGAAGCCGTCGGCACCACATATACATCAGTTGTAGTCTAAATGTTTTAAGATGCTTTGCCTCTATGTCAAGCAAGGCCCCCTTTTCTGTAGCGGTTTCTACCTGTAGACTCCCCCGCAGATGGGGCTGCGGGGGCGCCCAAGCCGCCGAGCTGTTGCATAACCTACGAACAACGACGCTGAACGAAAACACGAAACGAGGACCAACATGCTTACACGTACCCTGACCACAATCGCCGCGATCTGCCTCGGTCTGGCGCTGGTTGCCTGCTCCGACGACGGTGAAGAGAAGCCCTTGGACGCGGGCAAGCAGGACACCTCCCAGGTCCTCGACACGGGCAAGACCGACGATGTCTACGATCCGGACACCACGCCGCCCGATCAGGCCATCGTGGCCGACAAGGCCATCCCCGACGCCGACCCCGGCCAGCCCTCAAAGTGGACCGAGTCCAAGTCAGGGTTGTCCGAGACGCTCTACGACGTCTGGCCCATCGACACCAAGAACGTGATGGCCGTGGGCAAGACCGGCACGATCATGAAGTACGACGGCAGCACCTGGTCCACGATGACCAACCCCGACGCCGGCAAGGGCGCCCTGCGCAGCCTCTACGCAGGCGGCTCCAACCTCTTCGCCGTGGGCGACGGCGTCGACTTGTTCTATGACGGCACCAAGTGGAACAAGGGCTACTCCTCGTCGAGTTCTTACACCTACCTCGCGGTCTGGGGCGCCACCACCGGCACCTACATGTTCTCGCTCGACTCGGGCTCAAGCTACCCCTACATCCGTTACCGCCTCAAGACCGGCACCACCAGCTACTGGTCCTCGATCTACTTCAGCTCGGGACAGAAGACCTTCCAGGGCATCTGGGGCACCTCGGACTCCGACGTCTTCGTCGTGGGAGACGGGGGCGACATCAAGCACTGCAGCACCTCCTGCACCACCTCCACCTCCTCCAACTGGAAGACGATGACCTCGGGCACGACCTCAAACCTGCGCGGGATCTGGGGCAGCTCCAACAAGGACATCTTCGCCGTGGGCTACGACGGCGTGATCCTGCACTATGACGGCACCAAGTGGACCAAAATGACCACCGGCACCTCGTCCTACTTCTACGCGGTCTGGGGCAGCGGGCCCAAGGATGTCTACGCCGTGGGCCACCCCATCTTCAAGTCCGACGAGTCGATCTTCCACTACGACGGCACCTCCTGGACCAAGATGCCCACCCCACACACCACCTTCCTCGAGGGGGTGCGCGGCACCTCGGCCAGCGATGTCTGGGCCGTGGGCAAGACCCACATCCTGCACTACGACGGCAAGTAGCCAGCGATATAAGGTCGCTACCGCTCCAGCGCGGGCCGCTGGCCCCGCTCCTCCGCGCGCAACTAACCCCCTGTCATCGCTCCCGTTCGCGCCGGCGGTCGGCGCCGACAGGAATTGTCCTTCACCACCCATCTAAGTTGTGGTAATCACCTGGATCTGACCCGGAACCAGGAGGTAGCCATGTCCGTCATTCGCCCCTTCCGCGGCATCCGCCCCACGCCCGACCGTTGCTCCGAGGTGGCCGCACCACCCTACGACGTGGTGGACTACGACGAGGCGCGGGCCTACGTCGCTGACAAGCCTTACAGCTTCTTACGGGTGGAGAAGTCCGAGATCGGGCTGGATCGAGGCGTGGATCCCCACGCCACCGAGATCTTCGAAAACGGCGCCAACAACCTCGCGGCGCTGCAGGATCAGGGGCTGATGCTCCGCGACGACGAGCACGGCTTCTACCTCTACCAGCAGCGCTGGGGCGAGCACGTGCAGGTGGGCGTGGTGGCCGGCGCGTCGGTGGACGAGTACCAAAAAGACCTGATCAAGAAGCACGAACACACCCGCGCCGACAAGGAGCGGGAGCGCACCCTGCACGTGGACATCGTGGGCGCCAACACCGGGCCGGTCTTTTTGACCTACAAGGCGGTGCCCGAGATCGACGCCTACGTCGACGAGATCCGGGCCCGGACGCCGGAGGTGGACTTCGTCTCCGACGACGGCATCGGCCACACGCTGTGGGTCCTCGGCCAGCAGGCCGAGGTCAAGAAGCTGGCGGCGCTCTTTTTGAAGCAGGTGCCGCACCTCTACGTCGCTGACGGTCACCACCGCAGCGCGGCGGCCTCCAACGTGCAGCAGAAGCGCGCCAAGGAGAACGCGGACCACCGCGGCGAGGAGCCCTACAACTACTTCCTGACCGTGATCTTCCCCCACGACCAGATGAAGATCATGGAGTACAACCGCGTCGTCCTGGACCTCAACGGCCTGACCCCGGACCAGCTCAAGGACAAGATCGGCGCGGCCTTCGAGCTGAGCGAGGCCGCGACGCCAGCGCCGGACGCGCCCCGCAGCTTCGGCATGTACCTCGACGGCGCCTGGTACCGGCTCAGCGCCAAGGAGGGTAGCTTCCCCGCGGACCACCCCGTCAACAGCCTCGACGTGGCGATCCTGCAAAACAACCTGCTCGCCCCGATCCTGGGCATCGGCGACCCACGCACGGACACCCGGATCCAGTTCGTGGGCGGGATCCGCGGCAGCGACGAGCTGAAGAAGCGCGCTGACGCCCGCGGCGGCGTGGCTTTCGCCATGTACCCCACCAGCATCGAGCAGCTGATGGCCATCGCCGACGCCGGCGAGGTGATGCCGCCCAAGTCGACCTGGTTCGAGCCCAAGCTGCGCAGCGGGATGGTGGTCCGCAGCATCAACGACTGACGATCTGTGTGGTGCGGGCGACGCGCCCGCGCCCAGCGAACGAACAAGGAGAGAGCCATGTTGATTCTGATCTCAGACGCGTTTGACGAGTCGCTCCCCGAGCGGCTGAAAAAGTTCGGCGAGGTGACCACGGACAAGGCCCGGATCAACGAGGCCGAGGTGGTGCTGATCCGCTCCAAGACCAAGTGCACCAAGGAGTACATCGACGGCGCACCCAAGCTGAAGCTGATCATCCGCGGCGGCGTGGGTCTGGACAACGTGGATCAGCCCTACGCCAAGACGAAGGGGATCACGGTCAACAACACCCCCGATGCCTCGAGCATCGCCGTGGCCGAGCTGGGGATGGCGCTGATGCTGGCCGCCCCCAACCACATCGTCAAGGGCCACAACGGCCTGGCCGGCGGCGAGTGGCTCAAGAAGCAGTGCAAGCGCACCGAGCTCTACAAGAAGACGCTGGGCCTGCTGGGGATGGGGCGCATCGCCACCGAGCTGGCCAAGCGGGCCCAGGCCTTCGGGATGACGATCATCGCCGCAGACCCCTACGTCAAGCAGAGCGAGCACGCCGAGATGAAGAGCCTCGACGAGGTGCTGGCCGCGGCCGACTACATCTCGATGCACATGCCGCTGACCGACGAGACCAAGGGCATGATCAACGCCGACAACCTGGCCAAGATGAAGGACGGCGTGATCATCGTCAACACCGGCCGCGGCAAGTGCGTCGACGAGAAGGCGATGGTCAAGGCGCTGGGCCAGGGCAAGGTGGCCTGCTACGCCACGGACGTGTGGCCCTCCGATCCGCCGCCGGCCGACTGCCCGCTGACCAAGACCCCGGGCGTGCTGATGACCCCGCACATCGGTGCCTCCAGCGGCGAGAACCTGCTGCGCATCGGCGACATCGTGGTGGAGAAGATCACGGCCCACGTGGCCAACAAGTAAGCAACGACAACAGCGCGGGCGGCGCTGCTTGCCCCCGACGCAGATACGGAGTGATGCCATGACGCGGACGATGAACTTCAACCCGGGCCCCTCTTCCATCCCCCTGGCCGTGCTCGAGGAGGTCAAGGAGGAGCTGCTCGACTTCCAGGGCACCGGCATGTCGGTGCTGGAGTGTAGCCACCGCTCGCCGGAGTACGACGCGGTGCACGAGGCGGCCCAGGCCGACCTCAAGGAGCTGCTGGGAATCGACGACAGCTACCACGTCATCTTCATGGGCGGCGGCGCGTCGACCCAGTTCATGATGCTCGCCAGCAACCTGCTCAAGGAGGGCATGGTCGCCGACTATCTGGTCACCGGCACCTGGTCCAAAAAGGCGATCAAGGAGGCCAACATCATCGGCAAGGCCCACACCGCGGCCAACACCGAAAAGGACGGCAAGTTCACCCGCTGCCCCAAGACCGCGGACTGCGACTTCACCAAGGGCGCGGCCTATGTCCACCTGACCAGCAACAACACCATCGCTGGCACCCAGTACCACAGCTTCCCCGAGGTGGACGTCCCGCTCATCGCCGACATGTCCTCGGACATCCTCTGGCGCCCCATCGACGCCACCAAGTTCGACTACATCTACGCCGGGGCGCAGAAGAACCTTGGGCCCGCCGGGGTCACGGTGGGGATCATCCGCGACGACCTGCTGGCCAAGTGCAAGGACGGCCTGCCCTCGATGTTGAGCTACAAGACCTTCGTGGGTAAGAAGTCGCTCTACAACACTCCGCCCGCCTTCCCGATCTACATGGTCGGCAAGACGCTCAAGTGGCTCAAGAAGGGCGGCGGCCTGGCGGCGATGGAGAAGACCAACCGCCAAAAGGGCGACCTGCTCTACGGCGTGATGGACAAGCACCCGGGCTTCTTCAGCTCCCCGGTGGAGAAAGACAGCCGCTCCTACATGAACGTCGTCTTCCGCCTGCCGACGGAGGAGCTGGAGCAGCAGTTCATCGCCGCGGGCAAGGAGGCCGGGATGATCGGGCTCAAGGGCCACCGCTCCGTGGGCGGCTGCCGCGTCTCGATCTACAACGCCATCCCGCTTTCGTGGGTCAAGGCCGTCTCCGAGATGATGGAGGAGTTCGCGCGCAAGCAGGGGTAGGGACAGGGGTCGGCTTCAAGTTCTTCAAGTAACTCGCGTAACCAGCCAAGATCCCAGCGCTCCTTTTCCAGGTACAATGACACGAGGAGTGACGATGCGTGATCCTCGGCTGAGCTTGTTTCTGCTGGCGCTTTCTGCGCTGGTCATTTCCCTCTCCTGTCAGGACGAGACCCCGTCCAACGGCGGCCGGGAGGGCGGCCCACCTGCCGGCGACGCGTCACCGAGCGTGGACAGCGCCACGGGTTCGGACAGCGCGCCCGGCCAGGACAGCGCGCCCGGCCAGGACAGCGCGCCCGGCCAGGACAGCGCGCCTCCCAAAAAGGATACCGGCCTCACCAAGTGCACGCTGAGCGCCAAGGGCCCGCAGGCGTCCACCAAGGCCGGGCAGGTGATCACGCGGCTCAAGATCAGCTCCTCCAGCGGGGCCGCGCTGACGATCAAGCACGACAACGTGATCGTGCGCGAGGTGGAGATCCTGCACAGCGGCGGGCCCGGCATCCAGATCAGCGGCGCCAACAGTGTGCTGATCGAGGACGTCGCCATCAAGCACACCGGCGCGCCGGCCACGGGCAAGAACAGCTCGGACGAGCGCAACAACATCGTCTGCAACGGCGCCCAGAACCCCACGATCAAGCGGGCCCGGCTCACCCGCGGGTCGTCGGGGATCTACCTGGTCAACTGCCCGGGCTCCAAGCTCAGCTTCATCGAGGGTCACGACTTCCGCGGCCCCTTCCCCCGGGGCCAGCTGGTGCAGTGGGACAAGTCGTCGGGCGGCCTGCTGGAGGACTTCTCGGTGATCAACCCCAAGGGCTCCTGGCCCGAGGACAACGTCAACGTCTACAAGTGCACCAACGTCACGATCCGCCGCGGACACATCGACGGCAACAACTCGCCCAGCGGCGTGGGCGTGATCTTCGACGGCGACACCGCCACCGGCCTGGTCGAGGACGTGGACGCCATCCGCATGGGCAACGGCTGCTTCTCCAACTACGCTGGCGCCAGCGGCTCGGTCTTCCGCCGGGTGCGCTGCCGCGAGAACATCTGCGGCGACCAGGGGCGCGGCAAGCCGCTCTCCAACGCGCTGATGTTCGCCGGCAACCCCGGCGGCGCCACCTGCAAGCTCGAAAACGCCAACTACTTTGCCTCCTGCAACAACAACCTGATCTGGCCCGCGGCGTCGTTCTCCATCAAGCAGCTCACCAAGCTCGACTTCAAGATGCGCGCGCCCATCGTCAACACCTTCTGCTGGGAGTGACCCGGTCAGCCGCCGGGCCGGCCGGGCGCTGCCGCCGGACCGCGCCACAGCGCGAAGGGCGCGGCGCAGACCAGCAGCGTGGCGCAGCCCGCCAGCAGCGCCAGCCGCAGCGACAGCGCGTCGGCCAACAGACC
>SWBW01005212.1_pt2 | contig 11850 bp, 11 predicted proteins | sample 4693041 | NCBI WGS metagenome assembly SWBW01 (sample SAMN10267271, study PRJNA491770) | bioreactor metagenome | isolation source: DHS bioreactor inoculated with marine methane seep sediment | place: Japan: Omine Ridge, Nankai Trough | collected 2006-05-06
ATGTTCTCCCAGGTGCCTGAGCCCTAATTGCTGCGTTAAAATTTCGTGGAAACTAAAACTTGAAACAACCGGCATTTCCCGGTGTTCATCATCAGCACTATAGTTGTTTGTTTTTAGCTTGTAAAGGGGGGTGTCATCTTCATCCTGCATATAATCATCCAGACTGAACTCTTCCTCTTTGTCAACAGTAATTTCATCATCTCCATCATAATCATCTTCATCTTCCTTATCCTGGTCTTCGTCTCTGTTCTGTTCATCAGCCTCTTCGTTTTCCACTTCCAGTGCCGGATTTTCTTCAATCTCCTGTTTTATCCTTTGCTCCAAACCAACAGCAGGTATCTGAAGCAGTTTCATCAGCAGTATTTGCTGAGGAGACAGCTTTTGTAAGAGTTTCTGTTGTAACCGTTGATTTAGCATACTATAAAATACCAATACTGTTCTTACAAATGTAACAAAGATTTTGTTATGGCACAATTTTGGATAATGCTAAAAGTCATATTTTTTTAACCAAATTTAAACAACCGAAATACAATTTAACTAATTGTTTTTCTTTGGGTTAAAAATACTTTCCAAAAAGTTATAATTAAAATTCGAGGTTGAATGGAGTTCGTGGAAATGGAATCACATCACGGATATTGCCCATCCCAGTCAGAAACAGAATTAATCGTTCAAAACCCAATCCGAAACCCGCATGAGGAACAGTGCCGAATTTCCGGGTTTCAAGATACCACCACATGGATTCTTCAGGAATATCCATTTCTTTCATTCTAGTATACAATTTATCGTAGTCTTCTTCCCTTTGAGAACCACCGATAATTTCACCAATTTGCGGGAACAACACATCCATCGCCCGCACTGTTTTCCCATCATCATTTTGCTTCATATAAAAAGCTTTAATGCTTTTTGGGTAGTCAGTAAGTATAACCGGCTTTTTAAAATGTTTTTCTACCAGGTATCTTTCATGTTCTGATTGCAGGTCGGAGCCCCATTCTACAATCAGGTACTGGAACTTTTTCTTTTTATTGGGTTTGGAATTACGAAGAATATCAATGGCTTCGGTATAGGTAATGCGAACAAAGTCATCGTTCAAAACAAATTGTAATTTTTCGATCAACTCCATTGAACGATCTTCCTGTTTCTTGCTTTTTTCTTCTTCCTGAAGCCTTTTGCTTAAAAATTCGAGGTCATCCATGCAATTGTCCAGCGCGTATCGGATTACGTATTTCAGCATATCTTCGGCCAGGTCCATATCATCATGGATATCGAAAAAAGCGACTTCCGGTTCAATCATCCAGAATTCAGCCAGGTGCCTGGATGTATTTGAGTTTTCAGCCCTGAAAGTGGGTCCGAACGTATACACCTTGGTAAGTGCCAGTGCGGCTAATTCCGCTTCCAATTGTCCTGAAACCGTAAGGTTTGCCGCTTTTCCAAAGAAATCATCACTGAAATCTACTTTACCACCTTTACCTTTTGGCATGTTCTCCAGGTCGAGGGTAGTTACCTGGAACATTTCACCGGCACCTTCTGCATCCGAACCGGTTATTATAGGGGCATGGATGTTATAATAACCATTATCGTTGAAATATTTATGAATGGCGAAGATCATCGCGTGCCTAATCCTGGCAATGGCACCAAAAGTGTTGGTGCGAAAACGTAAATGGGCTTTTTCGCGTAAAAATTCCAGCGAATGTTTCTTAGGCTGTAATGGATATTCATCAGGATCGGCCACGCCTAATACTTTTATTTTTTTTGCATGAACCTCTACCTGCTGACCACTTCCCATCGATTCAGCCAATTCGCCGGTAACTGATAAGCCAGCCCCGGTATGCACGTTGGCCAGAATTTCTTCGAATTCAGGGTTCATTTCAACCACCACCTGTATGTTTTTGATGGTTGAACCGTCGTTCATCGCAATAAACGCAACATTTTTACTTGACCTTTTCGTCCGCACCCATCCGTTAACAATTACTTCTTTACCATATTCCGTTAACTGCAAAAGGGCTTTTATATCTAATTTCTTCACCTTCATATGTTCATTTGAAAAACTTGTGCAAAACAACTAAATTTCGATCACATATACTACATGTATGGCCGAAAAGAAACATTATGGCGTATGATACTTGTCCCATCTTCGCAGTTCTGTTTGTAATCGTTTGGTAAATTTTTCGGGCATTTTAATCGAAATGCTTTGCAGTTCCCCGCTCACCGGATGCTGAAATGAAATGCCAACTGAAGCCAGAAACAATCCTTTTTTTTTCAATAATCTCATCTCTTTTCCATATCTGCTGTCACCCAAAACGGGATGGCCAATATGTGCCATATGAATCCTGATCTGATGGGTTCTTCCGGTTTCAGGGTAGACTTCAACCAACGACATCCAATCAGTATATAAGGATGGAACCCGGCTAATCACTTTATATCTTGTAATGGCTTCTTTTTCATCAATCCTTTCCTTGATCTCGCCTTCTTCATCAAGTTCGCCAACAACAAGGGCCCTATACGTTTTTTTGATCTGTCGTTCTTCAAACTGCCGGCCTAATTTAGCAAGTGCTGATGCTGTTTTTGCAACCAATAACAATCCAGAGGTACCATAATCCAAACGGTGAACAGGCCTTGGCCATTTCAGTGCATCCGGTTCCTTTGAATTTTGCAGGTTCGAAATCAATGCATTCTGAATGGTTTTGTATTTATTTCCACTCACAGAAATGCCCGCCGGTTTATGGATAACAGCTAAACTTTCGTCTTCAAAAACCACTTCAAGCTCCATTTCGAACGCTTTGGGTGGTTTGTTTTTAGTTTCCAGTAACTCGATCTTCTGACCCGGTTGTAACCAGGTTCCTCCTGCGGCCATTTCCCCATCCAACAACAATTCCCCTTTTTTTATAGCTTTCTTTATACTTGTTCTTGAACTCAAGGTTTTGATGACATCTACAGAATAATCAAGAAACCTTTTTCTTGGGATAATATCAGGGACGATATGGGTTTCAATGATCAATTTAAACACGGGCTTCTTTGTATGTCAAAAGTATTTAATTCTACTTGAACGCTCTTTGTCTTTATTATTAATTTTGCAAAGTGAGTACTGATATTCAAATAGCACCCCTTTCCGACTGGATTTTTACCGATGGCAGGCCTTTGGTAATAGCTGGTCCGTGCAGTGCTGAAAGTGAGGAGCAATTATTGCAAACAGCAAGGGAAATAGCGAAAATTCCACAAGTACAGGTATTTCGTTCAGGCTTATGGAAACCACGGACAAGGCCCGGTGAATTTGAAGGTGTTGGCGAAACAGGACTCAAATGGCTTCAAAAAGTAAAACAGGAAACCGGCTTAAAGCTGGCCATCGAAGTGGCCAAACCGGAACATGTTGAAAAAGCACTTGAATACAATATAGATATCATTTGGATAGGTGCCAGAACCGTTGTTAATCCTTTCTCCATCCAGGAAATTGCTGAAGCACTTACAGGAGTCAATATCCCGGTATTGGTAAAAAACCCAATTAATCCTGATTTGAATTTATGGGTCGGTGCCATTGAACGCATTCATGCTGCTGGTATCAATAAAATGGCTGCTATTCATCGGGGTTTTCATTATTTTGAAAAATCACCTTTTCGCAATGCCCCCATGTGGGAAATTCCCATCGAATTAAAAAGAATAGCCCCATCATTACCCATCATTACAGATCCCAGCCACATTTGTGGAAACACCGAAATGATCCCTTCCATTTCTCAAAAAGCACTCGATTTTGAAATGGACGGACTGATGATCGAAAGTCATATTGATCCAAAGAAAGCATTAACAGATGCATCTCAACAGCTCACTCCGAAAGCATTAGGAACTCTTTTAAATGATCTTGTGATCAGGGAAAAAAGTATTGATACCGAATTTTATAGCAAGTTTGAAGAGTTGAGGACAGAAATTGACAAATTGGATGGAGAATTATTGCAAATACTTGCCAGCCGGTTAAAAATAATAGATGAGATCGGGGCGTTTAAAAAAGAAAACCATATTACCATACTTCAAATGAAAAGGTGGGTTGGTATTTTAGAAGATCGAATGGCTCAGGGAACACATCTCGGGTTGAAAAAAGACTTCCTCCAGTCGTTGCTTGGGTTGATACATGAGGAATCCATTCAACGGCAATCTGATATTTTTACGGAAACAAAAAAGGTGAAGAAAAGCTGATTACATCCATTTTTTACGCCTGAAGAATAAAAGCATCCCTACTCCAACCAGAATCATTACGGCCAAAATTACGTAAAATGCGAGACTGTTTTTTTGCAAAGGCAGATCCAGGTTCATTCCGTAAATACCGGTTAAAAAGGTTAAAGGCAGCACAATAGATGAGATTAGCGTGAGGATCTTCATGATCTCGTTGGTCTTGTTGGTTTGGAGTGAATCAAAAGTAGTTGACAAACCTTCGATCAACTCACCATAGTCTTCGGTATTATCCCACATGCGGTTTGTGTAGTCAAGGATATTTCCCCAGTAATCTTCCATATTATCCGCAAATCCCTGCACCACACCCGATTCAAACTTGTTAAAGACCCGCAGTTGCGGTTTAAGCATCGTATTTAATAAAATGATATTTTTTCGGGTAATGGATAATCTTTCGATAATAGTATGTGGGCTTTTACCAAACAATTCACGGTTAATCAGTTCCAACTCCAGTCCCACTTTTCGGATTAGATAAACAGTTTCATTCATAATCTTTTCAAGGATAAGATATAGCAGGGCATCGGAAGTTCCAAGTTCAAATTCTTCACCTCTAACTTCCTGTGAAAGTGCTTCATCAAACAAATTATCAACTATATAATGCGATTTGCCTACCGTGATGATATAATCTTCGCCCCAGAATATTTTTACTTCGCGGGTTTTTATAAAGCGGTTCTGCCGGTCGAATACCGGAAAAAGCAGGATAATGAAATAATAATCATCGTAAATATCAATTTTAGAACGTTGGTTAATTTGCTGGCAGTCTTCGAGATCCAAAGGGTGAAAATGGTACTGGTTTTCAAGAATCTCAAAATCTTCCTCTGAAGGAGTTTTTATATGTAGCCATCTGAGTCGTCCTATTTTAATAGTTTCTATCATATCTCATTCTCCAAATTTAAATGACAAATTTAAAGATTAAACCCGAATTAATCATTAGAAGGCATACAAAACATGAAGATATGGATTATTCGTAATGAATTATAATACCGCGTAGAAGTCAGTAAAGTAAAAAACAACGACTAAACCGTCTTAAATTCAGGAAATAATAAACTATAAATTATCGCTATAATTTAATAAACTTCTTAGCCGTGGACACCTGATTTCCATTCACAATCTGGTAGTAATAAATGCCTTCAGGTAGCTCATGAACAGGTACTTGAATAATGCCTTTCAAACCATATACTTTTATAGATTGCTGGCGATTACCAACCGCGTTAAATAATTCGAAGACAGCCTGGTTGTTTTCAGTTAAATTATACTGCACTTTAAATTGATCATATCCAGGATTTGGATAAGCTTCTGAAATAAAAACAGGGTTCTTATCAACTTCAGGCGTGTTTATACCGGTAATTGCTGAAATAACTGAAATCGTCAAATCGTCAAAATAAAAACCATCTTCAGTTACGTATTGATCTGAATAAAATTTGAAACGTAAAGTAATTTCTTTATTCGCGTAATCCATCAGGCTAATCTCCTCCTGTACCCATTCATTTTGCTCGCCATCATATACAGGCTCATCCGGATCTAAATATTCATTTCCATAGGAAGAATACATGCCATGCAGAGGAGTCCATGTGGCGCTCCCCTCTTCTTTTACCAGTACCTGCACATAATCATAAGCTTCTTCGATATTCCATTTTGCCCTGAATTTTAAAAAAGCGATACTTGCGTTGGCAAGACTTATTGTTGTATCCAGGGTTATGCTACTATTTTCACCATCATTATAATCCTGGTTGGGTGAGTCGGTCATTGAGTTTTCAGGTGAATAGAATGCTTCGTCAGTAAGATTCCATTTTTGTGAGATCCAGTTATCCGTTGTTTCACAATCGTCGAGAAAAACAACCACTTCTGTTCCGTAAACTCTTGTTATCGTGTCAGTAACGGCAAACTCACCATTATCAAGGGATATAAGATATTTGAACTGGGTACCGTTTTCAATACCTGCACTGAGCATATAATTTACACTATCGGATACGGTTTCCAGCAACTCCATATTATCAAAAGCTATAGGGTCTCCAACATCAATAATATGTTCATCAAGTGCACTAATTGACACTGTAAAGGTTTCTGTATCTGATAATCCAAGGCGGGTAAGCTCAAAAACAGCCTGGTTTTCAATTTCATCTGTAACCATTGTACTCATGTCCTTAACAACTCCATAATGGTTCACCATACGTGCTGCTGTAAGATTTTGCCACATTTGCTGTTGGCAGAGCGGGATAATTCTTGATACTGTTGGCCAGAAGCCATCATTACTACTTCCAACTTCGGGCGTATAAGATAATATTAAATCTTTAGTTTCCTGTTCTCCGTACATCCAATCATCTGAGCCACCATTTGTAGGATATATTGTGGTACTTCCGGGGCCATAGGTATAATTGTTTTCTTGAGTCATCAATTCGGCATATGCCAGCAAAATATCATTGTCAGGAGGAGGTGCCGAAGTATAACCCCATGGTGAGAGCAATAAATTACTGTATGAATGATAGTTTAACGCGATGCGAAATTCGTGCTCATTACAGAAATCTCTCATGTTTTGTATGGCAGGTTCTGAGAATGCTTCGGGGCCTCGATACGTGAGATCTTCTGGGTACGGAGATGATCCCTCATCATCATAACCCCAATAATATCCGTAGTTTCTGTTCAGGTCAACGCCATATGAACCATTCCCATTATTGCGCCTGTTTTTACGCCACATACCACCACCATTTGGATTCGTGGATTCATTGTATGCATATCCATCAGGATTTATAACAGGTACAAAGTACAATTCAGTATGATCAACAATACGTTGAATTTCTTCGTCAGTATCATAATTTTCGAGCAGATACCACATATAAAAAATTGTTTGTTGCACGGAAATTACCTCGCGCGCATGGTGCACTGCCGTATAAAGCACTTCGGGCTCATCTTCATTTACTGTTGGATTATCAGAAATTTTTACCCAGTATTGTTTTCTGTTGTTGTGTGTTAAATTATCATCTGAAATGGCCTCGGAAGGTGATATAAGATCTGGATACATTTCTGCCATGTCATCAAGTTCAGCATACACCTCTTCTAATGTATAATACCCACCCATAGAGCCATATTCCCAATTATTCGGGACAATCCATTCGTCATCTGTATCACGGGCAATTATAAGATCCTTTTCAGAAAGCGCTCTTTGCGAGTAAAATTCCGCCACATCATCAATAATAATCTCGGTGGTGATACCATGAGTTGTAAGTTTATTAATTTGGAAATCAGACAAGTCTGTCTCAAAATAAGCACCCTTTTTCAGAATGCCCTCATTGAGATCAATCCCAAGTGCTGCTATATTGCCTAATTCAATCCCTTGAAGACTGATTCTAACTTTTGAGTATTGTGATTGCGAAAATAAACCTGCTCCGAACAAGAGTGCTAAAGTAAATGTGAATATATATTTCTTCATATGATTAAGTTATGCTTATTGTTAATAAAACAACCAAACAACTAAAAAGGTTGCCCGGGCTCGTTCCATTTAAACGTATTTATTAAATGATCAATGTCTTGTTTTAGGAATTTAATCACGGGTTGCAGCGAATCGTTGTTGGGAATGGTATTGAAATATAAGGCACCGCGCACGAAATGACTAGTGCTGTCAGTTAGTAAAAACTGGTAAGGTGATGCTACTTCACTGCCTTCAATTTGATACATAAGTCCAAAAATACCGCGGTCTCTCTCTATTATCAGACTATCGTAAATCGCATCAGCTTTGGGAATATGTTTGGTAGCCAGAGTGTAAGCATCCTCGAGATAGGTGATGAGATTCCCATCGACATTTTTATAGCTCATATGCACGGTAGCTTCGAAAGGCTCAAATTTGATGTCGATCCAATATTTTTCATCTTGTGCATGTTTACTTTCCTCAACAACCGCGTATTGCGGGTATTCAAAAGAATATGGATAAGACGTATCAGATTGCCGGTAATTTTTTTCAGGCAGATCAATCCTGAAATAACCCCTTGGTTTTGGTGCATATGGCGATTGGCATGAGAAAAAAATACACGAAAAAGAAATGATCATGATGTATAATACATTTTTCATTCTTCAAATTCTTTGTTGATCTTTACCTTCACCTCATTGATTTTTCGTTGATCTACATTCATCACTTCAAATTCAAACTGATGAAATTTAATTTTCCGGCCTTTTTCAGGCATTTCGCCTTCCAGTTCAAGAATTAGACCACCAATAGAATCTGACTCGCCCCTCACTTGATCGAAAAAACCAATGTTTATATCCACTATTTTGCATAAGTCGTTTATGGGCGTTTTGGCCTCAAATAAATAAGAATGATCGGAGAGTCGTTTGTATTTGAATTGCAGTAAATCTTTGTCAAACTCATCACTTATTTCACCTACAATTTCTTCAATAATATCTTCAAGCGTTATCAATCCAGACGTGCCGCCATATTCATCCACCACAATTGCAAAGTGAATTTTCTTCTCGCGGAACTCCTGTAAAAGGTCGTTTATTCTTTTATTTTCAGGAACAAAAATGGCCGGCCTTAAAAGTGATAACCAGTCCACATTTCCGGTGGTTTTTAAATAGGGTAATAAGTCTTTAATATACAGCACTCCTATCACATGGTCAAACGATTCCTCATACACAGGTATGCGTGAAAAGCCTGAATCAACCACTACTTTCAGCACCTCATGGAAACTTAATTTTTTGTCAATCGCTGTCACATTTACCCTCGATTGCATTATTTCGCTAGCTTCCTTCTCCCCAAATGTGGCTATACCCTTCAGTATATTTTTCTCTTCAGCAGGTGCACTTTCATCAACTGTTATTTCAATAGCATCCGAAAGTTCGCTATAGGTAATATTATGACCTTTTTTTCCAATTTTTTTACCATAAAAGTGGTTGAGTTAACAAGAAAATAGCTAAGTGGCTTAAACAGGATGATTAAAACCTTTATAGGTCGTGCCATCATATTGGCAACCATTACCGGTTCTTTGTTGGCATAAATTTTAGGAATAATTTCACCAAAAAGCAGGATCACAGAAGTGATTACTATGACTTGCAATAGAAAAGTTAAGAGGGGATTTATATCCAGATTAAATAAAATGCCAGTAAGATAGGTTGACAGAATAACAATGGCCACATTGATAAAATTGTTGCCAATTAAAATAGTCGCTAACAGCGTTTTCGGTCTTTTTCTCAGTTCAAGAATCAGAGGGTCTTTCGGGTGTTGACCATTAGTTAACACACCAATATCTGCCGGAGACAGTGAAAAAAAAGCTGTTTCGGAACCTGAAACAAGGCCTGATAAAATAATCAGGAATATTAAAACGAGTAGCCCAATGATCGCTTCTATTGAAAAACCATTGAATAGCTGGTTTACCAGGTTCATTAACAGATCGGGTAATGGATCTAAATCTGCTTCTTCCAAGGTGTTGAGATTAATAATTTAGCATTGCAAAACTACTAAGAAAATTTCATGTGAGCCACAATGCGTTGATTTTTAGAAAGGAAGATCATCCTCGATGTTTTCTTCCGTACTTGAATTATCTGAAGTATCCTGCGGTACGACAGGTGCACTTGGCTTATTGTAATTGGATGGACCTGAAGAATCTGTACTCTGGCTACGCGCCAGGATATTTATTTTTTCAGAGAGAATTTCAGTGATATATTTCTCATTTCCATCCTTATCGTTGTATTTACGGGTCTTTATTTTACCCTCAATGTATACCAAGTCGCCTTTTGCAAAATTTTTCTCAGCTAAAAAACGGTATCCAACCACATTATGCCATTCAGTTTGGTCAATCCATTCACCTGTGTTTCGGTCTTTATAACTTTCAGTAGTTGCCAGTGAGAAACTTATTTTCTTTGTACCATCCTCAAAACTGTAGGTTTCCGGATCCTTTCCTATTCTTCCAATTAAAATCACTTTGTTTAGTCCTGCCATATCTAATTTATTTACAGAATGTTATAATCTAATAAGAATTGCTCGATTAGCCGAGGAACCGGATAATCGATTAATTTATTCTTAGGTGTCAAAATTACAAATTTTTCAAGTGTAACATCTAACTTTTTATCCACACTAACCATGATAAAATTTGCATGGATGGCCTGATGGGTAAGTTTATGAATATATTCTTTCGAGATCGATTCAACGGTTAGTTCATTAACACCATATTTTTCATGCATAACGGAACTGACAATGGTATTGTTCAATTTGAGTTTTTTGTCTGATTCAACAAGTAAGAAATCGTATAGATTTTTCCAGATATCCCCTTTTCCCCTTTTTTTAAGATATACCTGTGCATCTGTATCTTCTTCGCTATTCAATTCAACCATAAAATAATAGAAGAACCTGTTTTTCAGTTTATTCCTGGGTTTTTTAACGGGTAATTCTTTTACCAACCCACGTGAATATGCCACACATTCATTTAAGAAAATACAGTTTTCGCAATCCGGATTGGCAGGCGTACAGTGTAAAGCACCGAATTCCATAAGTGCCTGATTATAAATACCCGGTGCTGCCTGATCAAGCAGTTCTTCGGCATATTGCCGGAACTGCCTATGACCTTCAGGTGAATTCACAACCGCATTAATACCAAAAACCCGCGATAACACCCTGTACACATTTCCGTCAATCACCGGCCGCGGAATATTGAATGCAATTGAAGCTATTGCCGCTGCAGTATAGGGTCCGATGCCTGGCATTTTCAGAAGTGCATCATATTCAGCGGGAAAATGCCCACCGTACTTTTCAGCAATTATTGAAGCAGTTGCCAGCATATTGTCCGCCCGGTTGTAATAACCCAGACCTTGCCATAATTTGAACACTTCATCCCGAGATGCACCTGCTAATGCGAAGACATCGGGGTATTTCTCAATAAATTTTAGATAATATTCAAGCCCCTGATTTACACGTGTTTGCTGTAATATGATCTCTGACAGCCATATGTAATAAGGATTATTTGAGTCGCGCCAGGGCAGGTCGCGTTTATTATTCTGGTACCATTCAGCCAGTCTGTTTCCAAAATCCATCCATTTTAACTGAAAATACTTAAAAAGAAGTATTTAGATTGAAAAAAATTAAGTTAAGGATGCAATGTTAGTGAAAATGTTTTATTTTTGCCAGCCGAAATAAAAAACTAATATTTAATCAATTAAAAAATAAAGACATGACAAAAGCGGAAATTGTAACCGAAATTGCCAATAAAACCGGTATTGAAAAAGTAGCTGTTCAAGCAGTAGTTGAATCATTCATGGAAACTGTAAAAGATACTATGGTTGACGGTGAGAATGTTTACTTAAGAGGATTTGGAAGTTTTATTATCAAGAAAAGGGCTGAAAAAACAGGAAGAAATATTTCAAAGAACACAACGATCATTATTCCTGCTCACAATATTCCTGCTTTCAAACCTGCAAAAACTTTTGTAAATAAAGTAAAGGGTAACGTAAAATAATTTAAAAATCTACAAAAAACATTAACTATGCCAAACGGTAAAAAGAGGAAAAGACACAAGATGGCTACCCATAAACGTAAAAAGCGTTTAAGGAAAAACAGGCATAAGAAGAAATAATTTTTCTTAAATTTTCAATAACACAATGCGATATTGCAAAAGGCATTGTGTTATTTAATTTGATCCAGCTCACCTCGACATT
>SWBW01003359.1_pt1 | contig 11846 bp, 10 predicted proteins | sample 4693041 | NCBI WGS metagenome assembly SWBW01 (sample SAMN10267271, study PRJNA491770) | bioreactor metagenome | isolation source: DHS bioreactor inoculated with marine methane seep sediment | place: Japan: Omine Ridge, Nankai Trough | collected 2006-05-06
TCTCAATAATTTCAACAGCATTTGCAACACATTTTTCACAGACTTTTTCCGATAATTTATTTGTAGCAAAATAATGCTGACCCGCGGGAATTTTCAGATCACATTTGAGTAAATCACGACATTTGGTGGATGCATGAAGTTCTACAAACTGTTCATTAAAATCCTGGAGCATATGAATGCTTTCTTCTCTACCTCTCGCTTGGTCAGTATATTTCTTGCTATTATAAATTCCAATAACCATAAACGCACCGGTCACTGCTCCGCAGGTTTCCTGTATGCGACCCATTCCGGCTCCAAATCCGCTGGCGATTTCCATGGATAAATCTTTGTCAAATTGAAGTTCATCAGCATAAACTGACAATACGGATTGCGCGCAATTATAACCTTTCCTAAATGCTTTTATTGCTTTTTGTGGTTTCGACATATCTAATGCTAATTTGTTTTCATCCATAATTCTAAAAGAATCGCAATCGCATCTGCAAATAGTATGGTAAGGAATCCCAATTCGTTTTATAGTTTTGCTTTGACCCTGTTTACAGGTCTTTTCGATTTGCAAATTCAGAAACAATAGCTTCGGCGAATGCAGCATCTGATTGCCTGATATATAAATCAACAGCCGAAGGTATACCACCGAAAAAACCGGCTGCATTTCCCGATTGAAAATCATTTTTGATCAGGCAAGAAATACCTTTTGTTTCAAGTTCTCCTTTGAGCAGGATGACGGATACTTCGGTTCCCGTATAAATTCTGATGAGGTCTTTTTGAGTTTTCATTTTTGCTTTTTTTAGGTTCATTCCATTTACCAAATATAAAAAATTATGATGCATCTTTATAAGTCTCTGAGACTGAAAAAGAAGTATGTTTTTAAACAGTATAATTATTTTTTAAAAGCTTGATTTTATATTGAATTTATTGTTTATTATTGCACGCTTTTTTAAGAACGGAAAAGCGGATTGTAACATATTGTTTAACAAATAATTATAACTGGTTTTATTTAAATATTTTTAATTTAAACAGAAATGATACGCAAAAAAATGCATGTTTCGAAATCAACCACGATCACGGATGATTTTGAAGAACCTCCTCCACTGAATGGAAGTAACCATTCACCCCTCGTTTCAATATTAGCCGGAATTCCGGTTTCCTCCCACCAGATTTCACGAAACTCGCTTCACTTTAAGGAAAAGTTTTTTCCCGATGTGTCCATTGAGCAATGGAACGATTGGAAATGGCAGATACGCAATAGTTTTGCTTCTTTTGAAGAATTGCACCGGATTTTGAAATTATCTGATGAGGAAATTGGTTTTAAAGAGCAAGCGTTAAATCTTCCGGTACGGATCACACCCTACTATGCCAGCCTATTGGATCCCATCGATCCCATGCAGGCTTTGAGAAGAACGATGGTGCCGGTTGTAAATGAATTGACCATTTCAAAGGGTGAAGAATCTGATCCGCTGGGTGAAGAAGATGACAGCCCAGTACCACTGATTGTTCATCGTTACCCCGATAGGGCATTGTTCCTTGTAACTGATTTTTGTTCGGCATATTGCCGCTATTGCACACGTTCACACATGGTGTCGAAGAAAAAACATGCGGGATCGAAACTGATTGATGGAGCCATTGCTTATATTGCAGCACATGAAGAGATCAGGGATGTGATCATTTCAGGCGGTGATCCCTTAACCCAATCCGACGAAAGGATTGAATACATTCTGTCGAATTTGCGGGCCATTCCCCATTTAGACATCATTCGGATTGGAACCAAAGTGCCGGCCGTGTTACCCATGAGAATTACGGAAAAACTAACGGGCATTTTAAAAAAATACCATCCATTGCTGATGAGTCTCCATTTTACCCATCCTGATGAGATGACCCCGGAAACAATTGAAGCATGCACCAGGCTGGCAGATGCCGGCATCCCACTGGGTAGCCAAACGGTATTGCTCAAAGGAATTAATGACGATGTTGAAGTGTATAAAAAGTTGACCCATCAACTGCTTAAAGCAAGGGTAAGGCCTTATTATTTGTATCAATGCGACCCGATACCCGGTTCATCTCATTTTCGTACTCCGGTTGAGACCGGTCTTGATCTGATCAGAAATTTAAGGGGATTTACTTCTGGCTACGCCATTCCGCATTATGTGATTGATGCTCCCGGTGGCGGTGGCAAAATACCCATATTACCCGAATATGTTACCGGTCGTAATGATAAAGGTTTACTATTGAGGAACTATGAGGGAAAAGAATATGTATACCCGGATCATGGGGAAGGAACTTCAGGGAAATCTCTTGATAAATTCAATCATGATGCATATTAATGGTGTTTCACACAACAAGTAGATCCTGAAATCAGATGTTTCGCATCAGAAGAATTTTAAACGACAGGTCGGAAGCTGACCGGAGTGCCATACAACAATCGAGGGAAATACTTAAAAGCCAATTTCCTGATATTGATAGATCCAAGATCGACCTGATCCCGCATCAGTTGCGAGACTCGCTGAAATACAAGCTGCAAACATCACTTTATGTAGCTGAAACCAGGACAGGTACTGTTCAGGGATTTGCCCTGCTTATGTATGCGCCCGATTTGAATTTTACCTACCTCGATTTTATCGCAACGAAAAGAAATGCCAGTCCAACTGGTATTGGAAGTGCCTTATATCAGCGATTAAGAGAAGAGTCGCAACATTTGGGTGTTAAAGGACTTTTTTTTGAATGTCTTCCTGATGATCCAAAACTTTGCCGCGATAAAAATTTACTCGAACAAAATAAAGCAAGGCTGAAGTTTTATGAAAGATTTGGCGCTTTTCCGCTTATAAATTCGCAATACGAAACCTCTGTAGAATCTGATGATGATTGTCCCCCTTACCTTGTTTGCGATTTTCTTGGAAAAGAGGGAACGGCTGATAAGATCTTTGTTCAAGGAGTTATCCGGGCCATACTTGAGCGAAAATATGGAAATTATTGTCCGGCAAAATATGTCAAAAAGGTGGTTGATTCTGTAATTGATGATCCGGTGATATTGAGAAAGCCAAAATACGTTCGGGCCAGAACTAAGAATATTGAAGCTTTAGATACAGAAGGCGTTAAAAACAAGATATTTCTTGTTGTAAATGACCAGCATGCCATACACCATGTACAGGACAGGGGCTATGTTGAATCACCTGTCAGGATCAATTCCATAATGAAGGAAATTGAACCGACAGGCATGTTTGTGCAAAAAACACCGGAGAAATATTCAGAGAAGCATATTGCAGGTATTCACGAAAAAGGATATCTGAAATATTTCAAGCGGGTATGCGAAACCCTTCCGCCCGGGAAATCAATTTATCCATATGTATTCCCCATAAGGAATGCCTCACGTCCACCTATAGATGATTCGGTATTGGCGGGTTATTATTGTATTGATACATTTACACCTCTCAATCTGAATGCCTACAAGGCAGCAAAACGAGCAGTTGACTGCGCGCTAACCTGTGCCGACAGCCTGCTGGAAGGCTATAAAATTGCCTATGCATTGGTGCGTCCTCCGGGGCATCATGCCGAAACCCGGGTGTTTGGAGGATTTTGTTACTTTAACTCAAATGCCATTGCGGCCAATTATCTTTCACGATACGGCAGGGTGGCTATTTTCGATATTGATTATCATCATGGTAACGGACAACAGGAAATTTTCTATGAGCGCAATGATGTATTAACCCTTTCAATCCATGGACATCCATCATTTGCTTATCCCTATTTCAGCGGTTATGCTGATGAAAAAGGGGCTAAAACAGGTGAGGGGTTCAATTTGAATATACCCCTCAAAGAAAAATTAAACGGCGAAGAGTATAGAACTGCACTTGCACGTGCATTGAAAGTAATTAAAAAATTTTCACCGGATTACCTTGTTATTGCCCTGGGCCTCGACACTGCAAAAGATGATCCTACAGGTACCTGGAACCTGCTGGCGAATGATTTTATGGAAAATGGCCGATTGATAGGACGATTGGGTATACCAATACTCGTTGTGCAGGAGGGTGGTTATCGTAATAGGGTATTGGGTATTAATGCAAAGAATTTTTTTAAAGGATTACACGCTGAAATGTACAAAAAATGATAAAAATAGGGTTTACATATGATTTGCGGTCAGCTTACCTGGCCATGGGATATTCGGAAGAAGAAACTGCTGAGTTTGACCGGGAGAGTACCGTTGATGCTATCGAATCAACGCTCAACCAACTCGGCTACGAAACTGACAGAATCGGCCACATAAAACAATTGGTTGAAAGGTTGCAAAATGGTGATCGCTGGGATTTGGTATTCAATATTTGTGAAGGAATGTACGGCATTGCCCGCGAAGCGCAGGTGCCTGCTTTGCTGGAAGCGTATAACATACCATGCGTTTTTTCTTCACCTTTGGTAATGGCTCTTACACTGGACAAAGGAATGACCAAACGGATAATCAGGGATGCTGGTATTTCCACACCTGAATTTTTCGTGGTAACAAGTCCCAATGACATTGACAAAGTCGATTTGCCATTTCCGCTTTTTGTAAAGCCGGTTGCCGAAGGAACAGGGAAAGGTATCAGCGAAAAGTCCATTGTTCAGGATGAAATAGCGTTGGCATCCGTGTGCCGGGATCTGTTAACGACCTATAAACAGCCTGTTCTTGTTGAAACATTCTTAAGTGGCAGGGAATTTACAGTTGGTATTGTCGGTACCGGTGAAAATGCGAAGGCGGTCGGATGCATGGAAATCGTCCTTAAAGAACATGCTGAAAAGAGTGTTTACTCCTATGTAAACAAAGAAGAATGTGAAGAACTGATCGATTATGTCATCACAACGGGTCAGGATAAAGAAAAATGTGAAAAGCTGGCACTTGAAGCTTACCGGGTGCTACACTGTGAAGATGGCGGCCGGGTAGACATCAGGTATGATCATGAAGGGAATCCCCATTTTTTAGAAGTAAACCCACTTCCCGGCATGCACCCGGAACATTCCGATTTGCCGATTCTGTGCACCCTAAATGGGATTGCATATCCTGAATTGATGAAAATGATCATGGATTCGGCTATGGAAAAAGTTAATATTAAGGATTTGAATAGCAGCAAATGAAAAAGGTCGTCATTTTAATTAATGCCATTTCGGCATCGCCTACTGCGGATGAACTGGATGTGTTGACACAGGCCGATGCAATTGAAAAAGAATTGAAAGCGTTGGGTTACATCCCCGAAAAATTGTTCATGGGTCTTGATATGCAACTTATTTCTGAGCGATTAAAAACAATAAAACCGGCATTTGTGTTTAACCTGGTTGAAAGCCTGGATGGTTCGGGAAGATTGATCTATTTCGCACCTGCTTTGCTTGAGCACCTAGATATTCCGTTTACGGGAAGCAGTTCTGAAGCCTTTTTTGTAACTAGCAATAAAATGCTTGCTAAAAACCTTTTACTTAAAAAAGGCATACCTACTCCTGATTGGATTGAAGGAGTTACAGCCGGACACCTGAAGCCTTCTTCGCTGTACATTGCAAAACCCGTTTGGGAAGATGCATCTGTAGGTATTTCGGATGCCAGTGTTTTGAAAGGCGATAAAAAATCGGTGCAGCAATTCATTGAAGAACATAACGATATGCCTTACTTTTTTGAAGAATTCATTGAAGGCCGGGAGTTCAATATATCTGTGTTGGGTGGTAAAGATGGGCCTGAAGTATTACCCATGGCAGAGATTGTATTTGAGCATTATCCTGATGGCAAGCCAAAAATAGTTGGGTATGAAGCTAAATGGGATGAAGATTCGTTTGCATACCATCATACAGTAAGAAGTTTTGGAGTGGAAAAAACCGATCCGGTGCTGGCCGGAAAATTGAGACAAATTTGCATCGATTCCTGGATGCTGTTCAGGATAAAAGGTTATACACGTGTGGATTTCAGGGTAGATCAATCAGGAAATCCCTGGGTGCTTGAAATCAATGCAAATCCTTGCCTGTCGCCTGATGCCGGCTTTTATGCGGCAAGCCAACAGGCAGGTTATTCTTTTAACCAGGTTGTTGAACGTATTTGTGAAGAAGTATGGAAATGAACCGTATTCAATTAAGAACCAAAGTAAAAGCTTCCGATGTGGAAGCTGTTAAAGAAATTGTTACAACAACCGGTTTCTTTCACCCTGAAGAAATTGATATTGCCATTGAACTGGTGGAAGAGCGCTTGGCAAGAGGTGCTGCCAGTGGTTATGAATTTATTTTTCTGGACTTTGACGGGATAACGGTTGCCTACTCATGTTATGGTTTGATTCCTCTAACTAAAAGCAGTTACGACCTTTACTGGATTGCAACACATGCCGATTACCGGGGCAAAGGCCTTGGAAAGATTTTATTGCTGGAAACAGAAAATGATATCAAGACGCTTGGCGGTACAGGTATTTATGCCGAAACATCTTCACGGGAATTGTACGAGCCTACCCGGCAATTTTACCTGTGTAACGGATACGATCTGAAAGCACAATTTGAAGATTATTACGATGAGGGTGATGACCTGGTGTATTTTGTGAAAAGGCTTTAAACAGTTCCTATTTCCCATTTTTTTATCAATCCCTGGTAAACCACTATTGATTACTTTTGCCGGATGAGTAGCGGAACAAAACGAAGTGAAATTGAGGTGGGTATGCAGGTAAAAATCGTGCTTAAAAAGGACCAGCGTTCAGGATTTTTAACAGACGGTGTTGTGGCGCGTATTTTAACAAGTGCACCGAATCACCATCATGGTATTAAAGTGATGCTCGAAAGTGGCCAGGTGGGTAGGGTTAAAGAAATTTGCGAAGATTAAATTCAATGGATAAAAGCAACAAATCAAGAGGAAAACCGAAAGGGAAATCAAATACTAATGCCAGTTTACAGGTTGCTGAACCCAGTGAACTGATGAAGTTCCTGATTGATAAATTACCGGGAAAAAGCCGGAATAACATTAAATCATTGCTGGCTGGAAAGCAGGTATTTGTGGATGGCAAATCGGTGAAACAATTCGATCATCCGCTGGTTCCAGGCCAGCAGGTAAATATCCGCTGGAGTCGGGTTGCACCGGAAAAAAAATACAGGAGTATTAATATCGTTTATGAAGACAAGGACATCATAGTAGTGGATAAGCATGCAGGCTTGCTGTCGATTCCTACCGACCATGAGAAATCTAAAACTGCATTTAATATGGCAGCTTTGTTTCTGGAAAGTAAGGGTCAGGAAAATAAGCTGTATGTGGTGCAACGTCTTGACCGGGACGCATCAGGTTTAATGGTTTTTGCAAGGAGTGAAAAGGTACAGCACATATTGCAATCGAACTGGAATAATATTATTTCAAAAATGGTCTACCTTGCTGTTGTGGAAGGTGTTCCGGAAAAAATGGAAGGTGCCATTATTTCGTATCTGAAAGAAAGCAAATCACTGCTGGTGCGTTCGAGTCAAGATCCGAAAAAGGGAGCAAAGGCAGTTACACATTACCAGGTAATCAAATTTGGTAAATCCTATTCTTTGCTGAAAATAACGCTCGAAACCAGCCGTAAACATCAGCTAAGGGTGCATATGAGCGATATGGGTCATCCGGTAGCAGGAGACAAGAAATACGGCGCTAAAACAAGTCCGATCGGCCGGCTTGCATTGCACGCATGGGGCTTGGCTTTTAAACATCCGGTCAATATTGAACCTTTGCAATTCGAAACGCCTATTCCAAGAAAATTCTTGAGATTGATATAACAGATTGACTGAATTAATCTTTTTGAGTCAAGCATGAATTGCCTGCCAGCCATCCCGTAGAATAAGCAATTTGCAGATTATATCCACCTGTTTCAGCATCCACATCAATCATTTCACCCGCAAAATAAAGTCCTTTTACCAATTTGGATTCCATAGTCTTTGAAGATATTTCATTTCTTGAAACGCCACCGGCCGTTATGATAGCTTCTTTAAATGAGCGGTGGTTGGCGATTTGGAATGGCAAGTTCTTAAGAAGATGTCGTATTTGTTTACGCTCTTTCGACGATACCTGGTGGCATTCTTTTTCGGGATCAAGTCCCAGCAGGTCAATCAAAACAGGCACCATGGTTGAGGGCAACCAAAAGCGGAAAATATTGCTGATCTTTTTCTTTCCATGTTCATTTAAATCCCGAATCAGCCGGTTGTCAAGCTTTTGCTCGTCAAGTGCGGGTTTCAGGTCCACCGTAATTTCCACCTTGTGTTTTTCTTTTAAGGCATCCACTACCGTCCGGCTTAAAGTGAGTATGATGGGTCCTGAAAGCCCGAAATGTGTAAAGAGCATCTCACCGAAATCTTCGGCCACTTTCTTATCATTTACCCAAACCACAGCTTTCACATTTTTCAGGTTGAGACCCTGAAGCTGTTGTGCCACTTTCCCGGCTGTTTCGAGGGGCACCAGTGCCGGTCTTACATCTTCAATCGTATGTCCTAACTGTTTAGCTAATTCATAACCGTCGCCATTTGATCCGGTGGCAGGGTATGATTTACCGCCTGTCGCAAGGATCACACTTTTACATTTAAATTCCAGTCCGTTCGCTTTTATGCCAACTATTTTGTTGTTTTCAGCGAGTAATTTCTCCACCCGATGCCCGCAGCGAATGTCAACATTCAATTCATGAACCCAATTCAGGAGTGCCTGAAGTACATCTGACGATTTATTACTCGCCGGGAAATATCGTCCACCTCTTTCAAGCGTTGTTTCAACGTCATATTTGCGCAACAATTCGATAATGTCTTTTGAATAAAATTGGGAGAAGGCATTTCGAAGAAAGCGTCCATTCGGGTTAACATGGGTGATAAAATCGCCTATTGATGCGTCGTTCGTGACATTACACCGTCCCTTTCCAGTGATGAGCAATTTGCGGCCTTCCTGGCGCATTTTTTCGAGCAGCAAGACCTTTCCACCCAATTCGGCTGCCCGGCCTGCTGCCAGCAATCCGGCCGGACCCGCTCCAACTACTATTACATCAAAATGATTCACTGCATGCAAAGGTAAGCTTTCCAAAAATTAGTTAGGACGTCGTTTTTTTGAATAATACTTGCGACGTTTTGAACGATTGTTTGCTAAATGGTCAGCTGGTTTTTTGGATCGTGGATGTTTTTGACCTTGCTTATTTAGCTGTTCTTGAGAAGTAACATCTTCCTTGCCATCATCCTGGAAAGGATGATCTGCCACGATGTGTATCTGCTGTTTGATCAGCTTTTGGATATCTTTCAGGTAAGGCTTTTCTTCGGTATCACAAAATGATAAAGCAATGCCGCTTGCGCCTGCCCGGCCTGTTCGTCCGATACGGTGTACATAAGTTTCAGGTATGTTGGGCAGGTCGTAATTGATCACATACGATAAATCATCCACATCAATTCCTCGTGCAGCAATATCGGTGGCTACAAGCACTTTTGTTCGTCCTTTTTTAAAATTACCGAGGGCTTTTTGCCGTGCTGCCTGCGATTTGTTGCTATGAATAGCTTCTGCTTCAATGTGTGCTTTGCCAAGAAACCTGACGATTTTATTAGCGCCGTGTTTTGTGCGTGAAAAGATCAATACAGAGCCTTTCGCTTCTGTTTTCAACAGGTGGATAAGCAATTTGACCTTTTCTTTTTTGCTCACAAAATAGACCGCCTGTTCTACTTTCTCAGCCGTGGTTTGTTTGGGTTGTACCATTACTTTTTCAGGATTCCCCAAAATCTTTCGTGACAGGTTGACGATATCAGGCGGCATGGTAGCAGAAAAGAACAACGATTGTCTGTCAGCCGGTAATTTCGCAATAATCTTCCGGATGTCATGAATGAAGCCCATATCCAGCATACGGTCGGCTTCATCCAGCACGAAATAGTCAATATCTTTTAAGCTGATAAAACCCTGTTCCATCAGGTCGAGTAAACGGCCGGGGGTGGCAATTAGCACATCCACACCTTTTTGCAAGGCTCGTGTTTGATTGCCTTGTTTTACGCCGCCAAATATGACGGTGTTTTTAATGCCCGTAAATTTGCCGTATGCCCTGAAACTATCATCGATCTGAATGGCCAACTCCCTGGTTGGCGTTACAATCAGTGCCTTGATCTTTCGCGATCCATTTTTGCCGTTAGACTTTGTGTGCAGGTGCTGAAGTATTGGAATGGCGAAAGCAGCTGTTTTTCCGGTGCCCGTTTGGGCACAACCAAGCAAATCTTTTCCCCGCAATAAAATCGGGATGGATTGTTGCTGGATGGGAGTGGGATGTGTATATCCTTCAGCACTCAGGGCTTTCAGGATGGGGTCAATAAGCCCTAATTCTTTGAAAATCATAAATATAAATAAGTCGGCAAAGTTAATTGAATTGTTGGAATATGGGTGGATAAAAATGAAAGATGTAGAAATTGGTGTTTTAATTGTTTATTTACGGTACATTTTTTCCCTTAATGATTTTATTTTGTCATCTTCAATATAATCATCATAATCTATCAGTTTGTCAATAATGCCATTGGGTGTAAGCTCAATGACGCGGTTACAAACAGACTGGATAAACTCATGGTCATGTGACGACATGAACACATTGCCCGGGTATTTCACCAGGTTGTTATTGAAAGCTTGGATGGATTCCAGGTCGAGGTGGTTAGTGGGTGTATCAAGAATTAAAGCATTGGCACCTACCAGCATCATTTTTGAGATCATGCAGCGCATTTTTTCGCCTCCCGACAAAACTTTGACTTTTTTGTTACTTTCTTCGTTAGCAAACAGCATTTTACCAAGGTACCCACGAATATATAGCTCCGTCGTATCCTTGCTGAACTGGCACAACCAATCAAACAAACTAAGATCGCTCTGGAAGAAAGTAGCATTTTCCAGTGGTAAATAGGCGGTTGTAATCGTTTGCCCCCATTTATAGGTGCCCGTTTCCGCTTTTTGATGGCCGTTGATGATCTCAAAAAAGGTGGTCATTGCCCTGGGATCTTTGGATAGAAATATGATTTTATCGCCTTTATTGGCATGAAAATATACATCCTTAAATAAAACCTGTCCATCAATAGCAGCAGATAAGCCATTCACTTCTAAAATGGTGTCGCCGGCAGGCCGTTCAGGATTGAATATAATACCAGGATACTTTCTTGTTGACGGCCGTATGTCGACAATATCCAGCTTTTCGATCATTTTCTTGCGGCTGGTAGCCTGTTTCGATTTTGACACATTGGCACTGAATCGTGAAATGAATTCCTGCAATTCCTTCTTCTTTTCTTCGGCTTTTTTATTTTGTGCCTGTGCCTGCCTGAGGGCAAGCTGGCTACTTTGGTACCAGAAGCTGTAATTACCTGCAAACAGTTGGATTTTTCCAAAATCGATATCTACAGTGTGCGTGCTGATGGCATCCAAGAAGTGCCTATCGTGAGAAACGACCAAAACCGTATTCTCATAATTGGCCAGGTAGTTTTCGAGCCAGCTGACAGTTTCGAGGTCGAGGTCGTTGGTAGGCTCATCCAGCAGCAAGTTGTCAGGTTTGCCAAAAAGTGCCTGTGCCAGCAATACGCGTACTTTTTGCTTTCCGCTCATATCTTTCATCAGGCTAAGGTGCAACGATTCTTCGATGCCCAGATCGCTTAAGAGCGAAGCCGCATCACTTTCGGCATTCCAACCTTCCATATCAGCAAATTTCTCTTCCAGTTCAGCAGCGTTCATGCCGTCCTCATCAGAAAAATCAGGTTTTGCATAAATGGCATCTTTTTCCTGCATGATATCCCACAGTTGTGCATGTCCTTTTATAACGGTATCAAGTACTGAAAATTCATCGAAAGCAAAGTGATCCTGGCTCAATACAGAAAGTCTTTCGCCAGGTCCTAGGTTAATCGTACCTGAGGTAGTTTCAATTTCA
>SWBW01003367.1_pt1 | contig 11776 bp, 7 predicted proteins | sample 4693041 | NCBI WGS metagenome assembly SWBW01 (sample SAMN10267271, study PRJNA491770) | bioreactor metagenome | isolation source: DHS bioreactor inoculated with marine methane seep sediment | place: Japan: Omine Ridge, Nankai Trough | collected 2006-05-06
CGCCTCCTCATGAAGCCCACCGGCGGGGCCACCGTCACCACGGGCCGCGTGAAGTGGACCTCTGCATAGTGCCGATTGATGTGCCGCCGCTTGCGCCAGCGTTTACGGTACCAGCGGGGGCGCGCGCCCACGTACCAGTAGACCCCGCCCTTGCGCTTGAACCTCATTCGGGGCGGCGGACGATACCAGTGGTGGTGGGGGCCGTTGATGTAGCAGTAGTGTTCGATCTCGGCGCCCGCCGGGGTGACCCAGAAGACCGGGTGGTGGCTGTGGTAGGCGAACCGCGGCCTGCGCGGCTCGTCGTCATCGGCGGCAGCCTCCTCCACCTCGAACTCCACAGGATCGCCCACGAAGGAGTAGTGGCCTCCGATCTGGACGTAGAGCACGGGCTTGTGCGGCTTGTAGGCGTGGATGTGGGGCCCCTCGATGTGGCACATCCCCTTGTGGACACCCGGCGCGACGGGGTGGGGTTCGGTGTAGTGGACTACCCTGGCCTGCGCAGCGCCAGCGGCGCCGACGATGCACAGCACGAACAATGGACTCCACCACCTGAACATGGTCACGCTCCTGGTGCTGTTGGGATGTTCAATCCTACCAGGTTTGGGCGGTGATCCCCAGGCAGGACCCCTAACGCACGAAGTCGTGACGACCTCGCGGTCAGAGGAGTCCGTCCTCACGCAGCTGCCCGACGATGGCCAGCGCTGACTTGCTCTTGTCCATGGTGTAGATGTGCAGCCCGGGGACGCCCTGCCTGAGCAGCTCGCGACACTGCTTGATCGCCAGGGCGATGCCGAACTCGGTGATGGCGCCCTTCAGATCTGGGGGCAGCATGCTCAGCCCATGTCGGATCTTGTCGGGGATCGTGGCGCCGCAGAGCGCGGCCAGGCGCTCCATCATCTTGATGCTGTAGATCGGCATCACGCCCGGGACGATGGGCACGTCGATGCCGGCGACCGCGCAACGCTCCCTGAAGTCGAAGAAGCACGGAGTGTCGTAGACGTAGTTGGCGATGATGAATCGCGCGCCGTGGTCGACCTTGAGCTTGAGGAACGCGAGGTCACGGTCCTTGCTCTGGGCCTCGATGTGCCCCTCCGGGTAGCCCGCAGCGCCGAGGAAGAAGTCGTCGCGGGGCGCGATGAAGGCCAGCATGTCCGAGGCGTGGGGCAGGCTCTCGGGGTGTGGTGAGACGTCGTCCTGAGGCTGGTCTCCGCGCACCACCAGCAGGTTGTCGACCCCCAGGTCGCGGTAGTCGTCAAGCACCGCGGTGATCTCCTCCGGCCCCAGTCCGTAGCCGGCGAAGTAGGCCAACACCTCGAGGTTCTTCTCTTGCTTCAGCCGCTTGACCAGCTTGTGGGAGCCCTCCCGGGTCTTGCCGCCAGCGCCGAAGGTCACGGAGACGAGATCCGGCTTCGCGGCAGCCAGTTTGTCGATGACCTTGGTTAGCCTGTCCTCGGCCTTCTCGTTGTGAGCAGGAAAGAGCTCGAAGGAGACGGTGGGTTTGTCACGCTTGCTCCAGATTTGGTCCAGGTGCATGGCTCGCTCCTCAGTGCCCAAAGTAGCTCAGCTTGGCCGACGACATAAAGAAAAGGATTTCGCTTCGGCCCTTTCGACTCCAAAATGGTTGAACGTGGGGACCGTCACCGGTCGCTACAAGGTCCGCAGCGCCGCCTTCCTCTGCAAAAGTAGCGCCGCCTCACGGTCTCACCAGCCCCTACGCGCACATCCTGTGCGCACGTCCCACCATCACCCCTTTGTTTTTTTGCCAAGGACTCACGGGTCGGGACGTGTCAGACCCAATGAGCGTCACGATCGTTAAGAACAAGAGGCACGACGAATCGTAGGACGCACGACAGACACAACGAACACAACAAGATGAGTGGGGTGTTGACGATGAAGATCGCCTGCGAGCGCTGTGGTGCGCGCTATTCCGTCGCTGATGACAAGGTCCAGGGGCGCACGTTCAAGATCCGTTGCCGTCGTTGCGAGGAGGTGATCGTCTCCCGCGCCGCGGCTGCTCCGCGCTGGTATCTGGCTCTGGAGGGGGTCGAGGCGGGGCCGCTGACCACGTCGGAGCTGAGCCGCACGATCATCGAGGGTGACGTCAACTCCACCACGCCCGCCTGGCGCGAAGGCCTGGGCGACTGGACCTCGTTGAGCCAGCTCGCCGAGTTCGCGCACCTGCTGACGTCGCCTCAGCCCGAGGGTGCCGGTACGCGGGATCTCTTCGGTCCGCCGCCCGAGGCCCCCGAGCTGGCCACCCAGCCCGACATCACGCCGTCCGAGGCCTCGCTGCTGGTGGGGTCGCGCAACGAGACCTCGGTGCTCTTTTCCATCGGCAATCTGCAGGCGCTGGCCGCTGGCGGCGCGACGACGACGGCGACAACCCCGGCGCCCAACGAGGGATCGGGGCTGATCGACATACGCTCCATGGCGCGGGGGCTGGACCCCAGCGCAGAGACGCCTGTCGACCTCCCGGCGCTGGGGCAGCCGGCGGTGGCCGTGCTGCTGCCAACGTCACCGCGGACGTCCTCGCCGCGCTGGATCTTTCCGCTGCTGGCGGGTATGGGCTCGGTTCTGGCCGCCGCGGTGGTTGCGCTGGTCCTGGTCTTGACCCCTGCGGCGGAGGCGGACGCGCCGCCACCGCCCGCCACGACCGCCCCGCCGCCCGAGTCCAACGAGTACATCGACACCGACGAGGTGATGGTCGAGCTGCAGGAGCCGGTCAATGTCCCGGCCGCGGAAACGATCAAGGCCAACCCGAAGCAGCCCAGGCGGCCCGCCGTCCGGCGCCCGGTGCGACCCAAGACCGTCGCGGTGCGCCCCAAGACCGCTCGACCCCGGGTGACGTCACCAAAGGCGCCCAAGGGTGCGCCCAAAGGCGCGACCAAGAAGAAGTGCGATCCGTCCGACCTGGAGTGCCTGATCACGCTAGCCAGCACGACCCGGTTGGAGCCCGTGAAGGTGGTGGCGCAGCAGCCCGCGCTGGTGCTCCCCGCCACGTTGACCAGCCGGGAGGTCCAGCGTGGCATGCGCCAGATCAAGGGCGGCGTGAGGAGCTGCTTTGATCGCTTCAAGGTGCCAGGCTGGGCCAAGCTGCGCGTGACCATCAGCAACACCGGCCGCGTGCGCTCGACCCGGCTGCAGGGCATCTTCGCCGGCACCCCCACCGGTGCCTGCCTCAAGGACGCGGTGAACCGCGCGCGGTTCCCGCGCTTCGCCACACCGTCGCTCTCCATCGAGTACCCCTTCCACCTGCGCGAGGGCTGAGCCGCGCTAGTCCACGGGCCGGGTTGCTCCATCGCAGGAGGGTGAGCCTGGGCGCTGGCGTCGCAGCACCAGCCGACTCAGGCCGTAGAAGACTGCCATCCCCAGCAGGTCCGCGGCCAGGTCTACCGGGTCGCTGGTGCGGTTGTCGGCCCAGCGCTGGGCCAGCTCCTCGACCATGGCGCAGCCGGAGGCCAGCACCAACGCCAGCGGCGGGCGCAGCGACGACAGGCGCAGGTTCAAGCGTCGATCGTGGAGCCACAGGTTGAGCCAGAAGACCACCGCGCCGAAGAGCACAAAGTGCATCAGCTTGTCGCCGTGGCGGAACCGGGGCGCCAGCGGTACCAGGCCCATGTAGGCCAGCAGGGTGATCAGCAGCACCAGCGCGACCTGGGGCCAGACCAGCCAGCGCAGGCGCTCGATCCAGCCGCGGGCAGGGGCGAGGAACAGGCCGTAGCTCGCGGCGGCCACCGCGGCGCCCAGCAGCGCACCGGCGACCAGATCCGAGGGGAAGTGGTGGCCGAGGTAGAGCCGACTGAGGATGATCAACGCCGCGCCGCTGGAGGCGCCGGCGATGATCCGCGGCCGACGGAAGCTGAGCGAGAGCAGTACGGCGGCGCAGGTGGCCAGCGCTGCGTGACCGCTGGGGAAGGACGCGGCGGTCGGCATGGCCAGCAGCAGCCGCACCTCCTCGGGCCGCCCGCGCCCCACGAGCTGCTGGAGCAGCAGGGTCAGGCCGAGGGTCAGGGCCGTCGCGCCGAGCAGGACCAGGCCCGTCCGGCGTCGCTGGCCCTGGCTCAGCGTCAGGGCCAGCGGGAGCAGCAGCAGCGCGGCGAGCCCCGCCGTGCTGGCCAGGATCGCCGCCAGGTCGGTCAACGGGTGAGTCAGCTCCTGGTTGAACAGCTGCAGCAGTCGAGCATCCATGACGCTAGTTGTAGCAGCGCGATCTTGCGTCGCGGTGGAGGTGCTGTGGCGATTTTGTGACGAGTGACACCATCGTGATAGATCGATGACCCGGCGGTGACCTTCTTTTGCATCGACGTGACACGTCGTCGCTCCGCAGCGGCTACAAAGTGATCAGGGCCAATGGCCCTGCGCAGCTTCAACAAGAACCCAAGCCTTCTGGAGGGACGATGACGAGCCCAACCCCACCGGTCTGTGTTGTGCTAACAGTGGCCGGCCTGCTGAGCCTGCCGGCCGCTGTCCTCGCCGGGCCACGCCACACCAAGTCCACCACCGTGGAGGTGCAGGCCGCGCCCCGCCGCCACACGGCCGCCCCGGCCGCCTCCTCCACGGCGGCCGGCCCCGCCCTGCACGCGGGTCGCTTTCGGCGTCAGCTGCGCGCGCGCGTCTCCCGGATGAACGATCAGGCCATCGCCACGCTGCTGCGCCTGATCGAGGCTACCGGCGACGACGATCCGGACAAGCCCGACCTGCTGTTTCGACTCGCCGAGCACTATCGGGACAAGAAGGTCGACCACATGTTCCGGGCCCGGGAGCTGGATGAAGCGGTCTTCCGCGCGCGCTCAGCCGCGGACAAGGCGGCGATCAAGCGGCGTCAACAGGCCCACGAGCGGGCCGAGCGGCGCTGGCTGCTCAAGGCGGCGCAGACCTACGTGAAGCTGGCCAGCGCGTCGGCCTTCGCCACCTACCGCCGCATGGACGCGGTGCTCTTCAACCTGGCCGATCTGCTGAGCCAGGCCCAGCGCCGCGATCGGGCGCGGATCTTCTTTCGACGGTTGATCCGCAACTACCCCCAGAGCCCCTTCATCCCCGACGCCTACCTCTCCTTCGCCGAGTACTATTTTGGCGCGGGTCAGGTGGAGGCCGCGCTGCGCCTCTACGACAAGGTCGGGCGCTACCCCGACTCACCGCTCTACGGCTATGCGCTCTACAAGCAGGGCTGGTGCTGGCTCAACCTCAAGCGGCCGCAGCGCGCGCTGGAGCGCTTCGTCCAGGTGATCCGCCGCGGCGCCAGGGGCAAGGGCAGCCGGCGGGCGCGCATCGAGCTGGTCCGCGAGGCCAAAAAAGACGCCGTGCGGGCCTACAGCGACGTGGGCAGCCCGGACAAGGCCTGGGCCTTCTTCTCCCGCATCGGCGGCAGCTACGCGCCGCGGATGCTGGAGCACCTCGCCGCGCTCTACCACGACCAGGGCAAGTTCCTGCCCGCGATCCAGACCTACCGCAAGCTGATGGCCCTGCGCCCGCGCAGCGACCACCTCTGCGCCTGGCAGCACAGCGTGCTGCGGGCGACCCTGCCCGGTAAGGACAAGCGGCAGCAGGTGCTGGAGGCCAAGCGGCTCGCTGCGGTCCACGCAGCGCTGCGCAAGCGGCGCGCCAGGGCCAGGGTGCTGCGCCGCTGCCGCGACAACGCGGCGGGCGTGCTGCGCGAGCTGGCCACGCTGTGGCACCGCGAGTGCCAGGTGACCAAGAACATGGGGACCTGCGAGCTGGCCGGGCAGCTCTACCAGGAGTACCTGGCGCGTTACCCCGGACAGAAGGACGCCTATCGCCTGCGCTTCTACCAGGCAGAGCTGCTCTTCGCTCAGGAGCGCTGGCGGCCCTCCGCGGGGCAATACAGCAAAGTGGTCGCCATGCGCCCGCGGGGGAAGCACCTCGCCGCGGCGGCCTACGGCGCGGTGGTGGCGCTGAAGAACGCGCTGAACGAGGGGCGCACGCCGCCGGACGCGGCCGCGGTTCGCCGGCGGCACCGCGCGGCGGCGGCCCGTCAGGACATCAAGAAGCCGCAGCCGATCCCCGCGCCCGAGCGCGAGCTGATGGCGGCCTTCGCCACCTACCTGCGGGCCGTGCCGCGCTCTCCCGAGCGCGTGTCGATCCTCTACCGGGAGGGGCGCATGCTCTACGCCCGCAACCACTACCGCCCGGCCATCAAGCGCTTCGCCCGGCTGATCAAGCGCTACCCCAAGCACGAGCTGGCGGTCTACGCCGCCAACCTGCTGCTGGACAGCCTCAACATCCTGGGTGACCACGACGCGCTGGAGCGCTGGGCTCTGCGCCTGCAGCGGCACCCACAGCTGGGCCCGGGGGCGGCGGAGGGGGTGGACCTGGTGCTGTTCGGGGTGCGCTGGAAGAGGGCCGAGGCGGCGCGCAAGGCCGGTCACTACCGCCGCTGCGGCGAGGCCTTCGCCAGGCTGGCCAACGACTACCAGGATCACCCGCGCTGGCCGCAGATGCTGCACAACGCCGCGCTCTGCTTCGAGGCGGCCAAGCTCGTGGGCCAGGCCATCGCCATCCGCAACACCCTGATCAAGATCAAGCCGGAGCACGCGCTGGCCCAGCGCGCGCTCTACCTGGTGGCCCAGAACTACCACGCCCTGGCCTGGTACAGCCGCGCCGCGGACTACTACGAGCGCTTCGCTCGCGGCTTTCCGGGGGAGGCGCAGGCCCCCGAGGCGCTGCAGAACGCCATCGTCTTCAGGGTCGGCCGCGGCGAGCACGAACAGGCCCGGGCCAACGCCCGGCTCTTCGCCCGTAGCTACGGCGGTCGCCCGCAGTATGCCGCCCGGGCGGCCGCGGTGAGCTTCTCCCTCGGCGCGATCTTCGGGGCCCGCGGCGAGGGCGAGGCCGTGGTTCGTCACTACCAGCGCTACCTCCGGCGCTGGGGCGCCAGGGGCGGGCAAGATCTCCAGCTGCGGGCCCACGTGAAGATCGCCCAGGCTCTGTGGGAGCGCGCCTGCCCCATCAAGGGGGTCGACGGCGCCTGCGTGCGGGTCCATCGTGAGCGCTCTCGCCGCACCCTGGTCCGCCGCAAACGCGCGCGGCGGAGCTCGGCCGAGCTCCGGACCCACTGCGGATCGGCGGCGCGGATGAAGCTGACCGTGGTGCGCCGCCGCCCTGCTCAGCTCCGCGCGGTGCGGCGGCATCTGAGGCAGGCCCTGGCCCTCCATACACGCCTGAGGCCCAGGGGCACGCCGCTGCGCCTGCCCGGGCTGAGCGACGTGCAGCGCAAGCAGCGCTCGCAGGAGCTGGCCCAGGCGGCGGCCCAGGCGCTTTTTCTGCGGGCCGAGGCGCGCTACGAGGACTTCCTCGCGGTGACCTTCCCCACGGGCCTGGACCTGACCAGCCGCGATCGGCGGCGGGCGCAGCGCTCCCGGCAGATCCTGGGCACCTACCTGCAGACCAAGATGAGCAAGCTGGAGCAGGCCCGAGCGCTCTACGGCCAGGTGATTGGTCTGCGCTCGGCCCACTTCGCCATCGCCGCCGCGGCGCGCATCGGCCAGCTGTTCCAGACCTTCGCCGACGCCCTCTTCGCCGCGCCGATCCCCACGCCCCGGGTGCCGGCGGTGCTGGCCCGGAGCTCTGCCGCCCGCAAGGAGTTCCTCGAGACCTACACCGACACCTACTGCACCGACCTGGAGAAGATCGCCGTCCCGCTGGAGCAGAAGGCGGTCCAGGGGCTCAAGGCCTGCACGGGCAAGGCTCTCGAGCTCTCCTGGTACAACCGCTGGTCCAAGATGTGCGAGCGTGAGCTGAACCAGCTCCGGCCCGGGAGCAGCTTCATGGCCTCCGAGATCCGCGCCAAGCCGCGATTCGTGCTGCTGCGTCCGGCCCGGGCCGGAGTGATCTCCAAGATCAGGTGATCTTTTTTGGGGGGCCGGCGCAACCCCGACTCCGGTGGTGGCTCCGTCCTTGAAGGAGGCACCCGTGAAGATTGAATTGACCCCATCCGCGCAACACAGACTGCACAAGCTCCTCGAGGACAACCCGGGCCAGGATGTCCGGCTCTTTATGCGGGGTTATGGCTGAGGCGGTCCCACTTTGGGGCTGGCTCTGGACGAGCCACGCGACGACGACGACAGCTATGACATCGAAGGACTCAAGTTTTTGGTGGGGGCGCACGACGGCTCCTACATCACCGGCGGCAACGGCGTGAAGGTCGAGTACACCAAGAGCTTCTTTGGTGAGGGCTTCTTTGTCTCGATGCTGGGCCACAGCGGCGGCTGCTGTTAGTTCCGCAGACCCCTAAGATTCAAAAGATTTATCCAGTCGCCGACGGCCTGCCCGGCGGCGGAGCGCTCGGCGCCTGTGGACCGGTGAGGTCTGACAGCCGCAGCCCCAGCCGGTACATCAGGATCTGGCCGGTGACCACCAAGGTGACGTACATCATGATGTGCACGCCGATGGCGTAGGAGAGCCCCAGCTCCTTGTCGAGGCCCAGGGCGATCACCGTGCCGCTGCAGGCCGCCTCGAAGACGCCGATGAAGCCGGGCGCGGAGGGGGCCGCGATGCCGATGTTGGTTATCGCCATGGCCAGCAGCGCCGACCAGGCGGGCAGGGCGATGTCGAACCCGCGCATCATGGTCAGGTAGACGCAGTACTCCAGCGACCAGATCACCACCGTGGCAGCAAGGCTGCCGCCCACCAGGGAGGGCCGCCGCAGCGCGTGGGTCCCGGCGGAGAACCGCGAGAAGAAGCCCACCACGCGCACTTTGTGGCGACCGAGGAAGAAGAGCGCGCGCTCCATCAGCCAGAAGAAGGAGCGCTCGTGAAAGGCGAGCCAGAGCGCCACGGTCAGCACGCAGGACATCAGCACCACCAGCACCGAGGTCACGCGGCGGGCCCAGGGGGGCACCTCGAACATCAGGCCCAGCACCACCAGCAGGCAGAGCAGGAAGCAGCCGTCGAAGAGGCGGGCCAGGCCGATGGTGGTCAGTCCGCCGCGCCGGCTGGCGCCGGTGACCTTCCACAGCGCCATGGCCCGGGCGACCTCGCCGATGCGGGCAGGCAGCAGCAGGTTGGCCATGTAGCCGATGATCAGCACGTCCCGCACCTTGCCGAAGGGGTAGCGCCCCAGCGGGGTCAGCAGCAGCTTCCAGCGCAGGCTGCGCACCATGAACGCGCCGAGGAAGATCACCACCGAGGCGAGCACGTGGGTCCAGCGCACGCGTACCAGCGAGCGCATCACCAGCCCCATGTCGAAAAGGTAGATAAAGGTGCCGATGGCCAGGGCGCTGAGGATGAAGCCAAACCAGACCAGGGGCTGACGCCACCAGGGTTTGGGGGGCGGGGCGGCCTCCGGAGCTGCGGGTTCGATCATCGCCCCGTTGCATAGCACGGGGCCAGGCTGGTGGTCACGCTCAGCCGCGTAACATCCCGGATCGGGTCGCGAACTCCCACCAGAGGGGGCCGCTGACCCCCCCAATGACCTTGACAGCGGCGATACTGGCGAGTAGTAGACCACCACCATGAAGAGCTGTCGCACTGTCGCTATTATTGCCCACGTCGATCACGGCAAGACCACCCTACTCGATCACATGCTCCGCCAGTCGGGGACCCTCAAGGAGCGCGGCCCGGCCACCGAGCGCGTGATGGACAGCGATCCGCAGGAGCGCGAGCGCGGGATCACGATCCTGGCCAAGTGCACCGCCATCGAATGGCAGGGGCACACGATCCAGATCGTCGACACTCCGGGGCACCAGGACTTCGGCGGCGAGGTGGAGCGGATCCTGCGCATGGTCGACTCGGTGCTGCTGCTGGTGGACGCGGTTGAGGGGCCCATGCCCCAGACGCGCTACGTGCTGCGCAAGGCCCTGGCGCAGGGGCTGAACCCCGTGGTGGTGATCAACAAGATGGACCGCCCCGAGGCGCGCCCGGGCGTGGTGCTCGACGCGGTCTTCGACCTCTTCGGCACCCTCGGCGCCGCGGATGAGCAGCTCGACTTCCCGGTGATCTACTGCTCCGGGCGCCTGGGCTGGTCGTCGCTGAACGAGGAGGAGGTGGGCACCGATCTGACCCCGCTGTTCGAGCTGATCCTCTCCGCTGTCCCGCCGATCTCCGGCGACTCGCAAGACCCACTGCAGCTGCAGGTCTCGACCCTGGACTACTCGGACTACCTCGGCCGCATCGCCATCGGCCGGATTCAGGCCGGGACGATCGAGCGGGGCATGTCGGCGGTCTGCTGCCGTCGCGACGGCTCGGAGGACCACTTCCGCGTGACCAAGCTGATGGGCTTCATGGGGCTCGAGCGCACCGACCGCACCCGCGCCGTGGCGGGGGAGATCGTGGCGCTGGCCGGCGTGGATCAGGTCACCGTGGGCGAGACGATCTGTGCGGCCGAGCAGCCGCTGCCGCTGCCGTTGATCCCCATCGACGAGCCCACGGTCTCGATGCTCTTCGGCATCAACACCTCCCCCTTCGCCGGGAACGAGGGGCGCTACGTCACCAGCCGGCAGCTGCGCGAGCGCCTGGACAAGGAGCTCGAGCACAACGTCGGGCTGCGCCGCGAACCCACCGAGCGCAAGGACTTCTGGCGCATGCTGGGCCGGGGGACGCTGCACCTCAGCGTGCTGCTGGAGAAGATGCGGCGCGAGGGCTATGAGATGAGCGTGGGCCAGCCCCAGGTTGTGCTGCGAGACGGCCAGGAGCCCTACGAGGAGGTGACCATCACCGTGCCCAGCCAGTTCGCGGGGGTGGTGATCGAGAAGCTGAGCAAGCGCTTCGGCGTGGTCAAGCGCCACGAGGTCGACGAGAACAAGATCGCCACGCTGGAGCTGCTTATCCCCAGCCGCAGCCTGATCGGCTACCGCAGCGTCTTCCTGACCGACACCCACGGCGACGGGCTGATGTACCACACCGTCAGCCACTACGGGCCGAAGGCCGGGACGATTACCCGGCGTGACAACGGGGCGATGATCGTCAAGGAGGGCTGCGAGACCGTGACCTACGGGCTCCACGGGCTGCAGGAGCGCGGCAAGCTGCTGATGGGGGCCGGGATGAAGGTCTACGCCGGTCAGATGGTGGGCCTGCACAACCGCTCCAACGACCTGGTGGTCAACCCGGGCCGCAAGAAAAACCTGACCAACATCCGCTCCGCCAACCGCGACGAGGCGCTGCGCCTGTCGCCCCCGCTGCAGCCGAGCCTGGAGGAGGCGCTGGAGCTGATCGGCGACGACGAGCTGGTGGAGCTGACCCCCAAGTCGATCCGGCTGCGCAAGCGGACCCTGGATCACAACGCGAGGCGGCGTGAAGAGGTCGCGGCGCTGGGCCTGTAGCTCAGCCCAGCAGGCGCCCCAGCAGCGGCAGGTGCTCCAGTCGCGGGAGCTGCCGCTCCAGCTGGCGTAGCAGCGGGTCGACGGAGCGGCGCTTGATCTTGCCGGTGGAGATGAAGCCCTGCTCCACGGCGGAGGCTGCGGTGTCCACCGCGCTCTGCCTCACGGGCCGCGGGGTGATCCCCAGCTCGCTGGTGACCTTGGCCCCCGAGTAGCGGCTGCGCTTGTTGAGGTTGTTGCACACCCAGTCGAGGGTGATCCGCTTGTCCATCACCGCCGCCAGATACATCAGCGGCCCGGGCAGCGGCAGCGTGTTGACCTCGAAGTCGGAGAAGGCCGGCGCCAGAACCTGGGCCAGCTCGCGCATCCACATCGACTCCGAAAAGAGGATGAAGCGGCCGGTGGCGCCGCGCTCGGCCCCGGCCACCTGCGCCGCGGCCACGTCGCGGACGTCCACTAGGGGCAGCGAGATCCCCGGACAGCCGGGCCAGTTGTGCAGCAGC
>SWBW01002588.1_pt1 | contig 11732 bp, 8 predicted proteins | sample 4693041 | NCBI WGS metagenome assembly SWBW01 (sample SAMN10267271, study PRJNA491770) | bioreactor metagenome | isolation source: DHS bioreactor inoculated with marine methane seep sediment | place: Japan: Omine Ridge, Nankai Trough | collected 2006-05-06
GGCTGCAAGTATTATGACACCGGAATTCGGCACAAATCCGTCCATCTCTGTGAGCAATTGGTTGAGCGTATTCTCTCTCTCATCGTTGGCGCCGGTAGCAATATTTTTACCTCTAGCACGGCCGATTGCATCAATTTCATCAATGAAAATTATACTTGGTGATTTTTCTTTTGCCTGCTTAAACAGGTCGCGTACCCTGGAGGCTCCTACGCCTACAAACATTTCTACAAAATCAGATCCCGATATAGAATAAAATGGCACATGCGCTTCACCTGCAACGGATTTTGCCAGCAGTGTTTTTCCGGTTCCCGGAGGGCCCACTAAAAGAACGCCCCGTGGAATTTTACCGCCTAACTTGGTATATTTGTCAGGTGTTTTTAAGAAATCAACAATTTCTTTTATCTCCACCTTAGCTTCCGCCAGTCCGGCTACATCTTTAAAAGTAATGTTTACGCTGGTCGTTTTATCGTACACTTGGGCTTTCGACTTTCCTATATTAAATATCTGGCCACCGCCACCTCCGCCTCCGCGGCTCATCATGCGCATAAAGAAAAACCAAAGTCCTACAAGGATAGCTATCGGAAGAATCCAGCTTAGGACTTCACCGCCCCAATTGTGTCTCGTTTCTGATTCCACATACACTTGGTCAGGCATGCTTTCCTGTGTTTCCTGTACATCTTCCATAAAAGTGGCCGGGTCAGCGACATTGTAATAGTAATGTGCGGTTTGCTGACCGAAACTTTGGTCTTTATTGACATCCTTATATTTTTCCTGGTTAAGGCGGTCAGGTTTGATGTATATTTCGGCGGTTTCCTTATTTACAAGGATGATCTTCTCTACATCACCCTCGTAAAGCATGTCTTTTAAAGCACGCCAGTCTGTTTTTTCGGCGGTTCCACCCCAGTTTAAAAACTGAATGCCAATAAAAACTACTGCGAGTATGCCATAAATCCAGTAAAAATTGAATTTTGGTTTCTTCGGGTCTTTCCCGGTCAATTTGTTGAAAGGGTTATTGCTTTCTTTTTTTGGCGGGTTATTATCTTTTTTTTGCTCTGCCATTCTGTCTTGATCTAAATAAAATTGAATTAGTCGGCGCTTTCATATTCCATTTTAATTGCATCAGCCCACAGATCTTCAAGATGATAGAATGATCTGATGTCTTCTAGGAAAATGTGAACCACCACATCGAAGTAGTCTATCAAAATCCATTCCGCATTTTCCATCCCTTCCTTATTAGAAGCTTTGGTTGCACAATGTTCTCTGACTAATTTTATTACATTGTCATAAATTGCGTCTACTTGTGTTTTTGAAGGCGCGTGGCAAATTACAAAGTAGTTGGTGACCGAATTGTTAATCTTCGTTAAATCAAGACTAATAATTTTTTTTGCTTTTTTTTCCTGCATTGCTTCAACAACTGCTTGCAGGATGCTTAATGTGTCATCTTTTTCGAGACGTTTTTTTGCCATTAATATGTTATGAATTAGTACTTTTTATACAGTGCAAAAGTAGCTAAAATTGAAATAGGAGAATGCCGTAGGCATGAATACTTTATTTCATCTTTTAAAGAAGGTTGTCGAAACAAATTGTATTTTTATAATTGGATATGAAATTTAAAATACATCGTTTAGACCGTGTTGGCTCAACCAACAAACATTCCTTTAAATTATGCCAGAATAAGAAGGCGAAAGAGGGTGAGGTATTTTTGGCTTATGAGCAGTTTGACGGACGCGGATACCACTGCAATAGCTGGCTGACTCAACCAGGTAAAAATTTAACTTTCAGTTTGATACTTGAGCCGGATTTTATATTACCCTCGCGGCAATTTGTCATTACACAATTTGTTTCACTTGCTATCGTCGATTTGTTGCATACCTTGATTAAGGATGAGACAATTAATATTAAATGGCCTAATGATATTTATATCAACGATTTAAAAGCTGGTGGCATATTGGTGCAGAATACGATTATTGGCAATGCCTTTGAATATGCCATCATTGGCATTGGACTTAATGTAAATCAAAGGGAGTTCCCACCTGAAGTGCCAAACCCAGCCTCAATCATTAGTTTTGTTGACGAGGATTTGGAATTGGATAGCTTGTTAACCGAATTACTGACATGCATCAATAAGCGCTATGAACAACTCATTCTTAGTACTGATCTGAAAATACTTGAGCAGGAATATCTCAATCATTTATACCGCTTTAATGAATTAGCCACATTTAAAGGTTTGAATGGTAGATTTACAGGTCGTATTAGCGGGGTGGGAGAATTTGGCGAGTTGTTAATCATTGATGAAACAGGCAGGCAAAGAAAATACAATTTTAAAGAAATTGAGTTTGATATCTGATCAGTATTCAGTCTTCAGTCCGCAGTTGGCAGGGTCGAATTTTTTTGTGAGCGTTGCTAAAAATTTCTCGTCTTTACGTGAAATATAAGCGAATGGAAATTTGGTGATGAGGCGAAAATATGAATAGACTGAAATTCATGGAGTATCCCCTTTGTTGGATCGAAGGGCAGCGCAGGTGAATGGCAAAAATACAAATGGCAATTTCCTGCTTACTCCTCAAGCACAACCATTACTTATCAAATTCAGTATTCAACTTCTCACCGATGATATTGACAAGGTTTTCCAGTGGTTTTTTGGCAATCATTGCCATCATTGGGTTCAGGTTGGCATCAATTTTTACACTGGCAACGGTATGTTGCTCGTTCAGGCTGTCGTCTTCAAGTTCAATCCGAAGGTTGAAGCTGATAGGTGATTTGCCGTCAGGCACAATGTCAATCAGGTGATGAGGGGTTTTGTCTTTATATTTCAGCGTCAGGCTGGTCATGCCTTTAATCGTGAACGAGCAGGCATCTACATTCGATTCCCAGTTCACAATTTGATCGGGCATCAGTTTCTCGTAATGATTGAAATCACTTAAAAAGTCAAATACTTTTTTCTTGTCAGCGTTAATTTTGGTAGGTTTTCCCGCGATGATCATATTATTCGGTTTTATGTGTGTCACTCCAGGCTTGAGGATCTTTTTTCCATTCGAGTATTGAATCTTTATCCTTTTCTGAAATGTATTCTTTTTCAATCGCCTTTTTAATCATGATCTCATAACTCGACAAGGCAAATAAAGGGCAATTGGCTTCTTTGAAATTTTTGTCGGCCATTGGCAATCCATAAGTAAAAATAGCAGCCATGCCTTTTATATTTCCGCCAGCTTCACGAATGGCTTCCACCGCATTCAGGCTGCTTTTTCCGGTGGAGATCAGATCTTCCACTACCACCACTTGTTGTCCTTCTCTTAATTCACCTTCGATTTGGTTTGCTAGGCCATGTGCTTTTTTCGAAGATCTCACATATATGAAAGGAAGCCCCATTTCCTGTGCCACAAGTATGCCCTGCGGTATGCCTGCCGTCGCCACACCGGCAATTACATCCACTAAACCATATTCTTCGCGGATTTGGTTTACAAGTTGCTGGCGGATATAATTCCGCACCTTTGGATATGATAATGCAATCCGGTTGTCGCAATATATGGGTGAATGCAATCCCGACGCCCAAATAAACGGAGTTGAATTATTCAGCTTTATTGCCTTAATTTGCAATAGATGCTCGGCAACCAGTGCCGCGGTTTCTGTGTTTTTGACCATGTAGCAAATGTATAAAGTTTTTTACAACGACAGGGCGATTTTCTTGTTCGAAAGATCAGAAAATCTGCCTGAAAATGTATCTGTAAAGAAAGTGAATACCAAACAGGAAATGAACAGGACTCTCAAAGAATATTTCACGATTAACCCAGCACAAGACATAGCCTTTTCCGCTAAATCACCAGGAGACTTATTCCGCGATTTTAAAACCTTGTTCCATTATATTGAGGCTGCAGGAGGACTTGTCAAAAACAGCGAGGAAAAGTTTCTTTTCATAAAGAGATGGGGTATATGGGATCTGCCAAAAGGTAAGAGCGAAAAAAATGAATCCCGTGAAAATACGGCCATTCGTGAAGTGGAAGAAGAAACAGGCATCGGGAAATTAAAAATTGAACAAAAGTTGCCGGATACCTATCATATCTATCAAAGGGAAAAGCAATTTATATTGAAACGTACTTCCTGGTTCATGATGTCGGTGGAAGATTGTGGCGTTTCAAAGCCACAGTTTGATGAGGGTATCACAGAAGTCGCTTGGTTTAACAGAGAAGAGAGCCATAGATCTTTAAACCAGAGCTACCGTTCATTAAAAGAAACCATGATGCAGTACCTTTCCACGCTTTAACTTTGGAAAAATGAATAAGATCGTATCTTTACAATCATCAATTTAAAACGCATGAAAAAAATTGCAGTTTTTCCAGGCTCATTCGACCCCATTACGCTCGGTCATGTGTCTGTTATTAAAAGAGCCATTCCTTTATTTGACGAAGTAGTTATTGCTATTGGCGACAATGCCGACAAAAAGCATATGTTCTCAGCAAAGCAAAGAGAAAAATGGATTAGGGAAGTTTTTAGAAACGAACCCAAAATCGTGATCGATATTTATAACGGTTTGACTGTTGAATATTGCAGGAAAAAGGATGCGCATTTTATCCTTCGGGGTTTGAGAACATCGGCAGATTTTGAATTTGAAAGAAGCATAGCCCAAATTAATAGAAGGTTGGCACCGGAAGTAGATACACTGTTTATTCTTACTGAAGCAAAATATACACCTATTTCATCTTCCATCGTAAGAGATGTGATCAGAAATGGTGGCAATATTACAGAGTTTGTACCACCCGAGGTGAAGGTGTAACCCAATAACTTTTTTATAATTGCGTTAAAGTAGGGAATGTATCGCATGAAATTTTTTTTAGCATATGTATTTTGCCTGCAGGTGCTTGCTGGCATTTCCCAGCAAACAGAAATTTCAGGTACAGCGATCGGGCATCCCGATGAGATGGTCAGGGTTGTCGTATATGCTGACCAATTTTCGAAGCTTGATTCCACACTGGTAAAGGCCAAAACAGATATATGGGGAAATTTTTCGTTTCCTGTTGCCATTGAAAAAACTACCTATGCATTCCTTGCCCTGGGTTTAAAACGGGGCGATTTCTATCTTGAACCCGGAAATGTATATCAGTTTCAAATACTTGATGACACTATCACGGGCTCCGTTTTCGACCAGCTTCCTTTACAGTTCAGATTGCATGCTGAAAAAGATTCGATAAACCAGATGATCGGACAGTTTAACTATAAATACAATGTCTTTTTATACGAGAAGCAACGTGAGATCATGCGGGCGAAAGACAAAAGTGTCATAAGGCAATTTGTAAAAGAACTGAAGGAAGAGTTTAGTGCCGGTACAAAAGCAAATAATGACTACCTTAAAAATTATATAAACTATACGTTAGCCTCACTGGAATGGATCAGTAAAAGCAAGTCGGATTCAGCTATTTTGATGGATTATTTTGTGAACCAAGAAGTGTTGCGTGAAAATATTGCGTATACCGATTTATTCCGCGATTTTTTCAAGGTGTTTTTTAAAACACAAAAACTATATGAATATCATGAGCTTGTAAGTTCCATCCAATCTGAACAAGTTTCGAATATTGACTCTCTACTGAAAAGAGATAATCTGCTGGCTCTTGATGAAGAGTTACGGGAACTATCCCTGCTAACACTTTTAGCGAGGAATTACCACAACCCGGATGTTTCCAAAGAGAGCATCCTTAAGCTGTTCCTGCAAATTGAGAATTTAAGTAAATATGTAAGAAACAGGACGGCAGCAAAAAATTACCGGTATAAGTTAAAATACCTCCAGTATGGCAGCAAAGCAATTCCTTTTAAACTTTCTGATCCAAATGGCGTACCCATCGGACTTAGCGAATTTGAAGGCCAGTTCGTATTATTGGATTTCATCTCATCAGATTGTGCTCCTTGTTTTTACGACCTGGTAAGATTGCTCGAAATTCAGCAAAACCTGGCAAACAAACTAAAGATCGTCGTGATTGTAACGGATGGCAATTTAAAAAAGGCTATGGCGCTTTACGATGGAAATCATCAGCATATCACATGGTTAAATTTGGATGATAATATATTAGTGCTTGAAAGCTACGAGGTGAAAACCTTCCCTTCCTATGTGCTCATCAATCCAGATGCAACTATTGCAATGGCGCCGGCCCCTCCACCAAATGAAAGCCTGGAAGTATTCATAAAAGGTTTTATGGTGCGTTACCAAAATAATAAGTAAAGGTTGCGTTCTAGCCAAAGTTTATTTTTCACCTTAAAACAATTACCTTTGTGCACCATAAATTTGGCAGGTCAGGATGATCGAATTTTGACTGGAATAATTATTGATACACGCTTTGCAAACAGCATATTCACATGATTAAGATACTTAGAAAATTTTTAGGGGATAAAGCCACACGCGATCTCAAAGCTATAAATCCATATGTAAAACAAATTCACGAAGCATACAAAACTATTTCTACTTTAAGTAACGATGACTTACGTGCAAAAACTGCTGAATTTAAAGAGCGGATTGCACGCAATGTAGTGGAGGAAGAGAAAGAGGTAGCTCAGATTAAAGAAAGCATAGAAACCGACTCCAACATTGATATAAACGAAAAGGAAGAACTCTATAAAAGCATCGACCGGATCAATACACGGATTTACGAGAAAACCGAAGAAGAATTGAAGAGGATACTTCCTGAAGCCTTTGCCGTGATAAAGGAAACCGCCAAAAGATTTTTTGAAAATGAAGTAGTGGAAGTGACTGCAAATGCATATGACAGTGACCTGGCAGCTCAAATGGAAAATGTCAATATCAAAGGCGATAAAGCCTATTATGATAATTCGTGGATGGCCGGTGGTAATAAAATTACCTGGGATATGATCCACTACGATGTGCAGTTGATTGGAGGTATAGTCCTGCATGAGGGAAAAATTGCTGAGATGGCAACAGGAGAAGGAAAAACACTGGTGGCCACATTACCAGTATACTTAAATGCCTTAACAGGAAAAGGCGTTCATATGGTAACGGTGAACGATTACCTGGCCAAGCGTGACTCAGAATGGATGGGCATGTTGTATATGTTCCATGGGATGAAAGTGGATTGTATCGACAAACACCAGCCCAATTCTACAGCACGTCGAAAAGCCTACATGGCCGACATTACTTTCGGAACGAACAATGAATTTGGTTTTGATTACCTGCGTGACAATATGACAGGAAACCCGGAAGAACTTGTACAACGCGAACATAATTACGTCATCGTGGATGAGGTTGACTCTGTTTTAATTGATGATGCGCGAACACCGTTGATCATTTCCGGTCCAACACCTAAGGGCGATCTGCAGGAGTTTGATGCCCTTAAGGCTGATGTGCAGAAATTATACAATGCCCAGAAATCGTTGGTTACTTCACTGCTGGCCGAAGCCAAAAACCTTCTAAATGACCGTACCAACAATGATACAGTAAAAAAAGGAAGTGACGCGCTGTTCAGGGCATACAGGGGTTTGCCGAAAAACAAACCTTTGATCAAATTCCTTAGTGAAGAAGGAAACAAGACACTACTTCAGAAAACGGAAAGTTTTTATATGCAGGAGCAGTCAAAGAATATGCACATCATCGACGATGAATTGTTTTTTGTGATTGATGAAAAGCATAGCTCCGTTGACCTGACTGAAAAAGGCATTGACCTGTTATCAAAATCATATGACGATTCCTCATTTTTCATTTTACCTGATATTAATATCGCGATCAGTGAGCTTGAAAAAGAAGGTCTGTCGGAAAAGAAATTCCTTGAAAAGAAGAATGAGATCATCAAGGATTACTCCGTGAAATCAGAGCGTGTACATACCGTTCACCAGCTATTGAAAGCATATACGCTATTCGAGAAAGACATCGAATATGTCATCATGGAGAATAAAATTAAAATTGTAGATGAGCAAACCGGTCGCATCATGGAAGGCCGAAGATATTCTGATGGATTACACCAGGCGATCGAAGCAAAAGAAAATGTAAAAGTTGAAGCTGCCACCCAGACTTATGCGACCATCACACTGCAGAATTATTTCAGGATGTACAAAAAACTTTCGGGTATGACAGGTACAGCCGAAACGGAAGCAGGTGAGTTATGGGATATTTATAAACTGGATGTGGTGGTGATCCCTACAAATAAACCCATTGTGCGTGACGACCGGGAGGACTTGGTATATAAAACAAAACGTGAAAAGTACAACGCTGTGATCGATGAGATCGAAAAACTTGTAAATGATAAACGACCTGTATTAGTTGGAACAACATCTGTGGAAACTTCGGAATTATTAGGTCGGATGTTGACCCGAAAACACCTGGAGCATAATGTGCTGAATGCGAAACTACACCAGAAGGAAGCCCAGATCGTTAAAGAAGCAGGACAGCCCGGAATGATCACCATTGCTACCAACATGGCGGGACGTGGTACAGACATTAAGCTTGGTGATGGTGTAAAAAAATCGGGCGGGCTAGCCATTATAGGTACAGAAAGACATGATTCGAGGCGTGTTGATAGGCAGTTGAGAGGTCGTGCCGGAAGGCAGGGTGATCCGGGTAGTTCACAGTTTTTCGTATCACTTGAGGATGACCTGATGCGGATGTTCGGCTCAGGACGGATTGCCGGAATCATGGACCGTCTTGGTTTGGATGAAGGCGAAGTGATCCAACATTCAATGATCACCAAATCCATCGAACGGGCACAGAAGAAAGTGGAGGAAAACAACTTCGGTATCAGGAAACGTTTGCTGGAATATGACGATGTGATGAACTCGCAAAGGGAAGTGATTTATAAGCGAAGAAGACATGCCCTCTTTGGAGAAAGGCTTTCTGTAGATATTTCAAACATGATTTACGATTTATGTGAGCAAACAGTAGCCGATTACCAGGAGGCACGTGATTTTGAAGGGTTTAAAATGGAATTGTACCGAACTCTGGCGATCGAAGCACCTGTCGATGAAAAGGAATTTGTTGCTATAAACACCGAAGATCTCACCGAAAGATTATTTGAAAATGTATATAAAAGTTATATCGTTAAACAAACCAAATTGGCGGAAGACACCCTGCCTGTAATTACAGATGTATTCGAGAACCAGTCCCAGTTTGAAAATATAGCGATCCCGTTTTCAGATGGTATAAAAAATATGCAGATCGTTGCAAATCTTAAGAAATCGGTTGAAACAAAAGGGAAAGAAGTTTGTCTCTCTTTTGAAAAAGGTGTCACACTTGCTCATATCGACGACTCTTGGAAAGAGCAGTTACGTGAGATGGACGACCTGAAGCAATCTGTGCAGAATGCGTCGTATGAACAAAAAGATCCGTTGCTGATCTATAAATTTGAATCTTTTGAGTTATTTAAGAAGATGATTCAGAAAATCAATAAGGATGTAGGATCATTTCTTATAAAAGGCGATATTTACATCCCGAATAAAGAAGCTGTAAAAGAAGCCAAGAAACCACGTGGCCTTGACCGTTCTCAGATGAAGGAAGAAAGAGGCGATTTGTTATCACAGGCATATAGTAATACGCAGGATCAGGCACGCGTTCAACCGGTAAAGGTGGAGAAAAAAGTGGGCAGGAATGATCCTTGTCCGTGCGGAAGTGGCAAAAAGTTCAAGCATTGCCACGGAAAAGGCGCTTAATCTTGTTATGCTACCATTTTATTCTTTTTTAATTTATTTCTTTACATAGCTATTTCAAAGTTAGGTTTTCGGTTTATATTTGTATGCAACAACCAAAAGACCGAAAACCTTGAAAAGACACACAGTTTATTTTATTACGTTAAGTATTGCGCTGTGTTTCATTCTGCCCGTTAAATCAGTTTTATCTCAGGAAGATTCGCTGAATGTAAAACCGAAACGTCCAAAAGTGGGTCTTGTAATGAGTGGAGGAGGCGCCAAAGGGTGGGCCTATATCGGATTGCTAAAGGTCATGCAGGAAGTAGGGCTCGAAGTGGATTATATTGCGGGATCAAGTGCCGGCTCCATCGTGGGTGCTATGTATGCATTGGGCTATGATCCTGATACCATGTTGAAAATCATCAGAAAAGTAAATTGGGATGATTTGCTGACTGACCAGGTAGGCCGCCAATACATAAATTACGAGGAGAAGGAATTTGGCGACACCTACATCATGGCTTTTCCTATTCGAAACAAAAAACTGGGACTCAAGGCGTCTATGTACGAAGGCCAGGAAATTAATCTGATGCTGAACCGGGTATATTCTACCGGTTATAATGTGCAGGATTTTAGTAAACTACCTATACCTTTTTTATGTATCGGAACAGATTTAGTGAGTGGTGAAGCGGTGATCCTTGATAAGGGTTACCTGCCTATGGCCATTCGCTCCAGTATGTCCATCCCGGCATATTTTTCACCTACACTTTACGATGGAAAATATTTGATTGACGGGGGCGTTGTAAACAATTTCCCTGTAAAACCAGTCAAAGATATGGGTGTCGATTATATTATTGGCGCGGATGTGCAACAACAGAAAACCCTCGAGCAGCTAAACTCAATGACTTCTATCCTCGATCACATAATTGGATTTTACAGGGGAGGAGCTAATAAAATTGCACTCGACCTGACCGACCTGTACATTCATTTTGATATGTCGTATGGCATGATGGACTTTAAAAGCTACGATTCTATCATTGCAATTGGTGAAAGAGTAGCCCGGCAACATTATGATGATCTAAAAAACCTGGCCGACTCCTTAAATGCTATCGAGTACAAACCCATGAATTCGTATAATGCCAAGCCACTCGACTCCATATATATTCACCGGGTGATTATTGAAGGAAACAAGCGGGTTGAAAGATCATACTTTAAAAATACATTCGGCGAATTTGAAAATTCCTGGATGAAATTTGATGACCTGGAGGATAAAATAAGACTCGCTTATGGTAGCCGGTTCTTTACCTATCTCTTCTATGAATTGAGAACGGATGACGGAAATACCAATTTGGTGCTGAACATTAAGGAAGCTGATGTTGGCTATTTATCAGTTGGGGCACATTTTGATACGGATTATTCTGTGAGCGTGTTGCTCAACGGTGCTTTCAGAAATGTAATTGGAAAAAGCTCCAAGATATTTACTGACCTGGTTGTAGGTCCTAATCCCCGGTTCAGGGGGCTGTATATTAAAGATAATGGTGCCAAACCAGGCTATGGAGGTAAAATAGAGATTTATTCATTCAGCTTTAACACCTATCAGGACCCCTCAAATATAAGTTCCGTTACGGAAAGATGGAACTTTACCAACTTCAAAGTATCTTTATTTGCTCAAACGATATTGAAAAACAGACATTGGTTCCGAATCGGGGGCTATTACGAGTATTTTCGTTTTAAATCCCGGCTTGAAAATGTCGCCGATTCAACCAGTGATTATAACAGCTATGCGAATTTCTATTTCTCTTTTAACTCTGATACACGAGATCGGTCATTTCTGGCAACAAAAGGTGTGCTTTCAGAGTTGAGACTGGTTTATGTAACACCCCTTTCAAACAATTGGGTGCAGAAAATATTTGAGCATTCTTTTGTATTCTGGCTTAAATATGATCAGAGCATTCCTCTTTCACGCAAACTGTCATTAAAACCCGGTTTTTTTCTGGGAGGTTCATTCCAGAAAAACTATCCCTATTCATCTGATAATGCTTCTTCGAGTTTAAAACTGCCACCAGCACAACATTGGTTTTATATGGGTGGACAAAGCCCGGTTAATTATGCAGGTGGTTTTC
>SWBW01007467.1_pt3 | contig 11702 bp, 12 predicted proteins | sample 4693041 | NCBI WGS metagenome assembly SWBW01 (sample SAMN10267271, study PRJNA491770) | bioreactor metagenome | isolation source: DHS bioreactor inoculated with marine methane seep sediment | place: Japan: Omine Ridge, Nankai Trough | collected 2006-05-06
GCTGTAATTCGTAATCCTTTTTGACTTTCGGGAAATAGAGGATTCCAGTGAGGTTGAACGGATAATCTACGTTTAAATGGATGTGGAATAAGGGCTCATCGAATGTAAAAGGATACAATTCGCGATAGAATTTCTTGTAATCTTCATCAGTTGCACCTGAAGGTTTTACTTTCCAAAGCGGGTTGGTGTTGTTTACGATAAAAGGCTTTTCAACCTCTTTGGTCTTCTGGTTGCCGTCTTTGTCTTTTTCACCTTCAATGGGTTCGTGCACCTTTTCAGTGCCAAACTGGATGGGAACAGGTAAAAACTTACAATATTTATTCAGCAATTCCTTAATCTTGTATTCTTCCAGAAATTCTTTGTTCTCTTTGTCAATATGAAGAATTACTTCGGTTCCCCTATCTTGTTTATCAATTTCTTCCAGCGAATACTCAGGGCTGCCGTCACATTCCCAGCGAACAGCTTTGGTTTTGCCACCTTTTTTATAGGTCTTGGTTTTGATCTCCACTTTTTCTGATACCATGAATGAAGAATAAAAACCAAGCCCAAAATGACCAATGATCGCGTTTTGCTCAGCTTCGGATTTGGTTTTGAATTTTTTTACAAATTCTTCGGCACTTGAAAAGGCAATCTGGTTGATGTATTTTTCAACTTCTTCCGCTGTCATGCCGATGCCGCGGTCGCGAACTGTCAGGGTTTTATTCTTTTTGTCTACTTCTATTTGTATGGTGAGATCGCCCAATTCATCTTTCAGTTTCCCCATTGATGCCAGGGTTTTCAGCTTTTGCGTGGCATCAGTGGCGTTGGAAACCAACTCCCTGAGGAAGATTTCATGGTCAGAATAGAGGAATTTTTTAATAATCGGAAAAATATTTTCCGTTTTAATGTCAATAGTTCCTTTTTGTATGGTCATGCTTCTAAAATTTTTGTTTGGAAGTCCAATATCAAAGCATGTGCCACCGGATTTTTGGTGACAAATTGTCCTGATAAAATGCAGTGTCACGAATTATTTGACATCAGGGCCTTTGTATCTTCTCCAGAATTTATAACGGGTAAGTGACGTATAAGCCACCACTTTGTTAAAAGCTTTGAACTTCATAAGTGTATGCAATATTTTATAGGCGCCGAATATGATCAGTCCACCCAATACAAATTGCAGCAGTTTATAAACAGCTTCATGCTGAAATTCAGTAAAACTGGACTCGTAGAAAATATATTTTAATACGAGCAGAGGAACTAGTGAAAATGCAAGCCACCAGACCAATACTGTGTATGCATGAGGTGTTTCGATGGCTCGTTGAGGACAGGCATTCATGCAGTGCATGCAGCTTTCGCAAGTGTACGACCAATACGGCATGCCATTTTTCAGGCTGATGGCATTCACGGGGCATTCTTTTTCGCATATCCGGCATTGGTTGCAGGCATCTGTAGCTATGAATGTTTTTGACAGCATGAATCTGCCATAAAAATAGTAGCCAAGCGCAATCGGGCTGATGAGTAGATCTATAGGTAGGTCATATAAGCCCCGATGCACTTTTTTACCTGACAACAACTTTTGTGTAAATTTTTTAGTAATGCTTTCGCAGCGGTTGACGATGGAATTGATTACTTTTTGTCGTAATCCCGGGTGAATGGATATCCAGTTTGAAGGCATGTCCAGCGGACGGTAACCCACAATTCGGTAACCTTTCATACGTAGCATGATGGCTGGTAAGATCAATGCCAGTCCGTTTATACCAGGAGTAAATATTTTACTCATTTTCATACCAGCTCGTGTATTCAACAGAAATACCTTTGTTTTTTTCTTGGTTTTGGGTAATTGCCACAAAAATCTGAGTACAATTGGTGGAGCATTAAAACCATGGGTAGGGTAACAGAAACCAAGCAAGGCGTTTTTGCCAACTTTTATTTCTTCAGTTGTCAAACGTGTGGCTATGTTGTAAAGATCAGCATCCTGTCCAATGTGTGCAAACGAATCTTTGATCCATTCAGCAGCTTTTTTCGCATTGCCTGTCCCGGTGAAATAGCATATTTTTGATGCCATCGTTTTTTACTATTTAAAATATACGCCCTATTGTCAGTTTGATATCCAGCTTGCTTCCCGGCCCGCCTTTATACCACCAGTCCGTTTCTGTTCGGTAAGTAAAGGTATTGACTTGCGTTTGAACCTGCATGGTCTCCGGCACATCAATGGGGAAGTATTGGTATCCGACAGAGATGTTTAATAAAAACCGTTTTGGTTTTGAAGCTTTTAACGCGATACCCAAAGAAAGTCCATAACCGGCGCTCCAAAAATCATATTCAATTTGCTTGTACATGTGGGAAGATTGGCCATAATGATAATCCAGCTTGCTAAAATGGATATAGCCGGCAGAAATTTTTCCTTCGGCAAAAAGGCCAATACGATCTGAATTTACAATGTAAAACCGGTAAAACGGACTTAATTTAATTCCCTGATACCTCATATAATAATCGTGCTCCGATCCCATAGTGGTTGGATTACGTCCAACTATATAGAATGAAGAATGTACCCCCATGGAACTTTTACTTTTTGTAAACCGTTCATAACGTATTGCAATAGCGCCGACAAAGAGTTCAATGGCCGATAAGGATAAAGCATTTTTAAAGGGATCAAACAGATAGCTTTTTTCAGATGTAGCATTTGATAAGCCTGAAGAATCAGATCTATTAAGAGGTTTCAGCCCCACTTTAAACATCCGTTCCTGAAAGTCATTTTTTAATCGTAGCTTTTTAGACTTATACCCTTCTTTAAAAATTAAAAGACGGTTATGCTCATTTGGAACTTGAATATCGAATCTTCCCCTTTCATTGCTGTATTCGATTTTGTCATTATTTTCAGCTTGAATTTTAGCGTCTTGAATAAGCAAAAAGTTTAAGTTGTCAAAAACAATACCGCTAGCTGTTTTATCCTGGCAGTGAAGGTTTTGAACGATCAAGAATAAAAGTAAAATGTATGTGCCTTTTTTCATTGGATCCTTAAATTAAAAAATCCCGCCAACCAGAAATTTAAATTCCAAAATACTACCTGGCCCCGAAATATACCACCAATTGGGTTGGAGATAATATTTTCTCATTTCACCTTGATAATCTGAAGCATAAATAGTCTCAGCCACATTCATCGGAAAATATTGTAAACCTATAGATATATTTGCAACGACATGCTTGCTTCTTGGAAAATTGAATGAAACACCCACTGAAGCAGAAACGCCCGCACTCCAAAATGATTGTTCTATATCTATACCCTGACTTGTATCGTAATTCAACCATGCATAAAATAATTCACTAAAATTGAAATAGCCAACCGGAATTTTTCCTTCGATGTATATACCGCGGATTTTAATACCTCTTAAATAATAACGATAGAAAGGGGCGAGTTTTACTCCTTTGAAACGGTTTTCATTATAACCCATGTCAAAAAAATTGGAATTACGACCAAAAATATATAATGAAGTATGGATTCCCACGGACTGTTTCTTTTCAATAAACCTCTCGTAACGGAAGGCAATGGCTCCGTTAACCAATTCGAAAGGAGCCCATGTGATAACATTTTTATAATAGTTATCTTGATATTGATTAACAGAAGAATGTTCAATTGAATTAAGGTGAATCCTTAATGGACGGGTTAAGCTTTTAGAATTAGTAAAGACTTTTTTAGCTACATGAAAACTGTCAGAAACCCATATAAAATTAGTTTCCGAAGGAATTACAATTTCAAATTCACCTCTTTCATTTGAATAACCTATTATTTGTTCATTCATGAGACTGATTCTCGCATACTTTAAAACTGACTTAGTGACCGAATCAAACACTTTTCCAGTTATAACAATATTGTCATTAAATACTTCATGAAAAATTGTGTCTATAGGAATACTTCTCGGTGTGAGATAAATAAAATTTGGTCTCGCATCATTAATTTTAGTCAGATAGGGGTAATAATCAGGATGTGAAAAACGGATTGTGTCTTTGTATTTTCTCGGATAATACACTTTAAATCTACCCCGTTCGTCTGTTGAATCGTTTTCGAAAAAATCGGGCGTTATAGAAACACCTTCAATATGGTTCCTGTTCTGTTTATCATATACAATGCCTCTCACGGTTCTGGTTTGTCCAAAAACGCTTAGATGTAGCAGGATACATATAATGAACAGCTGAAAGCTTTTCATTGACCGGTTTTTTGATGCTATAAATATAACGATTTTAATATCTTCGTTGCAAACATGACCATAATGTTAGGAACAATTGTCAATGTGATTGCTGTTATAGCCGGTGGTTCACTCGGTTTGGTGCTTAATAAAAAACTGCCGGAACGTTTTGTCAGGATATTTTTCCAGGTGATTGGTTTATTCACGCTCTTCCTGGGTTTTTCAATGGCATTTGAAACTACTCATGTAATGCATATGATCATCGCATTGATCACCGGATCATTGATTGGTGAATTGCTAAGACTTGATCATCTGTTTGAAAAGATAGGGGAATTCCTCAAAAAGAAATTGAAATTCAGAAATGAACGGTTTACCGAAGGACTTCTTACAGCCTTCCTGCTATATTGCATGGGCTCGTTGACTATTTTGGGCGCTATTGAGGAGGGTATGGGCGGGAGTCCCAAACTACTTTTAATCAAATCGTTGATGGATGGTGTTTCATCCATAGCATTGGCTTCAGGCTTGGGCGCAGGTGTTATATTTTCGGTTATTCCTTTATTGATCTACCAGGGTGGTATTACGCTGCTTGCATCTGGTTTGGGAGAATTTGTGCCGCAAATGTATATCGCCGAGTTATCAGCCGTTGGGGGCATATTACTGGTTGGGTTGGGTATCAATATCCTCGAAATAAAAAAGATCAATGTGATGAACATGTTGCCCGCGCTCGTAATGATCATTTTATTATTGTGGCTGATTCCTGATATTGGTGTATGAACGACTGTGCTTTTTGCTTACCCGATAAGGCTTTTGTATTAAGAAGCCATACAATTACCATACTGGTGATTGGTATATGTTGCTTATTTAGATTGTAATTAATTTATCGCATTTAATACTGATATACAGTGTAATATGAACATTTTCTAAGCGTATTTAAGCTGGTTAAAATGTTTTGCAAATCTTTATCCCGATTAAAATATTTACCTTAGCAGGACTTATTAATCGCACATAAAATATATATAAAAATGAAAGAAAATATCAATATTGACTGGGGTAATTTACCCTTTGGCTATTACCCAACTGATTACAACGTACGTTGTTATTTCCGTAATGGAAAATGGGGAGAGATTGAAGTAAGTTCATCTGAGTATATACCGATACACATGGCAGCCACGGCTTTGCATTATGGACAGGAAGCGTTCGAGGGATTAAAAGCTTACCGGGGTAAAGATGGTAAAGTGCGTTTATTCAGGTGGGAAGAGAACGCCAAACGAATGCAGCGTTCTGCCGATGGTATTTTAATGGCACCTCCGCCAAAAGAATTGTTTGAAAAGGCCATAAAGAAAGCAGTAGAATTAAATGCCCGTTTTGTGCCTCCATACGGAACCGGAGCCAGCCTGTATTTACGTCCTTTATTGTTCGGAAGCGGACCCCAGGTTGGTGTAAAACCTGCAACAGAATATATGTTCATGGTGTTTGTGACGCCGGTAGGCCCATATTTTAAGGAAGGCTTTAAGCCTGTGTCCATAGAGCTTGTGCGTGATTTCGACCGGGCGGCACCGCTTGGCACCGGACATATTAAAGTAGGCGGTAACTATGCTGCCGGCATGTACCCTGCTCAACGGGCTCACACCGATGGTTTTGCTTCGGTACTTTTCCTCGATGCATTGGAAAAGAAATACATTGATGAAGCTGGTCCTGCCAACTTTTTTGGCATTAAGGACGGAACTTATATTACACCGCAATCAAAAAGTATACTGCCGTCCATTACAAATATGAGCTTGGAGCAAATTGCTAAAGATATGGGTTTGAAAGTTGAAAGAAGGCGTGTAGCTGTAGAAGAATTGGAAACTTTTGAAGAAGCGGGTGCCTGTGGTACTGCTGCAATTATCAGTTCAATTGGTAAAATATATGACCGTACAACTAAAAAAACAATTACGTATGGCGATAAACCAGGTCCCTATTCAACTAAATTATATACTACGCTGAGGGCAATTCAGCAAGGCGAAGTCGAAGATACCCGTAGCTGGACAACGGTGCTGGAAGGGATTTAGCCGAATAATTGAAATGTGACTATTATGCTTAACTACACTAAAAACTGCTTTCTGATTATTTTCATGTGTGCCATTCCGTTTCTTTTGGTAGCCCAGGAAAATTGCAAAGTCCTCGTTCCACAAATTTCAGGACAGTATGTGGGCAAGTGCAAAAAAGGGCTAGCACATGGTGAAGGATTAGCAATTGGCACCGACCAATATGAAGGAGAGTTTAAAAAAGGTTTACCTCATGGATTTGGTGAATATAAATATGCTACTGGTGAAGTATATAAAGGTGAATGGAACAAGGGGTTCAAAGATGGAATTGGTGAATTTATTGTTATTGATAGTATCAATAATGAGACTATTACTTATAAAGGTATATGGGACGACGACTTATTTATCGGCCCTGAAATCAATGAGCCGATTGTATTCAGAGAAAAAAAATAAGTAGTCATGAATTATACCTTTATAGAGAAGGACGTTCTGTTAACATAACCATATATTCTGGTGCTGCATTAAATGAAAATATTTATTATGGTTACTGCCATTCTACTAGTGGAACACATTATTATTCGCCCGCTAAAATAAAAATCGAAATGGTAAATTTTCCTGTAACATGCGAAATTCACTATAGAGGTTACGATCAATTATCAGGCAATCTTAAGGAGTCTTTTATCAAATTTGATATAGCAGAACCAGGGAATTGGACAGTAAATTTATATAACAATTAAATGATTTGAATAATGAAACACATACGTTATTCTATAATTTTGTTTTTATTTATTTCTATAGGTTTATATTCTCAGCACAGCTGTAAAGTGTTGGTTCCCGAAATAGCAGAAAAATACGTTGGCAAGTGCAAAAAAGGGTTGGCCCATGGCAAAGGTCTTGCTATTGGCATCGACAGATATGAAGGTTCCTTTAAAAAGGGTTATCCGGAAGGAAAAGGCACGTATACCTGGTCGACAGGTGAAGTATTTACAGGAGAATGGTTAAATGGAAAGCGAAACGGAACAGGTACATATACATTTACTGAAGATGGTCAGCTTAGGGAGCAAGAAGGTGTTTGGAAGGATGATGTTTATAAAGGACCCGTGCCCGAAAAACCGCAGGTTTTAAGATCGTCGGGTATTGAAAGGTATAGTATTCAAAAACAGGGAGATGATGCAAATCAAGTTACAATAAATTTCTTTTTAAATGGTAAAAGCAATACTGATTTAGAAGATTTTTCAATAAGCCCATCTAGTGGCACCGTTTTCAGATCAGCGGGAAGCGTAGGAGTTGAAAATATTGTATTTCCCTTCTCTTGCAAGTTATATTACAGATCTTTGAATAAAACATTTACTTCAAGAGTAAACACGACATTTGAATTTAAAATCTCGGAAAAAGGAAGGTGGACATTGAAGCTCCATAATAACTAAACTTTATAGCTTTAAACTTATGAAAAAATGGATGACTTTTATTGCAATTAGTTCAGTTGTTTTTATTTTCAAAATAGGGTTTTCTCAAGACGACTGCAAAGTACTCGTTCCTGAAATTGCAGGTCAGTATATAGGAAATTGCAAAAAGGGACTGGCACATGGCAAAGGACTGGCAATTGGACTTGATAGGTATGAAGGAGATTTTAAAAAGGGATTCCCGGATGGAAAAGGGACATATGTTTGGTCGAACGGAGAAGTCTACACAGGGGAATGGCAAAAAGGTAAGAGACAGGGTTTTGGTGAACGTACTTATTTTAATGAAGAAGATACATTGCTGATGTCAGGAATGTGGGATAATAATGAATATATGGGTCCTGTTCCTGAGAAACCTAAAGTGTTGACATCAAACGGAATCGAAAGGTATGCTTTCCAGCGACAAGGGGACGGTAACCAAATCACCATTAACTTTTTTATCAATGGTTCTAATAATATAAGTCTAGAAGACTTATCGGTTATTCAGTCAAGTGGAACCATGTTTAGATCGGGAGGTACCATTGGTATAGAATCGATTTCGTTTCCATTAAGTTGCAAAATATCATATTATTCATGGAATAAAATGCATACGTCAAGGGTTTTTTCCCGATTTGAATTTCAGATCACGCAAACAGGTCGCTGGGTGTTAAACATTCATAATAATTGATAGCAATTTATTATGAGTGAACTGGCATTAAAAAAAATTTCCTTCGTAACGATCTATTTGATTTCTATTGTCTTTTGGTTTTATTTCTGGGGATTATTAAACGGATATGAATTGATGGCTGTTAAGTACAAAGTTCTTTGGCTTCCATTTGTTGTAAATCTGGTATTTTTATTTGGAAATTTGGTACTGAATACGGTACACTGGCATGTGGGCGATGTGGCAGAAGAAGAATCACTTTTCAACCCGATTACCGATCGGTTGGGTAATGTATTTACTGCGGCAACAGCGGTATTAGCTATTGCTGCTCTTATTTATACTATTAAAGACGAACCTGCTTCAAAAGGTTTTGTAGATTTTGCATCTTACACCTTTATATTTGGGCTTATGTCAATGCTGATTCTTTGGATACCAGGAGATAAGGCCATTTGGAAGTTTTATTTTCGTCATTTTCAGACGATTTTTCTGTGTTTCTGTATTACTTTATGTATGGGAGCCATACTAATCTTGCTGGCTAATCTTTCAGAAATACTTTAGCAAATATGATTTTAAATTAAATTGTTCTGTTTAAGATAAACCTCCATTTCCTTTCTTATTTCATCTGCTTTTTGACTTGCGATCTCGGCAAAATCATGCGCTTTTGAAGCATAAATTATACCCCTGCTTGAATTGACTAACAATCCACATTGCTCGTTCATGCCAAATCTTGCAACTTCCTGCAAACTTCCACCTTGTGCACCAACTCCGGGCACCAATAAGAAATGGTCAGGCACTATTTTTCTGATGTCAGTTAAGGATTCAGTCTTGGTGGCGCCCACCACGAACATGATCTGATCTTTTGAAGACCAACCACTTGCTGTAGTCAATACTTTCTCAAATAACTTCTTTCCGGATGCTTTGTCTTCTAAAAATTGAAAGTCAGTTGCACCCTGATTGGAAGTTAATGCAAGTACTATAGACCATTTCTCTTCGAAAGCCAGAAAAGGAGATACGCTATCTTTTCCCATATATGGAGCCACGGTGATAGCATCAAAATCATATGTGTCAAAAAAGGTTTTGGCATACATGGCTGAAGTATTGCCAATATCGCCCCGTTTGGCATCAGCAATGATAAAAATATCTTTCGTCGTATTTCGTATGTGATCTACCGTTTTGCCAAGGCTTTCCCACCCTTTTGGGCCTTGAGATTCATAAAATGCGATATTGGGTTTGTAAGCAACTGTAAAATCATGAGTAGCATCAATAATGGCCTTGTTGAATTCAAATACAGGGTCATCTGTGGATAATAAATGTGCTGGGATTTTCTGAATATCCGTATCAAGACCAATGCAGAGAAAGGACCTCTTTTTTTGAATAATTTGGAAAAGTTGTTCGTGGGTCACGTCAATATTTTTATGGTTAATCTATTCCTTCTTTAAGCCGCTCGGCATTTTCGGCAATCTGTAGTTTGTCGGATAATTCTTGAATATCGCCATCAACAATCTGTTGCAAATTGTATAGTGTCAGATTAATTCGGTGGTCGGTAACCCTTCCCTGCGGCCAGTTATAGGTTCTGATCTTTGCAGAACGGTCGCCTGTAGAAACCATAGTTTTGCGTTTGCTCGACATTTCCTCCATATACTTGGCATGTTCCCTTTCATATAAACGGGTGCGAAGCACTTTCATGGCTTTGGCGAGGTTTTTTATTTGCGATTTTTCATCCTGGCAGCTTACTACTATACCTGTAGGAATATGGGTGAGTCTAATAGCTGAATAGGTAGTGTTTACGGACTGTCCGCCCGGACCGCTAGAGCAAAAGGTGTCTTTCCTGATATCTTTGTCGTTCAATACTATATCGAACTCATCTGCTTCAGGCAAAACCACAACAGATGCAGCCGAAGTATGCACCCGGCCTTGTGTTTCTGTTTTTGGTACACGTTGTACACGGTGAACACCCGATTCGAATTTTAAAATGCCATAAGCACCATCACCGATCACATCGAACACAATTTCTTTAAATCCACCTGCAGTGCCTTCATTTACATCCACCACATCGATCTTCCAGTTTTTTGTTTCGCAATATTTCTGGTACATCCTGTAAAGGTCACCTGCAAATATACTGGCTTCATCACCTCCTGTGCCAGCCCGTATTTCCATTACGGCATTCTTATCGTCCGTTGGATCTTTAGGGATGAGTAGTACCCTTATTTCCTCTTCCATTTCTTCCTTTTGCGGCTCAAGTTCTTCTAACTCTTCTTTGGCCATTTCCTTGAAATCCGGGTCTTTCTCGTTTTTCAGTACATCTTTGGCACTTTTTATATCGGCCACTAGTTTTGAATAATCGTTATAAGCTTTTACAATAGGCTCCAGTTCTTTGTAATCCTTGTTCAGTTGCACAAATCGTTTCATATCCGACATGGCAGAAGGATCATTCATTTGATTGGCCAAATCTTCCCAGCGTTTCTTGATGGCCTCTAATTTATCCAGAATTTCCACAATAGTATATTTTGAACTGCAAAAGTATAAAAATTGGCACCTGAAGTTCAAAGTGCCTTACAATTGAGAAAAAGGAAAGGCTAACTTTTTATGAGTTTTTTTGTAATTATTTCTCCGTTTATGCGTATTTTCAACAGGTAAATACCATTGCTGAAATTCCTTAAATCTAACTGTAAATTTTCATTGTTGAGTAATTCATTCCGCTTTACCGTTTGAATTATTCTGCCTGAAAGATCAATAATGCTTACTTCCTTGGTTTCAGATGGCAGTTTTTCGATTGTAAATAATCCATTTCCCGGGTTTGGGAATATGGTTATTTCATTTTCCAAAACGTTGATTTTAACTCCGGTTGTTTCAGGATAAAAATCCAATTGTATATCTTTAAAATTTGTAAGGTCGAATGGGGTCAGGTGTTGCTCTTCTGTTCCCTTTATAAAATCAATCGAATAGAGGGGGCCCTGTGCATGTTTCTCCGTAAATTCAATATGAACAGTGTAAGTGCCATCAGGAACTTCCATTCCTTCAAGGTCTAAACAATCCCAAACAACAGTATGCGTTTGATGTGAGCTGATGGTGGAACCAGTTACTGCGTCCACTTCATTATAATTCGATGCTGCTATCCATGTGTACAGGTATTGCTTCCTGTTATTTGCTCTTACCAGTCGTGATTTTACAAATCCACTTTCATCTTCTACCCAAACAGCCAACACGTGCCTGGGCGCATAGTTGCCATTGGCTGTTACAGTTCTGAAACTTAAAGTTACTTCTCCTGCTGTTCTCACCTCCTGTCCTTGTAGAAATGTTGAAACAACTAATAAGAGTGCAGCTATAATGGATGCTTTTAAATATTTAAACAGGTTCATAAGTATTGTTTTAATGAGCCGTAAAAATATGAAAATCTGAATGCCCTATT